>ERZ839947.291-NODE-291-length-73084-cov-6.262690_pt1 | contig 73084 bp, 46 predicted proteins | sample MGYA00519908_ERZ839947 | MGnify/ENA primary metagenome ERZ839947 (study PRJEB31850, sample SAMEA3708857) | human gut metagenome | biome: human gut; feature: human-associated habitat; material: faeces | place: China | collected 2014 ... | reverse complement strand
TTTAAAAAACTGGAATATACAGACGAGGAGTATGCGCAGGAAATACAGAAAATCCATGACCGGTTTGTCCCGTTCCTGAATATCTGTAAAGAGAATCACACAGCTATCCGGATCGGAGTAAATCATGGCTCTCTGTCCGATCGTATCATGTCCCGTTATGGCGATACCCCCGCAGGGATGGTAGAGTCCTGCATGGAGTTTCTCCGTATCTGTGTAGAGGAAAACTTCACGGATGTGGTGATTTCTATCAAGGCTTCTAATACGGTAGTCATGGTAAAAACCGTCCGCCTGTTGGTAGACGTCATGGAAAAAGAAGGGATGGCTTTCCCATTACACCTCGGGGTGACAGAAGCCGGAGATGGAGAAGACGGACGTATCAAGTCCGCCCTTGGCATCGGTGCGCTGTTGAGTGACGGATTGGGAGATACTATTCGGGTATCTTTGAGCGAAGCTCCTGAAGCTGAAATTCCGGTGGCCCGTAAACTGGTGGATTATGTTCTGTTGAGGCAGGATCATCCTTATATCCCGGGATTGGAAGCACCGGAATTCAATTATCTGTCTCCCGAACGTCGCAAGACAAAAGCCGTCCGTAATATCGGAGGTGAACATGTACCTGTGGTTATTGCCGACCGCATGGACGGGAAGACAGAGGTAAACCCGCAATTCACACCGGACTATATTTATGCCGGAAGAACCTTGCCCGATCAACGGGAAGACGGAGTAGAATATATTCTTGATGCGGATGTATGGCAGGGCGAAGACGGAAGCTGGCCTGCATTCAATCATGCACAGCTGCCTTTAATGGGAGAATGCAACGCAGAACTTAAATTCCTGTTTATGCCCTACATGGCACAAACAGATGAAGTGATAGCCTGCCTGAAACATCATCCGGAGGTAGTGATTGTTTCCCAAAGCAATCATCCGAACCGTTTGGGCGAGCACCGTGCACTGGTACATCAACTAATGACGGAAGGTTTACAAAATCCGGTTGTCTTCTTCCAGCATTATTCGGAAGATGATGCGGAGAATTTGCAGATAAAGTCCGCAGCCGATATGGGAGCCTTGATTTTTGACGGTCTTTGTGATGGCATCTTCCTGTTCAATCAGGGTAACTTGAGCCATGCCGTCGTTGATGCTACTGCTTTCGGAATCTTGCAGGCCGGACGTACCCGCACCTCCAAAACAGAATATATATCTTGTCCCGGTTGCGGCCGTACACTTTACGACTTGGAAAAGACTATTGCCCGTATCAAGGCAGCCACTTCACATTTGAAAGGGCTGAAGATCGGCATCATGGGATGTATCGTGAATGGTCCCGGTGAGATGGCAGATGCAGACTATGGCTATGTAGGAGCAGGACGGGGGAAAATCAGTCTCTATAAAGGCAAGGTGTGCGTAGAGAAAAATATTCCTGAAGAAGAGGCGGTAGAACGACTTCTGGAGTTTATCCGGACAGACCGGGAAGAAAACCAACAATGATATTGATTAGATATGGATTACACGGATGAATACGGATTTAGTTAAAATCAGGAGTAGGAATCCGCATAGTCCATATCTAAATAAAAGCCATTTTAGAAGGTAATATTTATATCTTTCCCATTCTCTGTGTGATATGTTTTAACGGGCTTTCCATTACGTAACACACAGGTCTTTATTTTATTTCCTTGTCGTTCAACGATAATATCAAACGGCGAAAATGCAAATGCCGAAACATTATTCAATCTCATCGAATTCCATTTATCAGGTAGTTGTGGACAGAGTGAGAATGAATTGAATCCTGTCGGACGAATACCAAAAATACCTTCGGTTACTATACGGCAATACAAAGCACTTTCGGCTGACAAATGCCGTTGGTTTCCTTCGGGCCAGGCCTCGATAGGATATGGAACATGTTCCCCAAGCAGGCGTTGCTGTGAGTAATATGCCATGTGTTCCATTGCCCTTTCTCTTGCTCCTGCGCTATACACTCCTCGTAGAGCGTAAAGAGTAGACCTGTCCCAGAAAGTATCTGTTCCGGCTTGTGTCAATAAGCCGTCTTTACTCCACAAACGGGGAGAAAACAATGCTTCGACGGTTCCTGTCTTCTTTTCAAAGATTCCGACTGTCAGAGGGATAGCTATCCATGAACGTAAAATATCATTGCCTTCATAATAGCGGTAACTGTCGAAACCTTCTATACGGCTGCCAAAATAATTGTTTATATTATTTCTTAATACTTTCGCCTGCCGGGCATATTCTTTTGAAACAGAAGACTGCTTGCCAAGTTCTTTGGCAAGATAGTTTGCCGATACCAGAGCGTCATAATACAAACTTGAGGTACAAAGGTTTGCGTTACCTGCAGGAAAGCGTCCTTCAAGTTCATCAGCATCTGAAGTCACAACTCCGGAAGCATTTATTTTTCTTTTGCAGTATTCCAGACACCACTCAATCAAGGGCCATAACTCTTGTGCTTCCTTTTTATCTGCTTTGGCTAGTGCATAACGGGCGGCCCCATAAGCTATCATCGCTGCATCGCCACGATCGCCAGCCCCGTTCCAGGTATCCTTCCCCTCGGCAATGATAGAGCTGGGTATGGGTTTGTAATCAGGATTCATGAAGCGGGCAAACAGCCTGAATGAGTTTAATGCGGACGCGTTTCCGGTATCATAACCCAGAAAGGGAAAGAAAGGATTGGCATACTCCGCTTGGTCATTCGCCCAAACAGCTGCATAATATGATTCTCCTCCGGGGCTGTGCATAAATCCTCCTCCGGTAGCAAAAATACTCTCTGCTGCTCTTACTTTAGCAAAAGCAAATGCAGTATTTACTACCGGATCAGGGGAGACAAAGCTAAGATTGTTCCATATCTTGTCGACAAAAGCCATTCGTTTATGTTCTTCGTCTGCTATATCGACTATCAATTCTTTCTCTCCTTTTTTATAAGCCTGAACAGAAGCATCGAAAGTCAATGATTCTTTAGGAGCAATAGTGTATAAACAGTCTTCCTTATTTTGTATAGACGTAACTATAGTGTATGATCCATCCACTCCTTTTGCTGGATCGGTTTTGTAAACGGCTTTTTGAAAAGGTACAATGACAGAAATCGGTTTCGATGAGATATTCTTGACCGTATAACGTTCACAAAGCATCGGTTTGTCTGTTGAAGGAAAGAATGATCTCGTAAGTTCGACTACAGGTACTGGCTCTCTACTGCGTGCCGTACCTGTATTCTGGTATCCAATAGCGAAAAGGCTTACTACCGTGAGTCGTCCGTCGATACATATCGATTTCACTTTTTCATTGTTGAGAGCCATACCATTAACCAACAACAAAGAGGCGTAATCAATTGCAAATCGTTGCATCAGGCTTGCATGTGTATTGTTGGGTATCGTTCGCAACATAGGCCATATCATTGAACGTTCCATCACAAATTGCCCATCGCCGTTTACGCCATAACGTAATACCGCTGAAACCTTTAAACCGCTCATTTCAATATGGTCATAATGAGGGAGCCGACTGTCTATCTGCCATTCTATCGCCCCACTATCCAGGATACGCCAGCGAGGTGTAGCATTAGCATAATCTGCAAGGCAGAACAATACAAAAAGCAATAAAACGATTTTCATCTTTTTGGTAAACATACTATTAGTCTATTTCTATATAATCGAGATAAAACTGTCCGTTATCACCAGCGTCCCGTTGAAAGGCTATTTGATTTATGCCGGCTGCCAACGATACCTGAACCATTTTTTCGATCCAGTTGGATTGTTCCTGAAATCCAAGTTGAGATTGTTTTTGACCATTGACATATAAGCTACACGTAGCTGTCCCTTTGGAATAGTTGTAGCCCATGACATGCAATGTATATGTACCGGCGGCATCAACTTCTACATCAAACTCAACACGTGCATTTACGTTTTCAAGCCCTTTGACATAAAAGCCTTCGACTTTAACATTCTGGTTGTTATCGTCTTCTGTCTCACCCTCATTGCTACAACCTGTGCAAACCAGTAATAGGGCGAGAACTACAAACCATAAATATTGAGGGTATCTTTTCATAATCATTATCTATTTATAACTGCACCATTTCTAAGTGAGGCAACAGCCGCTTTGTATCTCTTTGAATTGGTTTTGATACGTAAAACCTTACATGAATGTGGTTCAAGTCTCACAGAGTACCGACCCGACATTGCACCTAAATCCTGATGCAGCCACAAATCACGTACATTCTTCACCTTTCCACCTTTAATTCCCAGTTCTTTTTCAAAATCAATACCATATTCAAGTGCTGTTGCTTCTCTATTAAACAGTCCGACAATCCAATCTCCATCAGGAAGTTGTCCTATCCATCTCGAACTGTTTTGTTTATCCCATATACTGGTACTAAGTGGCTTACCTACAAAACCGACTTTATTTAATTCCAGCATCTCTGTGTTTTTGTAGAATTTGGCGCAATCACCAATCGTATTATACTGATCGGTGATACCAATTGGAGAACCGCTAACCAGCAACATTGAGATATGAAACTCTCTTTCGGCATCGCTTGCCAATGTGTTGAGTTGAACAAAATCGGGATCCATTATAGTTTGTCCTTTCACCCCGATAATATCAGCCCATCCGATTAATCCATCAAAAGCACTCCGATATTTATCACCTTGTCCGCTTTCGTTAACCTGTCCGCGCTCTTTGTCGCTGATAAACCACCATCCGCCACCGTCACAGTCAGTACTTATGCGAATCATATCCGCATAAATAATCTCGTTGCGGGCATCGTTGCGACAATTAGGAACAGAGTAACTAAGCAACATTTCATCTCCGGCTTCTTCAGCCATCCATTTCAATGCCTTGATGTATCTATTGGTTCCGTAATCTCGTTCATAGTAACCAAGAAAGTCTATCTTCAGCAACTCTATTCCCTGATCTATCATTGTTCTGATACAGCCTTTCACCCACTGTTCCGCTCCTGGTTTGTCAGTATCTATCCAGTACAGATGATCTTCAAACTTTGTAGTGCCCACCACATCAGTTATCGGAATGGAAGTTCCTTTGATATTATTATTCTGCACATAGGCAGCTTTAGGTACCCATAATGGGTTGAAATAGAATCCGAATCTCATGCCTTTACTTTTGAGATAATCGCCCCAATACTTCAGTCCGTATGTCCACGAACTGTCATATTTGGTCAGATAACCATATTGATCTATAGAATTGAGGTTAAATAACCAACCGTCAGTAGCTGCCATATCATATCCATAAGGTAAAAACTCCTCGGCAAGCCAGTCGATATTCTTTTTCCAAACATCTTCAGGCATTGATGTTCCATACCGGAAATTGTATTGGTACATATTCCAAAACAATGGTCCGCTGCCTCGCTTCGTAAATTTGCTTTCTCTGGCAAAGATACCTGCTGGTATTGTAAGCAATACCAGCAAAAGTGTTAAAAATTTAAATCTGTGTTTCATCTTATTGAATTATTTTTCCAATCATTGTAGAAAGTTGTTTTACTTGCAATTCGGCCATACCGACAACGATGTAATCCACACCGTTGAGGCCATAGGGAGCGTTGTATGCACTGGAAATTACAATTTTCAGGAATCGTCCCTTTTGTGGCGTTATCGTCTCACTGTCACCGAACCAGATGGTTTCATTCTGTCGTGGAGTGTTCTCTTTAGAAAAGAGAAGCGTCCAGTTATTCAGTGCCACAGCCGAGTAATCAGCAGATGTGCCTCCATCGGCAATCGTTTTGAATAAAAATTGAGGATCGTCCGAAACATAGAAATCTATCTTCTTAATGTTCGCGTTATCTCTTCGTTGAGTCAGTCCGATATCGCTTACTTCTATTGAATTCTTCATATCTATGACAATTGTGATAGGTGTTCTCATTCCATCAAAACAATGATAATCAGTGAAGCCATAGTGATAGTCGTCTTTATTATTGAATCCATTGACATCTTTTCCCCAATAACTCGAATGCCAGTGATTGTCGAAAATTCCATCTATGATGGCTCCGGCCCCGATATTATCCCCATCCGTTGATGATGGGTTCTCCATCTTCTGGTCGCTGTTGCATAGCAATATTTTCCATTCCCTGTTGTCGGGAATAACTTGCGGATCGGCAGGTACCACAACAGTCAGGTAATAAATCTCGTCCGATACCTCTATTTGTGGGGACGAGGGGGCTGCAAACTTCAACGGAAGAAGATATTGTTTATCTTTTTGCAATGTTGAACTTGCTACTGTCAATGTCGTTGTCGCATCATCATTGCCATTTGCAAAAGAAAAATCATTCACATGGTAGGCACCTGCGGGAAGCGCTTCATAATTGGTTGAATGAAAATCATTATATGCAGACACCAGTTGCGCGTTTTGTGAGAAATCGAGTCCGCAAGAGAAATTGGATATATTATCTGCAATTTCGGCTTTGAGTTTTACACTCATTGAACTATATGTCGCACTTTCAATCTGTATATCCTTTTTTCCCCATTCCACTTGCTGCCCGTTTATATCAAAAACATATAAGACCCGGTTCATTTCAACATTCACAATACCCTCTTCTGTACTTTCCAACTGGAGTGCCAAAACAAGTTTGGATTCAGGTGCCGATTTGATTAACTGATATATTTTAGCTACATCAAAATTCAGATAAAGATATTTCGACGTCTCGTTAGTTGCAAACGTTAGTTCGTGAACTCCGTCTTTAAATGAATATGCATCAGGCGTTATTGTCTTGTAACTTTGATTTTCGGGCTGGCTATAATTTTCATCGATTTCCTGCTGCGTCAATGCACGGACGTTAACCGTTGCAGTCAAAGACGGGTCACTTCCTGCCTTAATGACCAGAAGAGGCTCTTCGACCATATTTTCAGAAGCCTGCCAACTAAAAATATGCTTGCCCTCGTTCTTGAAATACAATATTTTGTGATATTCTTCAGGGAATAACTTATCATTCGAATATTCGTTGCTACATGAATATACAATCTGACATACACCAAGTATTAAAATTAATTTCAATAATATCGTTTTCATAATTCTGGTAATTCTAAATTAATATTCGGGCGACTGTACTAGTTGGGGATTGCTGTATATCTCCGAGTCATTGATCGGAAGAAGATACATTTTGTTGGTCCACATAAAAGGTTGGTCCACCTTTACTCTTTGGTTAAACTCACGGAACGATGGATCTTTTTTGGCGATGGCATTAAGACCTTCACGGACACCGGCTTTGAATACCTCCGGAGCAATTGTCCAACGCCGGGCATCAAAATAGCGGTGTCCTTCAAACCATAGTTCGGCATAACGTTCACTGCGCACCCAATCCATTAAACTCATATCAGAGTTTATGTCAGATAATTCTAAATCGGGAATACCTGCACGATTACGAACAATGTTCAGGTTGTCCAAGACATCTTGTTTGCTGTTCAATGCAGCATGACATTCCGCCAGATTGAGGTATAATTCCGCCAAACGTATGACTGCCAGTGGAGTATGAGCATAATTATTGCCATTATCTTGAGAACGCCATTGGAAGTTAGGTTGTATTCTCTTTTTGGAGAAATATCCGGTTGCATTATTATCTCTATTATATCTGTCAGGGTTGTACCCATGTTTTTGCGAGTTACGCGCTTCAAGTATCAGTGGTGAGCCATCGGCTATGAACGAACTATATTCACCTCCATCGTAACAAACCCATGCATAAAAACGCGGTTCACGATTGACATTCAGTTTTATGATATCCGGATTGGACAAACCAGCCGATTCAAACCAGTCCGATTTATCGGGAAAAGTATGATCGTATTGGGGCAATTTTCCATTCTTTGTATAAAATCTCTCAACAGAATTCAAGAAAACAGCAATACCTCCCCATCCTCCTACAGGAGAGCCGTTGTAAGTGGTGACGCCATGAGGTATTTGTGAATAGATGCCATAGTTGTCACCGCTTCCGATGGCAAAGATTACTTCTTTATTGCCATCAGTCTCACGTGTCGTATTGAGGTAACGCATGAGCATTACCGACTCTTTAAACTGGTCATCAACCCCCTCTATATTAGGCAATGGAACTCCTTGGTTTATTCTGATACTGGTGGAAGTGGCAAGGTCGAACAGTTTGCGGTTACCTTGAGTCAGTGCCCAATCAAGAGCCTCGTTGCAAGCTGTCAGGGCGCGTTTCCATTTGTTTTCATCGTATGTTCTGCTGACTAATTCCTTTCCATATCCCGGAGTCTCAAAGTTAGTGTTCTTCCAATTTGAATAAGGGAACGAGCCATTCCACAGAGGGGAGGCGGCATAAACCAACAATCGCGCTTTTAAGGCTTTGCAAGCTGTTGAAGTAGCACGTCCCAGTTCGCTGTTCTGTACTGTTGGCGGTAATTCGAAGGCAGCTCGGTCAAACCATTCGGCTATGGAGTCTACGCATACGTCGAAATGCGATCTGCCCGGAAAATCCTTTTTGTCAAGGTTTTGATTGTAATGTTCAGTCACTAACGGTATAGGTCCGTATGACTCTAGTAACATAAAATGGTAGAGTGCCCGACAGAACAAAGCTTCGGCTTTCCAGCGTCTTTTATCGCTCTCGGTTACTCCCGTCGGATTGCTCTTGTCAAGCTGATCCATGAATAGATGGCATCGTCCTATTCCATCGTAACAACTATTCCACGGGGCGGTTTGACTGGAAGGAGAAAGCTGGTTCCATGCCGCTTTCTGTCCGTCGTCAGCCCATAGTAAGGGGCGGGCATATTCATCGGTCGAGTTGATAAATGAGTTTTCAACTGTGTAAAACCACTCGAAATAAGTATAGCATGAATGAAGGAAACCCAATGTGGAAGCTCTGTCTTTCATTGCGTCGGGCAAGTCGGCTGTTTCATCCGGGACAACGTCCAGATAGTTGCAAGAAGCCATGCAACATGCGGCAGTCACACTTAGTATGAATCGTGATATGATCTTAATGGTTTTCATATTTTATATTTTGGTTATATAGAACTTAGAATTTTAGCTGCACTCCAATATTGATAGTCCGTTGAAGAGGATACGCATTCCATGACAATTCCGGGTCCCATTCTTTAAAAGGACTCCACACAGCCAGGTTATCCCCATTGATATAAACACGGCAGTACGGAAAACTATATCCGAGTTCAAGGGTCTTGAAACGGATAAAACGTCCGTTGTGCATCCAGTAGGTACTGTTGACAGAGTTGTTTGCCACTTGACTGTCAGTAATACCTAATCGTGGAAATTTCGCATCCGGATTCGGATTGGCTTCGCTCCAGTAGTCGTTGGCGATAAACTGCATCACGTTTCGATCACCGGTCGAAGCATCACCGCGAAATGGCATAATGCCTGATACCATGATTGTCCGTTGGGCAGAACCATTGAAAAACATTCCGAAATCGAAAGATTTATATGTCACGTCTAGTCCGATCCCATACTGAATGCGCGGCACGTTGCCATATTGCGAAATCATAACCTGATCTTTTGAATTTATTTTGCCATCACCGTTCACATCGCGATATTTGATATCGCCTGGCATTACCGTACTTCCCAATTCATCCTGCGAAGGGCTCATTTCTATATCCGCCTGGTCTTTGAATAACCCTTCGGCAATGTATCCTATCGTATTACTCAAGGGTTTACCAGTTTCCGACTGCCACACGTAAGGGTAATCCGGTTCATCTTTGTAGATGTATTTATTCTTGTTGTATGTCAAATTGAAACGCAGGTCCATATTTAAATCATTGGTGATTTTCTTTCGCCAATTGACAGCCAGCTCGATGCCTCGATTGTCTACTTTACCAATGTTACTCCATGGCACAGCATTAGCGTATCCCAGTAGTCTTGGAAAAGAACCTCGTTTGAGAAGGATGCGATCTCGTTTGTCATGAAAATAGTCGAAAACAATATTAAGCTGGTTGAATAGATTCATGTCTATACCGATATCGAACTTTTTCACTCTTTCCCAATGTGCATTTCTGACAGCATAATATGAAACGCTGGGTCCTTTGGCGACAACACTTCCATCAGGTCCGGTTCCATAACTCAAATCGTCGAGCTTTATATCATTTATATAGAGAAAGTGGGCAGCTCCCGCACTTTTTCCCGTATCATCGCTGCCTACCAGTCCATAAGATCCCCGGAGCTTGAGGAAAGACACAATTGAACGCAGTGGAGTCCAAAAATCCTCGTTACTGATAACCCAGCCTAAAGATATGGCGGGAAATAGCTCGAACCGTTCTCCTTCTGCCAGACGTTCCGTTCCGTTATAACCGCAATTTATTTCGGCCAGATATTTCTGGTCGTAATCGTAGGTGATACGGGCAGATAATCCTTGGTTACGGTTGGGTAATACGCTGGATCTGTATTCACGCATCATATACATCAACATTCCCGATACGGCATGTCGGCCAAACTGCCTGCTGTAATTGATGCGTCCGTCCATATAAAAGGTATTGTCCTGGTAGCGCTCTATATCCGACTGGGATATATATTCAGATCCCGAAGTCAGTTGCTCCAATGCATAAAGGTCGGGCGAATCGACATTCCAACTACCATCCTGTACGCGATAGTAATAGGGAGCAAGTGATTTGGTATAAGATGAGTTTGAATAGTTTTTCCAGTTAACCAGAATAGAGGCGGAAAGTCCCTTTGTCACAAAATCAAAGTTCTGATTAATACGGACAGAGGTGTTGATGGTATTATGATTGGATCCTCTGAAATTATTTATCATATATGCATAAGGGTTGTTATACATCGAATTTCCACTAAGCATTGCCCCTCCGAAACGTATATGCTTGTCACCTTCTTCTGCCGGAAAAGATGCCGGAAATGCCACCGGATTGGTGTTGTAGGTAAGATAGAACAGGTCGGAAGTCGAAAAAGACGGCCCTTTGGCATATCCTATCTGGTCGTTCATGCGTAGCTCGACAGTGGTTGTCGGAGTCATTTTATAGGATATGTTACTTTGGAAAATGTACTCCCATCTGTTGATGTTCGTATCAAAAGAGTAACGCTTGGGGGAGTTGAGCATGCCGCTATCATGATTTGCTTGCAAACTCATGTAATAGGTAACCTTCGAACTACCTCCCTGTACATTAATGTTTGCCCGTTGATTCATGGTCGAGTTTTTGAAAAGCAGGTCATACCAATCCACGTTCGGATAAACATACGGATTGATTCCGCTCCTTGTATATTCTATGACGTCATCCGAATATTTGGGTGTTGCGCTTGGAGTACGAGTCACCAAGGCTTCATTGTACATGTTCATAAACGTAGGGCCATCGACGAACTTCAACGTGTTTGCCGGCCTTAGAAAAGAGTTTTCGAACGTGATATTTATTTGTGCCCGCGTGTTTTCCATACCGTCTTTCGTTTTGATAAGCAGCACTCCATTAGCACCGCGAGCGCCATAAATAGCAGTTGCCGATGCATCCTTCAGGATTGAAAAGCTGGCGATCGATTCGGTAGGGATATTATTAAGGTCGCCACTCGAAATTTCGATATCATCCATCAGAATTAAAGGTGTTGCACGTCCCCCGAATGTTCCGATTCCCCTGATATAGAAATCGGATACGGAACCCGGTTCTCCACTGGTGGTCATCGATACCACCCCTGCCAGCTTTCCCGTAAGATTATTGGTCAGTGAAGAACTCGGTGCACGCAATTCTACACCTTTTACAGTAGAAATAGCACCGGTTACGGATACTTTTTTCTGTGTGCCGGCTCCTACCACCACCACTTCATCCAGCACCTCGTTGTCCGATTGCATTTTCACTTTCAAAACTCCCAAATCGCCTACACTCAATACCTGCTGTTTGTATCCGATATAAGAAAATGTTAACTCTGTATTATTTGAAACCTCTATTGAAAACTTACCATCTAAATCTGTAATTGTTCCTGTTCCCGGAGAATCTTTTACAGAAATACTGACCCCCACCAAAGGATCGCTGGAAGAAGCATCCGTAACGGTTCCTACCAATTTGCGCTTTTGTTGTTTTGAATCCTGCGGACGTTGCTGTGTAGGCAACTCTTCTCTTTTCAGAGAAATCTGCCGGTCTTTAATTTCATACCGGACATCTGTATTCTTAAATAACTGATCGAGAATAACGGTTATCGGTTGGTCCTTTACAGACAAACTGACTATACGTTTCGTATCAATCGCTTTGCTATAATAGAAAAAGATAAATTCACTGTTTTTTTCTATATAATCAAGCACTTCCTTAACGGTTTTATTCCGCATTTCAATCGTTAAATTTTTCTGTTGAGCATACGCTCCTATGTTCACCGCATAAGAGTGTAAAGAAAGAAAACAAACACTAAAAAGAAATAATATGCGAGCCATTCTCACCCTTGTAAGAAATATGCTACTGGTATTTTTCATATATTTACAACGTTTTTAAGAAATTAAACAATAAAATGTTGTTTGATTTTTCGGCTGGATGATACTGCAATTATCATTCAGCCTTCTTTTTAAGGACTTTTGTTTCTCATAATATTACGTATAAAGGTTTAACAATAAATGAACTATACTTATTTCTTCCTCACATATATTTTATCACCCACTTCTTTATATTCTATGGGTGCAGAATAAGATATAGTATGTAAGACGTCTTCAAGTTTATCTTTTAAATCCAGCTTTCCGGAAACCTGCATTCTCTCCACCTCCGTATCCAATACGAATTCTTTGCCGTAGTATAGATTTAATTTTCTAAAGACCTTATCCAAAGAATCGTCCGTGTACATTAGAATATTCTTTATCCAACAGATATAAGGCTCAACATCTACATTTTGAGGAGTGTCCAGTTGGTCGCTATGAATGTTAACCAGTTGTCCCGGAGCGAGTTTGACCTGTTGCCGATTGTGGCTTTTTATATTCACACTTCCTTCCACCAACACCACGGAAGACGTTTTCTCCGATGAATATGCCGATATATTGAATGAAGTACCTAATACTTGTACTTGAAAATCTTTAGTTCTCACTATGAAGGGGGCCTTCTCATTGCGGCGTACATCGAGGAACACTTCTCCTTCAACATAAATTTCACGCTGGTCTCTTTCAAAATGAGTTGGATAAATCACCCGTGTTCCTGAATTTACCCATAGATGAGTTCCGTCTGATAAAGTCAATTGAGTCCTTTTCCCTTTAGGAGTTATCAGCTGGTTGAATTCGGGCTTCTTCTTTTGTGGCTGAATCTGATTGACTGTATCAGAGTTGACCACCACCAAACCATTCTGCGAATAAATGATATTTGCATCTGTATCACTCACCTCTATATTCTTTTCTCCCGGTATCAGCAATAGAATATCTTCTTGTAATGGGGCTGCCTGCATTTTCAATGCGAAATCGGCTAAGGCGCTGTCGTCTGCATGGTAATAAGAGATGAACTGTTTACCCAGCCAAAACATACATAGCAGGATTGCGGCAGCTGATGAGTAAGTTGCCGCATAAAGTAATCGTCGATGCAACTTTTTCTTTTTGGTTGCATGGATTTGTTTTTCGATAAGTCTCCATGATTCATCCAGTTCGGTCGTTGAAACATTTCTCTCCTGTTTCCGAACATGTAGAATTACTTTGCGTATTACCTGATGTATATTTGCTTTCTTGCCTTCCATCTTTTTGCTTTTATATTTAAAACGGGAGAAAAGAAAAAGTCTACTCACTTTTCTTTCATTTTTTTGCAGAAAAAGAATTCTTCAGTAAATTGAGGGAACCGGACAAAGGAAATAGTAGCGTTTAAGAAAGAAAAAAAGGAAGGAAAAAGAGATATTCTTTTAAGGTCATTTTAGAGCGAAGGCTCGTCAGTGTGCGGGATACTAAATTCATGGCAGATTGAGGATTAATCTCCAGGACAGCTGCAACTTCTCTATAGGATAAGCCTTTAATGTAACGAAGATAAATCGCCATCCGTTGATTCTCGGACAGTTGTTTATAAGCCTCTTGCAGATTTTTAATCATTTGTATATCTTCATCATTATCCTTAAATAAAACTTCCAGTGAGGTGTCTTCTATCGTTAAGTCGAAGGGAAGCGCATTGATGTCTTCGGTGGATTTTAAAGATGAAAGTTTATCGAATATAAGGTTTTTCAAAGAAGTCAGCAGATAGGAACGTACATAATCGGTGGGAGACAAACGGGTGCTGCTGCAAAGTTTCACGAAAAGATCCTGAATGCAGTCTTTAACAAATTCCTCATCTGAAACATATTTGAGTCCAAAATTCAATAGAAGCTCGTAATGTCTCTTATACAATACCTCTAATGGCTTCGTGTCACCTTTCAACATGATGTTCCATAAGGTGATGTCTTTCATATTATAATAAGATTCCCGTTGCACTGAAATATATTAGTTTGCGGCAAAAGTAACAAAAAAACTTCTCGAAACAAGGTTTATCCGGAGATTTTCCCGTAACCTAACTCTATGATAGTAAAAGAATTGTAAAAGGGTTTCATTGCAGTATGCTTTCTTTGTTACGATCATGTTTGTTCTTTGAAAAATGATAAAACTTAATCTTTTATATTAGTAACTGTGGTTACTGTAACCACAGTTACAAAGATGTTTATTCTGAAGGGGACAGTAAACTTTTTCTTTCTTTTATAAATTCTTTACCCTCCCCAATTAAAAATTTTATGATCGTTCTTATTGATTTATACCTGTTTTATTGTCAAACTGTCAGGATTGTATTTAAGTATGTGAATATCAGTATTATATCACCTGATAATAGATGCTGATAATAGGCTGACAATAAAATATATCTACTTTTACTGTCAGCCTTATTTTTATCTCTTATGATACCTTTAATAACTTGATAAACAATAACTTTATGGGTATATTCCGAAATAATACTGCATTTTTCTAATAGCTTTCCAAAGTGATATCCTTTCATTAATATACCTATATAGTTTCGCTAACATGCCTGTATAGTTCCTCTAGAGTGTCAGTATTGTTCCACTAAAGCACCGGTATCTTTAGTTCGTCACAGCCGTGGTAACTTCTTCTCACGGCCGTGACGAATTCCTACCACGGCCGTGGGAAGATCTCGTCACGGCCGTGGGGAGTTAACAATACCTACACTTTAATGAAACAATACCTGCTTGGTAAGTGAAAGATACCGGCTATGTAGCATTCATTTAATAAGGGCGTATTCATTTTATAAAGCGTATGTGTTCCTTATGCCGATGATATTGTTACTGTAAACAATGATAGTCTTCAGTAGTTTATAACATGGATCAAGCTGGGAATTAAGTCAGAGTATATCGACACATTGGAACGAATCTTATAATCTTGCTCCAAAGGGATCAAAGAACAGGCTGACAATAGAAGTTCTAATTTTTTATTGTCAGCCTATTGTCATGGCTTATTGTCAGTATGTAAACCGATGATAATCATTATACTATCGGGAAAAAACTTTAGCTGACAATAAGAATCATCAAATTTATATGTAAATCTGATATCTGTCTTTCCAATAGTACACATCTTTACAAAAATAGAGGGGAACTCCTGGATGAATCCATTTGTTCCCCTCGAGGGTATTGCTAGCCTTTACCTCTTATATTTTCAAAGGCAAGTGGTAACATCTAAATGTTACGTTTTCGACTTTGCAGTCGTTCAGGTGCCGCTCCATCCGAATTGACTTGCCTTTGTGATTATTACTAATTAGTTGTTTGTATCTATTGTAAATTTATAGGCACAAAAAAAGCGGAGAGCATTTGCCTATCCGCCAGAGAGGGAGTCGAAGCCCTAAACACACAAACAGGAAACACTCCCCGCATATTGCAAGGAGCATCTATCTGCTTCTCTGTGTGTTTGGAATTTTCGACTTTTCTCTGGCACAGAAATCAGCTAAACGCTTTTTTTCTTAAAACAAACAATACAGTCGCGCTACGACTGACTGTGCAAAGATAACAATTAATTAAGTTACACAGTCTTTCATGCTTTATTTTTTCTCTGTACAGAGTGTTTTTGTTCTATATCTCGTAAAATCGTTTGAAATAGTCCGGTTCCCTTGTTATGACTATATCTCACAGGATTCATATCGTTTATCTTTTATATTTTTACCAAATCTCTCGAAGTTGTGCGAATTATTATTATTTTTGCCTCACATAATTTCTAAACAATAATTAAATTATTTATTCGTATGAAAAAGGCCTTATTATTATTCGCTTTAGTAGCGATAAGTGCGGTGAGTATCAATGCTCAAGACAATCTGAAATGGGGTGTGATGGCAGGTATGAATGTTAGTAAATACACCATTACAGGTTTTGACAGCAGGATAGGTTTTCACGCAGGTGTTAAAGCAGAGTTGGGATTGTCGCAGGATGCGAATGGTAGTGGTGCCTATATGGACTTCGCTGCATTGCTTACATTGAAAGGTGCTAAAATTGATGGAGGATCACTTGCGAGCATAAAATTTAATCCATACTATTTAGAAGTGCCTGTACGTGTTGGGTACAAATATGCTGTAAATGATAATTTTTCGTTATTTGGTAGTGTAGGTCCTTATATTGCTGTCGGACTGTTTGGAAAAGCAAAAGCGAAAGTTGACGGTGATTATTTTGATTTTGATGAAATAGGAGGCAATTCTATGTCTGAAGATATATTTGGAGACGATAGTCTGAAACGTTTCGATTTCGGTCTTGGACTGAAAGCAGGGGTTGAGTTCAGCAAGAAATATCAAGTTGCCATCAGTTATGATTTTGGACTCGTTGAAGTGGCAAAAGATTTAGGAATGAAGAACAGAAACCTGATGATCTCGTTGGGATATATGTTCTGAAACTGATTTTGCAACTTTGTTGCATGAATCATTTGCTACCTTTGCATCAACTAAATGATGAATGTTATGGGACATTGTAGTTGTGGCGCTCATTCATGCGCAGCAGAAAAAAAGGTTGATGCAAAGGTTTCGGTATTCCATGAATATGGGAAAGTGATATTTTCTCTCCTGCTTCTGGCAGGTGGAATAATTATGAATGCTCTCGATTTAGCATTCTTCCGTGAAGGATCTGTTGCCTTGATATGGTATATCGTGGCCTATCTTCCGGTAGGAATTCCAGTGATGAAAGAAGCCTGGGAAAGTATCAGGGAAAAAGACTATTTCAGTGAGTTCACTCTAATGATTATAGCTACTTTGGGAGCTTTCTATATTGGTGAATATCCGGAAGGAGTAGCCGTGATGTTATTCTATACAGTAGGAGAACTGTTTCAGGATAAAGCGGTAGATAAAGCCAAACGTAATATCGGAGCCTTATTGGATGTAAGACCCGAAAAAGCATTAGTGCTCCGGGAAGGCAATCTTGTTATTGAAAGCCCTAAAAAGATAAAAGTCGGTGAAGTTATAGAAATAAAGGCAGGTGAACGGGTACCATTGGATGGAACCATGCAGAATGAAGTGGCTGCCTTCAATACAGCCGCATTAACGGGGGAAAGCGTTCCTCGTAATATTCGGAAAGGTGAAGAAGTACTTGCCGGAATGATTGTAACCGATAAGGTTATCCGGCTCGAGGTAACGAGACCTTTTGATAAGAGCGCACTTGCCCGAATATTGGAACTTGTTCAGAATGCTTCCGAACGTAAGGCTCCGGCTGAATTGTTTATTCGTAAGTTTGCACGCATTTATACACCTATAGTTATAGCGCTTGCAGTATTAATTGTTTTGTGTCCGTTTGTCTATTCACTTATTAATCCTCCATTTGTATTTGTATTTAATGATTGGCTATACAGGGCTTTGGTCTTTCTGGTGATTTCGTGTCCCTGTGCGTTGGTGGTTAGTATTCCGTTAGGCTACTTTGGGGGAATTGGAGCGGCATCCCGGTTGGGAATTTTATTCAAGGGTGGTAATTATCTGGATGCTATCACTAAGATCAATACAGTGGTATTCGATAAAACAGGAACCCTGACAAAAGGAACCTTTGAAGTACAGGCCTGTAAAAGTGCAGGTGAGGTTTCGGAAGAAGAATTAGTGAAACTGGTTGCTTCGGTAGAAAGTGATAGTACTCATCCGATTGCCAAGGCTGTTGTGAATTATGCGAAAGAACAAAATATTGAACGTGTAGCTGTTACCGGTACAAAAGAATTTGCCGGCTATGGTTTGGAAGCAACGATAGACGGGACTACGGTTCTGGTCGGTAATTGCCGGTTACTGTCTAAGTTTGAGATATCCTATCCGGAAGAACTGTTGGAAATAACGGATACCATCGTAGTCTGTGCTGTTGGAAACCGTTATGCAGGTTATCTGCTGCTGGCTGATGCCCTGAAAGAGGACGCAAAGGTAGCTATTGACAATTTAAAAGCTTTAAATATTGAAAACATCCAGATACTATCCGGTGATAAACAGAGTATTGTTACTAACTTTGCAGAAAAGCTCGGTATATCGAAAGCTTATGGTGACCTGTTGCCGGAAGGAAAAGTGAATCATCTGGAAGAGTTGCGGCAGGATGAGGCAAACCGGATTGCATTTGTCGGTGATGGAATGAATGATGCGCCGGTGCTCGCTCTAAGTCATGTTGGCATTGCTATGGGTGGACTGGGTAGTGATGCGGCTATTGAAACAGCCGATGTCGTGATACAGACAGACCAGCCGTCAAAGGTAGCCGAAGCTATAAAGGTAGGTAAACTGACACGAAGAATCATCTGGCAGAACGTGTCACTGGCATTTGGAGTGAAATTACTTGTATTGATTCTGGGAGCCGGTGGAATTGCTACTCTTTGGGAAGCTGTCTTTGCAGATGTGGGTGTTGCGCTGCTTGCCATTATGAATGCTGTCAGAATACAGAAAATGATAAAATAGGAGAAAGATGGAAGAAGATATTTATTTGGATAAGTTGGACAGAAGAGGTATCAAGCCAACTGCCATAAGACTTCTGGTGATAAAAGCGATGATGCAGGCAGAGCGTGCGGTGTCATTGCTTGATTTGGAAACACTGCTCGATACAGTCGATAAATCGACTATATCCCGAACAATCGCTCTTTTCTTGTCTCATCATCTTATACATAGCATAGATGATGGAAGCGGCTCTTTGAAGTATGCTGTTTGCGACAATTCTTGCAATTGTGTAGTGCAGGATTTACATTCGCATTTTTATTGTGAGAAATGTCATCGCACCTTCTGCCTGGAAGGTACACATATCCCGGTGATTGATTTGCCTAAAGGATTTACTTTGCATAGCATTAATTATGTTCTTAAAGGAATTTGTCAGGAATGTTCTTCTCCAAAATAAGAAATCGACAGTGGTTATATAGTAGAGAGTCTGAATCTGTTTGTTAATTTTGGACATAATAATCACTATTTTTTATGACTTAAGCGCCTAAAATCCCAGTTTAGGCGCTTTCTTTATTTTAATCATTTTTTTATTCTATAAAATATCCTCACCTTTGTGGAGTAATTGGGGTTTGGCAGTATTTTATGAGAAATATATGAATAGTGAAAGGCGATAGTAAAAACACGCTAATAAAACATTTTAAATACATTAAGATATGACTAGAAAATTATTCTATTTAATTCCTTGCCTGATGATGGCAATGGTGACATTTACAGGGTGTGGTGATGACAATAATGACAATGATGGCCCGACAGGTGGTGTATTATCCGCTGAAAAGAGCAAAGAAAAATTGAGTGAAATCGGACAGAATTTGATTAATTTGGTGAATGCTGACGATCATAAACAGTTGGCACAAGTGGGAAATTACTTCTCTGAAATAGTCGGCTCATTGGAAATCCGGGAAAAAGCAAATGTACAGCAAATGGTGCACTCCTTAGTGGCTGCTTCACAGGGTGATATGGCTAAAGTGTATGCGATGGCGGCTGTTAATAATGAAATGTATCAGGCTAGTGATTATTATGGTGTTTATACTTATAATAAAAGCACTGATGAGTGGGGGTATGCAGCATCTAGCACAGAACTTGCATTGAAGTTTGATTATAAAAATCAAGCAGCTGAAATAAAAATTGCAGCTACCGGTAGCACAACAGATTTTACTTATGACGATGTTACTGTGAAAATTCCTGCTAAACTTACTGCTACCATCAAACTGGGATCAACTACTTTGACTTCTTTTGAAATTACTACGGCAAATGTAAGCAGCTCTCCAAGAAAGGCTGATATTACAGTAAATATAGATGCTAGTGGTTACAAGATATCTACTTCGGTAAGTGCAACACCGCAGGCTGTGAAAGCTAACTATTCGATCAATATAAAAGGAACAGAAGCCATCAAAGGCGAAGCTTATCTGAATGGCAGCAATATGACAGCGGACGAAGGTTCGAATGAGAATATAGGAGATCGTTTTAAAGATGCGCGTGCAGTGATGAATATAATGGGCGAAGCTGCTATCGTTATGCAATGCAGCAGTTATAAGGAATTGGCTCATGAACTTGAACAAGTTGAAGACCAGTATGATAATCCTACCGAAATGTGGGGCCAATCTCATGGAGCTGCACAAGCTACTGCAAATGTATATAAGAAGTATCTTAATGGAAGCCTGACATTTGGAGGAAGCGATGAGGCTTCTGCCACTCTGGCATTCCAGCCTTATATTGACTACTCATATACAGATGGTCAAGGGGTGAAGCATGAATACTGGGATACAGAACCTCTGTTGCAGTTTGAAGATGAATCCCTGATTAGTTTTGAGGATTATTTTGATGCTGCTTCCGGACCGTTTAAATCGTTGGCTGACAGCTTCGATGCATTGGTTAGAAGTTTTGAAGGATTCGTAGAATAAGAATGGGGTATAGATTAGATAGATGCGAATAAATTGACGAGGACCGAGGAGGGGAATAATTCTCTTCTTCGGCCTTTTTTTATAAGTAAAGTGAGTTGAGTGCGATAAGAAATATATTGCTATTGTTTGCGGCGATGGGGAGTATAAGTGTATATGCCCAAGCGGACGTGCGTGGTGATGATACGATTCGAACCGATTCTATTTGGAGAATTCAGGAAGTGGAAGTGGTAGCTTCCAAGAAATCACCTGCATTGCAACGTAGTGCAAAGGGAGATTGGAAGCTTGATCCGAATGCGGTGAACTTCATGCCTCGTATGCTGGGAGACAGCGACCCGATAAAGGCTTTTCAGCTGTTACCGGGAGTGACTACTGCCGGCGAACTGAATGGCGGACTTTATGTGCATGGCAGCGAACCGGGACATAATCTGATATGTATAGACGGTGTGCCTGTGTATAACTCTTCGCATCTGCTAGGCTTCTTCTCTATATTCAATAATGACCATTTTTCTTCTTTCTCACTGAATAAGTCTTACCAACCGGCAGACCGTGGTGGAAGATTAGCGGCAGTAGTAGAGATGACTCCCCGTGATTCGGTGGTGCAGCAGGCAAGCGTGTCCGGTAATGTCGGTATATTGGCTTCGAGAATCACCGGTGGAATACCGGTAACTCCCAATAGTGCTATTTATCTATCTGCGAGAGTCACTTATGTAAATCCGATTATCTCTTTGATAGAGGGAGGTTTTGAGGATAACACAAGACTGCGTTATGGCTTTCAGGATTATAATCTTACTTATGTGTGGAAACCGAATCCTAAAAACAAAATAGTACTGGACAGCTATGTCGGCAATGATTTGTTGAAACTGAAAGAACATCAATATCAGGTAGATTTCAATATGCAGTGGCTCAACGGAATTGCTTCTTTGAAGTGGGAACGCAGCTGCAACGAAAAGACGTTGTTGACACAAAGAATCTATATGACGCATTACCGTACCAATCTGCGAGCAAACCAGAATACACTACGTATGAAAATGCCTTCCCGATTGACCGATTTCGGATATATGGGAAATGTAGACTGGCAGTTGGGGACATGGAAAATGAAGTCAGGCGGAAATTTCATACATCATATACTTCATCCGCAATACCCTGAATCGGTGAATATATTCGAAGGTATCAATGCCGGAAATCCCGGTAGATACGAAATGGAAGAGTTTGCTGTGTATACCGAAGCGGAGAAAAAATGGGGGAAATTGACGATGAATATGGGATTGCGTTATAGTGGCAGCATACAGGGTGATTATTATAATGGAGGAGCCGAACCACGTGTTCGTCTGGAATACGAATTGCCGGGGAACAGGACATTGAGCTTTTCCTACCAATTGAACAGGCAATATATGAATCAGATTACGGTATCGAGTGCCGGATTGCCTATTGATTTTTGGATGCCTTCGACGAAAGATATATCAGGGCAGAAAGTTCATTCATTAGATGTCTCTTTCTCACAGCCGCTTCGGAATGGAGATTATGAATTGTTGGTGGAAGGGTACTATCGGAAACTGTCTCATCAAACGATATTCAACGGTGGATTGTTAGATATGTTTAATCAGACATACCGGATAGAAGACCATGTACTGACGGGAAAAGGGCGGAATTACGGAGTAGAACTGATGTTGCGGAAAAGCAGAGGACGATGGAATGGCTGGATTGGTTATACGCTTGCCTGGGCTGATCGGCAATTTCCGGAATTGAGAGCAGGAAATATATTTCCTGCCAAATATGATCGTAGACATAATTTGAACGCGATGGTTCATTATACGTTGGATAATCATTGGGATTTTGCGATGACATTTGTGTATGCTTCGGGTAATGCGGTAACATATCCGAGGGCTATGTATATGATAGGCGAGAATGCAGTTTGTGTATACGATGAGTATAACAGCAGCCGCATGCCGGCTTATCACAGAATGGACTTGTCGGTGAACTACTGGTTGGGGCATACAAAAAAGAATTGCATCAATTTGTCGCTTTATAATGCTTATATGAGACATAATCCGGTTTTTGTGCAAGTAGGCGTCAAGCCTTCAGAAGATAAATCCGGTTTGCTGATTAAGAAAAAAAATATGTCTCTTTATAGCTTATTGCCTTCAGTCAGTTATATATTTAAATTTTGAAGATGTTGAAAGCTTTTTTATATGGTTGGATAATAATTCTGGTTGCAGTCTTTACGTCATGTGATCCTGACTGGGACTTTGACAGTGACTATGAATCGGAAGTTGTGGTGGAAGGTGGTATCACAGCGGACGGATTTGCAAAAGTGTATCTGTCACAAAGTAAAATCCTGAATAGTACATGGGATAGTATAGCGCTTTCCAAATTGCCTATAATGAGCGCTAAAGTAACTGTTAGCGATGGAAGTCGGACTGAAATTCTGGTGGGAAGGGTAGATAAGGGCAGGTTGCCATATTTTGTCTATACAGGTTCGCAAATCAGAGGGGAAGTGGGAAAGCTGTATACGCTGACTATTATATACCGGGGAAAAGAAATAACAGCGCGTACTACCATTCCTAAACCAATTTTACTGGATAGCATACGCTTGCAGCCTACAGAGGGATGTGATACGCTTTATCAGGCTACTGCATACTTCAATGACCCGGCTGGTGAAACCAACTATTATAAAATCTTCACTCAGGTAGAAGAGAAAGATGAGGATTATTATAATGCATTTATGGGTACGTTTTCAGATGAAATATTAGTGCCTCCTGTTGCAAAGGCGGAGGTTTATCGGGGATTCCGGCATACGGAACTCAACAAGTATACTCCTTTCTTTACTCCTGGTGAAAAGGTGGGTATTTGTTTTTCCCAGATAACGGAAGAAGGCTTCCGCTTTTGGAGTCAATATGAGAATGAGGTAATCAATAGTGCTAATCCAGTGTTTCCCAATACAACCAATCTACCCGGTAATATAGATGGAGGGCTGGGTATCTGGATGGGGTATGGAACTGCGGTTTATCATGTTGAAGTGAAGAATACCTGTTATTATTATAAGCATTGATGAATTGTTTTATTTTCCCTGAAATGGAATAAAAAAAGGCCGAAACCCGAGACGATGAAAAGATCGTCAGGTTTCGGCCTTCTGCTTTCGCTAATATTGTTTGATTAGTCAATATTGGGATTCAATGCGTGCCAGTCTTTAATGGCTGGGATGATCCCCATTTCAATCACTTCATCACGAAGTTTGCATAAATGCTCGTAGCTCTTTTCCAATTCTTCCTGTTCGGCAGGAGTTCCGGCTACTTCTTTATAAGTGACGCCGTCTTTAGTTATTGAAGTTTCCATCGCCATCATGATATGGTCGAACTTGCCGTTGGAAACATACGTTCCGGCAGGCCAGCGGAAAGGTTGTCCACCCATAGCAGCGGCAATCATTTCGATAGAAAGATAAGCCGGGCTTTGGAAAGAAGAACGACCGCGCAGGTCGATAATATGCTTACCACCCTGAATGACACGTACTTTTAGTGCTTCCCAATCTGCCAATGGAAGGCGGGTAGTGCCGATGAAATCGGTCAAGGGTTCTCCTTTTATTTTGGTTGTAGATGCGAATACAGCCATTTGTTCGCCATGACCACCATACGTACGGCAATTCTGAATGTCGGAAGCCGGGATATGGAAGAATTTTACCAGTTCGTTTTGCAGACGGGTGCTGTCCAGGGCAGCCAGTGTAGAAACTTGAGAGGGTCTCAAACCTGAATACAACAAAGTAATCAATCCGGTGATGTCTGCAGGATTAAAGATCACAACGATGTGTTTTACGTTCGGGCAATATTGATGAACATCTTTACCGAATTGAGCGGCAATTTCTGCATTTCCCTTCAGCAAATCTTCGCGGGTCATACCTGCTTTACGGGCAGCTCCACCGGAAGAGACAATGTAAGAAGCTCCTGTCAGTGCTTCTTTGATATCGGAAGTAAATGTAAGGTTGACACCTTCAAAACCGCAGTGATACAATTCTTCAGCTACTCCTTCCAGAGCCGGAGCAAATGGATCATACAGGCAAATATTCGGAGTGAGTCTCATCATCATGGCTGTTTGTGCCATATTGGAGCCGATCATTCCGGCAGCTCCTACAATCGTAAGTTTCTCGTTGGTTAGAAATTCCATAAGTTTATATGTTTAAAGGTGAATAATTTACTTTTTCTTTTTGTCGCTACAAAGTTAACATATTAGAAAGCAGATTGTTCATTGCAAATAGTTTTGCCCGATAACGAAAAGTTATAGTAGGATTCCTTTTAAAATGGCAAAAAGAGATTGCAGATTTACCCGCAATCTCTTCCTGCCTATTGAAAACAAATAAAACGTGAATTTGAAGTGTACTTTAAAAAGCTCTTAACCCATAATCGAAATCCATCTTGTTAGTTCCCTGAACCTCTATCTTGATTGTATTCTTACCTTTCTTCAATAAGGAAGAATAATCACTTAGGTTGTATTGGTTATATTGTTTGGTCATCCGGATATCTTGAAGGAATACTTCAACACCATTCAACCATACTTTGCCTGTTCCTGCGGCACGTAACCACAAAGACAGATTCTTCAATGGTTGGCTTAAAACAAATTCCGTTTCAGAAACTACCGTTGCTTTCGGCTGGACGGAATAAGGCAACATCACTTGTTTCATCTCGCTGCCATTAACGGATACCTTACGTTGATTTTTAGCTCCGCCTTGTCCGTCAGGTACTAACGTAATGGCTTTGGCAGGTGCTACATTATATAAATCGTTATGTAAGATATGCAGGAGCGAAGTCGGCATTTTCGTAACCTTGCGATCATACGTCAGTAGGCCGTTCACTTCTCCCTCCACATCTGTTGTCTGTGTGTAAATGGCTGCGCTTAGACCTTGTGCAACGAGTGTTTTTAAATCGTGTATCACTCTACCGTAATTATCCATTAAAGCCATCGCACCATCAATATTCTTATATCCCCAGTTACGCATTTCCGGATTCCAAAGATGTTCTTTGATGGCCCATCCGTATCCTCCGAATTCTCCTAGAACCGAGATACGGTCACCGTTGTATTCAGGAAGGATCATGGACGAAACCGGATAGTTGTGTACGTCATACATGTGTCCTACACCTCTGTCGGCCCATCCTGTCACACCGTCGATGATGCGGCTTTTATCATAACTCATCACTTTGTTTACGATTTCAGCGGTATTGTGTTGTCCCCATCCTTCGTTGAATACTACCCAAGTAGTGATACAAGAATAGAAGCGCAGACGGTCGATCATTTCAAACATCTCTTTTTGCCACTGTGCGGAATGTTCGGCAGGAGCATTCCAGTCATTTGCTGCACCGGCAGCTACATGCTCGGCCTGTTTCCTTTCGGTCGAGAAGCCGGAAACCATATCCTGCCACAGCATCAATCCCAGTGAATCGGCATAGTAATAATACTGTTCCGGTTCCACTTTGATATGTTTACGGATGGTGTTGAATCCCATTTCTTTTAATTGCACCATGTCCCACAGCATCGCCTCTTCCGATGGAGGAGTAAGCAGTCCGTCGGGCCACCACCCCTGATCTAATGTACCGAACTGGAAAATAGGTTCTCCGTTCAGGCAGATGCGATTGTAACCGCATGCATCTTTTTTGATGTCGGCCTCCCGAAGAGTGAAATAGCTTTTTATGTTATCAACGATTTTTCCGTTGACGGACAGTTCCACATTCAAATGATAAAGTTGGGGAGAAGCCGGTGTCCATAATACGGCATCGGGAATCTCGATTTCCATGTCAGTTGTACCCTTTTGCTCTATGGTCTTGATGACTTTTCCCTTATCCAGTACTTCGACTTTGATATTTTCCTGTCCTTTCGCTCCAGCTACATCCAGATGCAGTTTCACTGTCTTTTTATGAATATCCGCTTCGGGTAATATCTGACGTATGTGTTGCGGATTGACAGCTTCCAGCCATACAGTCTGCCAGATTCCGGATACCGGAGTGTACCAGATACCTTTCTGATTTAGTTGCTGTTTTCCTCGTGAGATCGATTCCTGGTCGGTAGGATCGACCACAGAGAGTTCAACCATCTGATCGCCGCTTTTATTTATGAATTTCGTTATGTCAAACTCAAAAGGATTGTTTCCTCCTTTGTGCGTACCTGCCAGTTTATTGTTTACCCATACTTGACATTCATAATCCACCGCCTGAAAATGCAGGATGATATTCTTGCCTTTCCAGTCTTCATCTATTGTAAAGTTGTGCTGATACCATAATTTATCGGTAGGAAGAAAAGTGCGTTGTACTCCTGAAAGAGAAGACTCTATGGCAAATGGAACCAGAATTTCTCCCTCATATTTCACTTGTTTTTTTGTTGTGGCCTGGTCTGTCACCGCAAACTTCCATAGCCCGTTCAGGTTCATCCATTGCGAACGCTGTAACTGCGGGCGTGGGTAGCTTCTCCATACATTTTCCGGCGTCACTTTTTCTGCCCATACAGTTCTGATTTTATCTCCTTTCGGGCTCCATGCAGCAAAAACGGAAGTCTGCAATAAGGCACCCAACATGATTGTCAATACGTGTTTCTTCTTCATTGTTATTACTTGGTTTTGTATTCTTTTAAATCTTTTTTCCGTCCTTGATTGTAGGTATTCCACATTTTCGGGAAATACATGACATCACTCTTGTCCGCCCATTCGAAATAGGCATTTTCCATCTCCTTGACCCGTTCCGGATATTGGGAAGACAGGTCGTTCTGTTCGGTGCGGTCTTTGGTTATGTTGTATAGCTCCCATTTATCTTCTTTGAAATAGGCTGATACAAGTTTCCAATCCCCTTTTCTCACCATTCTGTTTCCCTCGTGCTCGGCGTAAATATAGCGTTCTTTCAATTTCTCTCCTTGTAGGATGGGCAGGATAGACGTACCTGCTGTAGGAAGAATTTCTCTTCCCTGATAAGTCCGGGGATATTTCGTTTCTGCCAGTTCGACGCATGTCGGCATGATATCTGAAAACTGGCAGGGTTGATGGTCAATCTTCCCTTTGTTTTTCACCTTGTTTCCCCAGTAGGCGATGCAGGGGGTGGAAATACCTCCCTCGTATGCGTAGTGCTTGTACAAGGAGAGTGGGGTGCAACAAACGTTTGCCCAACCCGTTCCGTAATGATGATAGGTACCGGGAAGTCCCATGCCATCCAGTTCTTCTCCCACGTGTGTGTGATAGGCAAGTCCGCTGTGTCCGTCGAAACCGAATTCATGCCATTCGGCGCATGCGCCATTGTCCGACATGAATATGATGAACGTGTTGTCCAGTTCTCCGTTCTTGTCCAGTTTGTCGACAACACGGCCGATGTTTGTATCCATAATATCCACCATGGCTGCATAGATTGACATTCGTCGGGCTAAGTCCGTTTGTTGTTCTTTCGTTAAAGAATCCCATGCAGGCAATGGGTGTGCTTCGTCCATAAAGAAGCTGCCGGGCACTACACCTCGTGGACTTAATTCCGGTTTCCCCTGCAACAGATTCATTCCGACGATACGTTTCCAACGTTGGTCGCGTATCTTATCCCAGCCTTGCAGATAGGTTTTCATATACTTGTCGATCATCGCTTTAGGAGCGTGCAAGGGAAAGTGGGGTGCATTATAGGCTAAATATAGAAATAGAGGTTTGTCTTCATTGTGTGCCTGGTCGATAAAGTCGACAGCGTAGTCAGTGATTACATTGGTGGCATAGAATTCCCCTTCGGCATATTCGTGCAGGGGGCGGTCTTTGGGCAGGCGTGTATATACTTTGGGATTCCAAAAAGAATTGAATCCGCCCAGTAGTCCGTAGTATTCCTGAAATCCCCGTTGCACGGGATTAACTTTTCCCAGATGCCATTTACCTGCCATGGCGGTAAAGTAGCCGGCTTCTTTCAAGACCTCTGCAATCGTCACATTGTCCGAGTTGGAGCGGAATCCGGCATAGCCTTTCGCCTCTTTGGCATGGCTGCCCGTCATGTGCCCCAAACCGGTTTGATGGGGATACAATCCGGTCAATAGATTGGCACGCGAGGGACAACTGCGTGCGCTGTTATACATTTGCGTCATCCGGATTCCCTGTGCGGCCAGATGATCTAATACCGGAGTTTCTATCTCTCCTCCGTAGCAACCCAAATCGGAGAAACCTAAGTCGTCCGCTAATATCAGAATGATATTGGGCTTTTCTTGTGCGGTAACTGTACTTCCCAGTGCCAGTCCGCCTGCTATCAATGCCAGTTTATTCATGGAGTGTTTGTTGTTAGTTTGAATAGAGAATTTGTTTTACTGAAAAGATTGCACTTCATCCGGTCCGGGAGTTGCGTAATGCGGATCGATGGCGCGGATATATACATCTCCGTCCGGTAGGATTTTTACGTCCAAAGGCACAATGGTCGTCCCTAGTTTGTTGATGGTCTGTGCGTCCTCTCTCAAGTCCCTTTTTTCAATACCGTCCGGATCCAGTGGCGGTCGGTTGCCATTGAAGAAGGCAGTACACCACCATTTGCCGTTTTTGTCCTGAAAAGGAGTGCCATGTCCTAAGAAACGTCCCACAAAGCGACGCTCGCTGTAAGGACCTGTGATTTTATCGGACGTGCAATAATATAAATTATAAGACCCTTTGCGTCCCTGGTCGGTAGACCATGCCGTACCGAAATGCACGTATTTCTTTCCGATCTTACGCATGGTAGCCCCTTCGTGTCCGATTCGGCGATTAGACGGATCGATGCGCACCGGTTCTCCCGCCAATCCGGCAAAGTCCGGTTTCAGAGGGACAATAAGTGTGTTGCTGAATAGTAGATACCATGTTCCGTCGTCATCTTTAAAGAGAGACGGGTCATGCTTTTTCAGGAATGCTTCCGGGTTGGGGTGCTTCCAGGGACCTTTGATATCTTTTCCGCTACTCAGAGCCAGTCCGCTATGTTTTTGCGGACAATACACAAGTGCCCAGCAGTCACCGGTCCAATGTAGTTCGGGTGCCCACAATGGATTTTTGGTAGCCATTTCTTCTCTTCCTTTGAAAGTGGGTGAATCTTCTGCCAGTGAATAAGGAGCACCCAAAGATTTCCAATGAGCTAAATCGTCGCTGCACCATACTTGTACCTGATAACCTACGATGCTTGTTTTACCCAATCCCGTGTTATATTGGTCGTCCTGTTCTCTCGGGTCGCCGGCAACAGGGGTCGTTCCGGTCAGGTAATATTTTCCGTCCGGTCCCAACACAATATAGGGGTCACGAATCCATCCGCCTTTGATATGGAGGGCTTTGTCATGCGACTTCACACCTGCCAATATATCTCCGGCACTTAATTGCGCTTTTGCGGTGACCGACAAAAACAGAAAAAATAATGGTAAAAATAAGTTTTTCATATAGTGTAATATGTTTAGTGTTACTAATAGATCAGACTTACAGCTCTTATATGCATTTGCAAATAAAGGATTTTATATGGAAATAGATGCGTAATATTTCGTTCAAAAGTCGTTCATATTTGTAAAAAAAGGAGGAATAACACATATTTCCACTTCCTCTGAACATATTTACGGATGGCAAGATGAAAAAAACTCTATATTTGCATAAACTAAAAGCACGATACGAGTTATGAAAAGCATAAATGTAAGAAGATTCTTACTGACAGGTTTATTCCTATATACAGCGATGAACCTATGCGCAACTATCCATTATAATAATTTGCGGTTTAAACAATTTGAGACTTTAGACAAACTACCTCATAAAACGATTAACGCCATCACACAGGATAATTCGGGATTTCTTTGGCTGGGAACCCGGAACGGACTTTGCCGGTATGACGGATACAATATTGTCACGTATCAATATCATGAAAATGATTCGAACTCGCTCTGCCATAATTTTGTAAACACACTCTATAATGACAGTTTGCAGAATGCAATCTGGATTGCTACTGAAGAGGGAATCTGCAAGTATTCGTCTTCCACCGGGCGTTTTGTACGTTACCGGATTGAGGGGAATACCAAGCCGAATGTGGTTTTCCTGAAAACTTTCGATAAACAGTTGCTGGCAGGATGCAGCAATGGAGTGTATGCCTATGATGAAAAGAAAGATGCTTTTGTGCCGTTTCTGCTTACCGGCACGGAGGCCAGCCTCGTGTCCGGATTGGCGGAAGACCATAATGGCTTTTTATGGATCAGTACCCCGAAAGGTGCCAGGTGTTATAATATGCATAAAAAAGTCTTTATGAAATTGCCCGAAAGCGTATCGCGCATATCGAGCAAACTCTATGTCGATAAATTCAATCGCCTGTGGTATAATATGAACCAGCAAGTGAATGTTTATGATATAAATAATCAACAAAATTACTCCATCAAGGAAAGTAAACAGTTTAAAATCTTTAAGTCTATTGCTCTCGATGGAATGGATAACATTTGGTTGGGAAGCGAGTATGGTATTTTTGTTTATGGAAAAGATTTGCGACTGATTCATCATTATCAGCAGACCGAGGGGGATTTGAGCAACCTGAACGATAACCCGATTTATAGTCTGTTTATGGACGCCAATCATAATATGTGGGTGGGTACTTATTTCGGTGGAGTGAACTGCTATATCGATGCAACAGACAATTTTCATGTATTCTCATACGGAAATTCCAGAAATCACCTGAGCGGAAAAGCAGTGAGACAGATAACCGGAGGTCCTGATGAGGATATATATATTGCAACCGAAGACGGAGGTTTGAACCGTATCGACAAGTCCGGACAGATAACCCGCTCGGAAGCATTGCATCAACGAATGGATATTGGAGCTACGAACGTACACTCTTTATTACTAAATCATGAGGGGGATTTATGGATTGGCCTTTACGAGAAAGGAGCCAGATGTTATAACTTCCGGACGCAGCATACAAAGGTTTTTCTTCCGATGGATTTATACAGGAGGCATTCCGGTTTCTGCATGATAGAAGATGCGGAGCATGACATCTGGTATGGAGGTCTGAATGGTTTTGTCATCTTCAGGAAAGAGGGGAAAGGGTACGAAGTGATGAAGTTTAAAAAGCCTTTCTTAAAGTTTATATTCTGCATGGTGAATGCTCCTGATGGGACCGTTTGGGCGGGAACACGAAGAGACGGAGTCTTTCGGCTTGACAAACGCAAACAGACGGTTGAGAGAATTGCGACTTTTCCTAATAAAGAATTATTTATCACCGATCTTTATGTTGATTCTCAAAATCAGATATGGGTGGGTACGGATGATAATGGAATGTTGCTCCTGAACAGTAAAGGGGAGTATATCGCATCATATACGGAAGAGCAGATTGGCTCCAACTCGATCAAAGGCATTGTAGAAGATAATGCAGGTAATATCTGGTTCGGCACAGTGAATGGCTTGTGTTGTATTCGTGCAAAGGGAGGAGTCATGCGTTATACAACCGAGGATGGACTGCCTACCAACCAGTTCAACTATTCCTCCGCTTATAAGGATGCCCGTGGAGTATTGTATTTCGGAACCATCAATGGACTGGTTTCGTTCCATCCCGAACGAATATACAAATATCCATCCCGTTTTAATATTGCCCTGACCGCCATTTCATTGAACGGTGAGTTGATTACTCCATCTACTTCCGACTCGCCTCTTGAGAAGACAATCTCCGAATGTACTTCGATTACCCTGACGCACAAGCAGGCAAGATCCGTACAGATAGAATATTCGGGGATGAACTATCGCTATAATAACAACACAATGTATGCCATGAAACTGGAGGGTGTCGACAAGAAATGGCAGAATATCGGTGAGCAACATCAGGTACGTTTCTCGAATTTACCTGCCGGTCATTACCGGTTGAGAATTAAGGCGGGCGAAGATGGTATTCACTGGTATGAGAAAGGAGAGAAAATAATCAATATACGTGTGCTTCCTCCTTTTTGGTTGTCGGGATGGGCTTATGGTTTCTATGCTGTTTGTTTGTTAATGTTGGGATATATCGGATATCGCTATACGAAGAACCGGTTGAGGCTGGTCATGAACCTGAAGACAGAACACAATCTTCGTGTGAATATGGAGAAACTGAATCAGCAGAAGATTAACTTCTTCACCTACATCTCGCATGATTTGAAAACACCGCTCACATTGATTCTCTCGCCTTTGCAACGTCTGCTGTCGCAAAAGGAAATAACGAACCATGACAAGAAGAATATCGAAATCATTTATCGTAATGCCAATCAGATGAAGTATCTGATAGACGAGTTGCTTTCTTTCAGTAAGATTGAGATGAATCAGGAAAAGATAAATGTCCGCAAGGGAAATATAATGCTCTTTTTGAAAGAACTCTCCAATATATTTGAGATAGTTGCCCGAGATAGGGAGATTGACTTCATTGTTAAATTGGATGATACGGATGAAGAAGTATGGTTTTCTCCTTCCAAACTGGAGCGGATTATGTACAACCTGTTATCAAATGCTTTTAAATACACTGCCCCCGGTGATTATGTGCAACTCACTGCTTCTTTGCAGGAAGAGGATCAACAGACCTTTGTATACATTTCAGTGAAAGACAGTGGACGGGGGATTCCTGACGGAGTGAAAGACCGGATTTTTGAACCTTATTATCAGGTTTCTCCCAAAGATCACAGAGAGGGTTTCGGATTAGGGCTTTCGCTCACCAAATCGCTTATCCAGCTGCATCGAGGACGGATAGAAATAGAAAGTAAAGTGGGAGAGGGATCGAACTTCATCGTTATTCTTAACGTATCGGAGCAGGCTTATGAAGCCGCTGAAAGACGGCAGGACGGCATTACGCTGGCCGAAATACAGAAGTATAATATGCGCCTCAAAGAAACGGTGGAAATACTTCCCGATAAACTAACACAGGAAAAGCATCCCTTGCAGGAAGAACGGCAATCCATCCTTATTGTAGAGGATAACAATGAAATGAATAATTACCTGAAAGAGATTTTCATGGAGAACTATCAGGTGATTCAGACGTATAACGGTAAGGAGGCTTGCGAAGTGATGCAAAAAGTATATCCAAGTCTGATTATCAGTGATGTGATGATGCCGGTGATGGATGGTCTCGAACTAACCCGGCGCGTGAAGCAGGATATAAACACCAGTCATATACCTGTTATTCTTTTGACGGCAAAAACCGATGAGGGAGAGCAGACACAAGGATATTTGTGTGGGGCGGATGCTTATATTCCCAAACCTTTCAACGCGAAGAATCTCGAACTTCTGGTCAGGAACATGCAACAGAACCGAATGTCGGGTATCGCGCATTTCAAGCAGACAGAGGAACTGAACATCACACAGATCACCAACAATCCACGTGACGAGAGATTCATGAAAGATTTGGTGGAATTGATTATGGCTAATATTTCAAAGGAGGATTATGGAATCACTGAAATCACTTCTGCTTTATGTGTAAGCCGGAGTCTGTTGCATACAAAGTTGAAAATGCTGACAGGTTGTTCTGCTTCGCAGTTCATCAGAAGTATTCGGATGAGGGAAGCCAAGAAACATCTGTTGGATGGCATGAATGTGGCTGAAGCTGCTTGTGCTGTGGGAATGACTGACCCTAACTATTTCACGAAATGTTTCAAGAAAGAGTTTGATGTCACCCCCACAGAATTCACTAAAGAGCACTTGGCATAAGGTTCGTGTTATTGCTTGCCTTTCTTTTTCTCATGCGGTCCGAATGAAAGTGGAACTACTTTTTTACCGGACTTCTTTAGATTGCGCTGGTATTTCCTCATCAGTTCCATCCCTTTCAGGCGGGCGTTTTCGCCGTTGGCAAGCTCTTCCGGCATTTGGTTGATCCAGTTCAGATACATCCCGAACAGTTCTTTATACTTTTCGGGGTACTGATCTTTCAGCCCGTGTTTTTCCTGGGGATCGGCTTCGATGTCATACAGGTCATAATCTTTTTCAAAGTGCGGGTCGGAAACCAGTTTCCATTTACCTTGCCGGATGGCGAATTCATTTTTGAATACCTGATTGTTGCTTTTCTTCTCCGTACTCCAATATAGTACATCGTGCGGCTCTGTCCGGTCTTTGCCCGACAGGTAAGGCAGCAGGTTGACACCATGCATATCAGCATGAGAGAGTCCGGCGAGTTCCATCACTGTAGGGGCGATGTCGATACTCATCACGGGTTTGTTGTAGATGGTTCCTTTGGCCAGTTTGGCTGGATAGCTGACGATGAATGGCACGCGGATGCCTCCCTCGTAGTATGACCCTTTCCGTCCTCTGAATTCCCATTTGTCACTGTATTCCACGGCTCCGTTGTCACTTAGGTAGAAGATGATGGTATTGTCGCGCAATCCCAGTTGTTCCAATGTTTCTACCACTTTTCCCACTCCCTGGTCGAGCGCGAAAGTCATAGCACGGGCAATATCATCCTTGCCGATTTCTTGCGGATTGATTGCCAGTTCTCCAATTAATTCTTCAGGTGCCTGCAAAGGAGAGTGTATGGCATTGTAAGGCAGATATAGGAAGAAAGGGTGGTCGGCATTTTTCTGAATAAAATCTACTGCGCGTTTGGTGTATTCGTAGGTGGAATATTCCATCTCCGTCACAGGTTCCATATTATCCAGTGTAAAAGCAAGTCCATTGTAGACTCCGTCCCATGAGCCTCCTACCAGCGGATCATAATAATCATGCAACCCGTTGATGAAACCGAAGAACGTCTGGAAACCACGATTATTGGGGTGGCTTCGGATATAATCTCCCAAGTGCCATTTGCCGATACATGCAGTGTTGTATCCGTTTTCCACCAAGTATTCACTTAATAGTTTTTGATCTTGGGGAATTCCACCTACGTGTGGAGTGGAAAGCCCATAGAAGCCGAAACTCTGCTGATATTTTCCGGTCATCAACCCGGCGCGTGTGGGGCTTGACAGATGTCCTGATGTATATCCCTGCATGCACTGCACACCGCTTGCCGCCAGTTTGTCGATATTGGGTGTTACAATCTTTTTGATGTGCGGATAGCAGTTCACGCCTCCATATCCCTGGTCGTCAGCTAGGATGATAACGATATTGGGTTTATCGGGATGGGAGGGAGTGGTGTGTTGTGCGGACGTTTTCGCTATGGGCAGTATTGCCAATAAAGCTGTTGACAGAGTACTTGTCTTTCTTGCTGATATTTTCATCTTGTTCTATGATTGATTCTTATGATACTATGAGTCTCCGGTTTCATTAGTATATTGTTACCAAGTCTCAATACGCAGATCATCTATAGGATCACGACGTAATACGAGCTTTTCATCAACCTGATAACGCTTTCCGTCCATCTCATAGATATATTTCAGTGCAATTTCCGGGCAAGGCACGTCTCCATTACCGTTGAAAGTATATTCTTCACTTTTGTGGATGTAGTTTCCGGTTATTGCTTCAACGGGACGGAAGCCTTTTTCAGTACTGATCTGTACTTTATAGTTGCCACCGAAATTTCCATTATTTTCAAATGTTAGTCGTAGATTGTCCTTTTTGTCAGTTGTCGGATCTCCAATCCCCGGACGAATGAGTTCACTCTTGCTTAATGTTGTCAATACGCAGGTGGGACTTTTGATAATGTCCTGTTTATCACCATACGATTGTCGTGTAGATTCTATCGGGTTTCCGGCTTCGTCCAGTTCTACCACATTGCCTGTCAGATAATAGGTTCCGGAGAAAGAACTTGCATATTTGATAGCAACAACAGATGTTTCTCCTCCCTCGCGAATTTGATCCATAGAACTTTCTGTCACTCTGAAGGGCAAGGCATAGTGTACTTCATGGGTTAGTTCGTCAGCATAGAAAGCATCCGTGAATTTGATTTCTACATCTGCAACGGGTAGAGTGGATTTGCGTACCCGGAATGTTTCCGGGTCGCCCAGTGTGTAATAGTTACTCGGCAGAAGTGTGAATCCGGTGCCGTTGAGTAGTGATTCGTCAATGGTGAATTTGGCCCAGTCCGTCTTGTCCACTTCGCGTTTTCCTCCTAAAGAAACACCTACATAGATCGACATGTTACGGTCGGATATAACGGTTCGCAGAGGATTGCTGATGGCGAATCCGGCAGAAGTCGTTTCATAATCTTCTATGTAATCTTCATAACAGGAAGTGAGGCCGGTCAATAGGAATAACAATGCTATTTGAAGTTTTTTCATTTTCATAATCATTACGTTTATTAGTTATTATCCCATCCGATATTGTTTTTCAGATTGGGGTTCTTTAATAGTTCTGCGTGAGGAAGAGGGAGATAGTAGAAACGTACGTCGTTGAACTTCCGCTCTTCTACTGTTTCTGTGGCATAGGACAGAGTACCGTTAGCGTCTCTTGTCACAATCACCCCTTTTACTGATTCGTCTAATGGCAGCAACCAGCGACGCATATCGAAATATCGTTGATTTTCGAAAGCCAGTTCGAGTCTGCGTTCATTCTGAACTAACTTGCGGAACTGTTCTTTGCTGGCACTCATTTCTTCCAGATAAGCATCGTTTTCGGGAAGTCCTCCAGATAGGTGACGAATCATTTTCAGTACGTCATAGGCTGAATACTGACAATCCGGTCCTTTCACTTTCGGTCCCCAGGCTTCATTAGAGGCTTCTGCAAAGTTCAGGAATACTTCTGATTTGCGGAGAAGTGGGTTGTAATGAATGGCCGAAAGCATCTGGGTGGGAGTTAGCATATCTTTTTTCTTAGACATGAACTTGGCGAGATAATATCCCGTGCGACTTGCTTGGTGATGGAACTCTTTAGAGTCCTTTCCTCCGGCAACAACATCTATAGAGGTACTGTTATCGCCAAATTGGCGTCCTTGGTAATAAACGTTCAAGTCCAGACGTTTATCGCGGTTGGCATACGGGAAGTCCGGATCATATTGTTTACTAACACCGATCGGATAACCGTCGATGGCCGGAAAAGCATCCACCAGATTTTGTGACGGAACCGTGTGGGCGGCTCCTCTGTAGAAAGGAGGAAAATGATTGGTTTCCATTCCGTTTGTATTATAATAGTTTCGGAATACAAAATCAGCGGGTGTCGTGGTCGGGGCATCGGCCAGATTGCTTGCTGTCAGCGGGGTATAGCTACCAAAACCATCCAATAACAGTACTGCATTAGAAATGAGAGCGGCATATTCCCATTGTTTCTGATAAGCCTCCTGATCGGCAATTGAATAATCGGCCCCATGATTCAGAGTAACAATTTTCGAGGATTGGAAAGCGGGACTTGCACTGTATAATGCTACTCTGGACTTCAGAACGGCGGCTGCCAACGAGGTGGCACGCCCCGTATTTTCTATACCTACGATTGCGTCGTCACCTGTGTAAGTGTCGGGCAGCTTCTTCATTGCCTGGTCGCAGTCTTCCATGATTTGACGCACACATTCCTGATATGTGTTCCGTTTGAAATTCTCCGGGTGTTTTCCTTCTTCAATCGTTATGAAACGGGTGGTGATGGGGTAGCCTAAGGCTTCGCCATCATCCGTACGGCCACCGTAACGTTGAAGTAGGGCAAAGCCCCACCATGCACGAAGAAATAAGGCTTCGCCTTCCAACCGTTTTTTGATTGCTGCATCAGTTTCCGGATTGACACGGTCGTAGGATAGGTCGTCGCGCAATCCTTTTTCCATAAATTCATGGATGTTCTGCATTTGTTTGTAACAGACGTCCCAATTCCCTATGGGATTGTCGGCTCCTGTAATACCTCCGATGGCAGCTTTGTAGATATTTGAAGCGTATGAGTTTGTGACAGCATTGTCGGTTGCTACATCCAAAAAGTTGATGTCAAAACAGTTGGGGGTATTCGGAATGGCGGAGTAGGCCTGCATTAATACACCTTGTGCCAGATCTGAAAGGTTCCAGACTTTATTTTCATCCCATTCGTTGACTGTCTTTGTTTCCAATACATCTTCGCAGGAGATGAACAGTGGTGTCAAGACGGATGATAATATGAGTATTCTACCTATTTTCATATATTGTTTTTACTTTTATAAGTTCACTAAATGTTCTTTTTTAGAAAGTCACGGCAAGTCCTCCTGTGTAAGTGGAGAGTACCGGATAATTGGTGATACCTGCATCCGGACGTTCCGGATCCATATTCTTGAAGCCGGAAATCACCAGTAAGTTGGCTCCTCTTGCAAATAGTTTCAGATTTTGCGCAATGTCTTTTTTCTTGAATTTGAAGGTATAACTCAATTCAACATTCTTCAAGCGGAAAAATGCGCTGTTCTTTATCCAATAACTTGAGTTGCGGAAGCTGTTCTTTCCATCGGTGGAAGTCAGGCGCGGGTAACTGCCTTGAGGGTTCAGTGTTTCGTGATAGCGGTCGAGCACCATGTCGGAATACTTACCCAGACCGGTGTTCCAGTAGTAACTGTTCGACAGGAGTTTGTTCACTCCGGTTTCGGCTACTCCCTGGATATACAATCCCCAACCCTTATAGTTCAAGTCTATATCCATGCCCCACGAGATTCTTGGGAAGTTATTGCCTACTATTGTTTCATCCCGGCTGTCGATGACGCCGTCTCCGTTCAGGTCGGCATAGGCAATGTCTCCATTCTGGTAAGGACCGAAACTCTGGGGAGTATGACCGTTCAAGGGGACGTCTTTACCGAACAAACCTTCTGCCTGCAAACCGAAAATGTGGTCGGTGGGTTGTCCGATTTTCTTTCGGTAGCTTTCTATGTTTTCAAGTTCGTCTGCTTTTATCAGCTTGTTTTTGGAGAAAGTCATGTTTAATCCGATTTCATACGAGAAGTTTTTGGTCGGTCTGTCAAACCAGCTGATGTATGCTTCCACTCCCTGATTCTTGACTTCCGCCAAATTTTCTGCATATAAATAGTCTCCGATGATATCTGCATACTTTGTGGCGTTTGTACCTATGATGTCCCAGCGTCTTTCGTGGAAATAGTTAATCTCACCACGCAGGCGGTTTTCCAGAAAACGTCCCTCGATACCTATATTCAACTCGGCAGACTTTTCCCATTTCAAATCCGGATTTCCATAACGCACAAGGGAAGTGACATAGGCATTGCTCTTATTCTGTTCGCCGAAACCTACGGTTCCGTTTTCCTTCCAAGCAGTGTGAAACAGTTTATAACCTGTATTTCCTGCATACCCTAATACTCCAAAACTGGCTTTCAACTTCAGGAAGTTGATCTTTTCGATTTTCTTCATAAACTGTTCATTGGAAAGTACCCAACCTACTCCGAATGTAGGCGATAAGAAGTACTTATGATCGTCCATGAATTTGTTGGAACCCATATAAACCAGTGCTGTTTCTACCAGATAACGTCTGGCATATCCGTAGTTCAGGCGAAGGGAATAGCTGGCATCTATGATGTCTTGAGTCTGATTCTGTCGTTCCATCTTATAATAACGATAAGCAAGGTTCGCTCCGAGGTCATGAACACCGAATGTCCGGTTGTAGGATATATTGGCTCTCCATCCGGAGGTACGGCTCACTTTATTGTTGGAGATGGAGTGGTCTTTCGGTAAATTCTGTTTTCTCTTTTGCGTGAACAGTATCTGTTCGCTACCTGTTTCGTCCATGTAAGGGCGAATGTCATAGGTAGGATATACATTGGATAAGGATTGACGGGTAATATTGTAGTTGTCGAAAGTAAGATACCCCTCTGCTGTCAGTCCTTTGACGTATTTATTGAAATCCAGGTCGAGTCCGAAATCGGCTTGGCTGGACATATACCGCTCTGATGAGTTGCCGCCATATACAACGTCCGCATAGAGGTTATCGGAGAAACGGTCGCTTGTACCGAAATAAGGTACTCCATCTTCGGTGGGAGGCAGGCCGATAGCATCCGGCGCAATGGTGAACGGATATTCATTGGGACGATTGGTAGAAATGGCATTATAGATACCTGTTCCGTCTTTACTTCCCCAGTCTTTGATTTCCAGTCGTGCTCCTACGCCGGCTCTGATATTCATATAGTCGGTGATTCGGATTTCCAGATTGCCCCGGAGATTCAAACGATTCAGATTTTGCCTTTCACCTAATTTTTCCAGACCGTTTGCTCCTGTATAGCCGGCTACCATTGCATATTTCATGTTTTTGCTTCCACCGATAAATTCAACAGTCGCTTTCCGGTAGAAACTTTGTTTGCGTGTGAATTCATCCATATAGTCTACGTTGGGATACAGTAAGTCGTTGACACCTGTACTGTTCTTGTATCCCTCCAATTGTGCGGGGCTATAGATGGGAGCCAGACCGTCGTTTGCACGGGCTTCATTGTATAAAGTAGCATAATTGTAGGAATCCAAATAATTCGGTGTGCGGGTTACATGCATGATACCACCCTCTACTGTTGTGCGGATCTTCCGTTTTCCTACTTTCCCCTTTTTGGTGGTAACTTTGATGACTCCATTGGCGGCTGCCGGACCATATAGTACTTTGGCAACAGCATCTTTCAGGACCTCTATAGACTCGATTTCATCTACCAAAAGGTCGTCCAGAGAACGTTCTATTCCATCTATAATGACAACAGCCTGATTGTTTCCATTGCTGTGCTGACCACGTATGAACAGTTCGGAAGAGTTGAAACCTAAACCTCCGTCCCCCCATCTGACGACAAGTCCGGGTGCTTTTCCCTGTAGGGCATTGATAACATTCAAGTCCGGAAAACTTCTTAATTCTTCGACAGGTATGGAGCTGACAGCACCTACGAAGTCTTTGTGCAGTGTGATTCCTCCGTCCAACCGTTCTATGGTAGCCGTGTCAGCGGCAAGTATCTCTCTTTTTGATGTTTGAGCCGTCGCTATGTCCGGGTAAAGCGTACAGATACCCACTGCAAGGAGGGTCCATTTATATATGATATGTCTTTTCATGTGATACAATTTTAAAATGAGTAAATTACCATCCCGGGTTTTGCTGGAGAGTGCCATTGCTGCTTGCAATGTCCGTTTTCGGAAATGGATACCAATAGTTACGCATAGCGAAGTTGCGTGTTTCGGGAGTTACGTCTACTACTGTATAAGTAAACTTCATTTTGTTTACGGCAACTTTCGGGTCAACCGGGGTCGCTTTGATTCCTTTAATCGGATATGTCTCTTTGAACAGCTCATGAGCAATCATCCACCGTCTGATGTCCCACCAACGATGATTTTCGAACATTAATTCGACAGCTCTTTCTCTGCGTAGTGCCTCTCTGAATAAGTCCGGATCACTCACCCGGTCTTCTGTCAAAGCAGTGATACCGGCACGTGCACGAATGATATTCAGTGCATCTTCAGCGGACAGACTGCATCCTTCTACCTTTTGTGTGGCACTACCTGTTGCTTCGAAAGATGCTTCGGCGAAATCCAGATAAACCTGTGCTACACGGATATATACTGTAATGACGCGATATTTCTCCCATAAAGCTGTATAACGGTTAGCTTCGGGCCATAAGAACTTTTTGCATAAATACCCTGTCTGTTGGCGGCTGTTGATATTCTTCAATGTTTTCATGTCCTCCGTAGCTTTTCCTCCTTCATAAGTGGTGATGTACAGAGGTTTACTACTGGCATTCTTTCCCCATTCTTCACCGGGTACCAGAATATTGTTTTTAAATCTGGGGTCACGATTGTCGTATGGTTTTTGGTCATCATATCCTGCCCGGGAATCTTTTATCGGATAATATTTTCCGTCAGGGCCCTTTTTCTCGAAGAGGTCGACCATGTTTTGCGTGGGAGCATTGTAAGTAGAAGCTGCAACCATTGTCCCTCCTGCCAGATCAGCGTAAAGCCACAGACCTTTTATGGTAGTCAGTCCTCCCATGGGAACGCGGTTGTACCAGATGTGTTCCGGTTGATGGCTGGGTGGAAAAGTGAAATAAAACAAATCCTTGTATTCACTTTGACTCATAAGACGGCATTGCTCAGAATGCGTATTGATATAGTTTATTGCCTCCATGGCCGATTGGGCTGCTAATCTAGCCCTTTCCCGGTCGTATTCTTTCACTTCTGTAGAATTCAGATCATTCTGCATGAGCGGACTGGCGTCATATAATTGTGTCATTGATTTAAGAGCCATTGCGGCAATTTTGGATGGCCGCCCGGTGTTACTGTCATCCCAGGCATCCGGTAGCATGGTTATAGCGTTTTCTATATCTTCCATCATCCATTGATGAGATTCGTGGTAGGTGACACGAGGAATCTTTTCTTCTCCGTTTTCGGTGAATGGATGGTCGAAAATAGGCATACCTCCATAACGTTTGAGGAGTTGGAAGTAGAACCAAGCCCTGTAAAAATGTGCTTGTCCGAGAATCTCTCTGGTTTGTTCTTCCGTCATTCCCGGAACTCTTGTATAGTTGGCAAGTACGAGGTTGGCGATTCGAATGGCTTTGTATGCTGAATGAATGCAGGTTGCCCCTTTCACTCCGAGTTCAAATGTCTCGTCCTGTTTGGCACTCAACCAGTTGCCGGAGTGCATTGTCAATACCTCTGACTTGTTGTATATGGTTGCCATTTCGTCTGAGAAACATCCCACAAATGGGCTACCGTTTGCAGGAGTATCGCTCCCGTGTATTTGTTCCAGGTTAGTGTAACAGATGTCCAGAAATCCTCTGATGGTCTCGTAACTTTTGTATACGTCTTTATCGGATAATCCCATGTCCGGAGATTTGTCCAGAAAATCCTCACAAGAACTTCCAACGGTTAACAATGCAATCGCTATAAATAATATTTTGATTCGTTTCATTGCTTACTAAATTTAATGATTAGAATGTAATACGCGTCCCAACGGTGTAGGTACGCACGATAGGATAACTGTCCGCACCTCCTGTTTCAGGATCAATACGATTATCCACTCCGGAGAATGTCAGTAAGTTGTTTCCCTTGACATAGAACTGGCAGGCTGTGATGCTTAACGGTTTCAACAGCTTTTTAGGAAACTTGTAACTGATTTCCAGTTGCTTTAGCCTTAGATAGGAGTGATTAGCATACGAGTAGGTGCTTTGTACTGCATTTTGTCTTTTGTCCAGATGCGTTGCAGGCCGTATGATCTGATTCGAATTTATTTTCTCCGGAGTCCATCGATCCAGTGTATTCGGCTGTGCTTTGATATTCCCGTCGGGGAAATCCCATAGATATTGGTCGAATTGTAGTTTGTACACACCTAGAGGAGCGTAAAGCATGGCATTCAGTCCCCAACCTTTATATTCCAGTCCTAAATTAAGCGACATGGTGGTTTGTGGATAATTCATTTGTGAAACAGCCACTCTATCATTTAAATTGACTATTCCGTCTCCATTATAATCAATATAGACCAAATCGCCTGGAATGACTTTTTGAGGAGAGGTCTGTTCGATGGCCGTTTGTGCATAATTGAATACATCATCAATAGTGCCATAGTTACCAACTGCCAGGTAACGTGACTGCCAGTCGATGGGTTTGCCGGCTTCTTTCAGGTGTCTTTCCAAATCGGCAGGATCATCTTTGAACACAATCCGGTTTTCGTTCATAGATAAACTGTAGTTCACAGAATAGCGCCAGTCCTTGTCAATCTTGTCATGCCAGCCCAAATCCAGTTCAAATCCGTGATTTTTCGTTTCTCCCATATTCAGGGAAGGCAGACCGACACCGTACCAGGCGAGGGTTGTTCTCGGAGCCATTAAGATACCGGTGCGGTGCTCGTCGAATAAATCAATGCTCATCGAAAGTTTTTCCCATAAATTGAGTTCTATTCCCAGATTTTGCTTGGTAGCTACTTCCCATGTAGATTCCGGGTCGGCCATTGTGCCCTCTTTGAAAGTAGGTCCGAAACCCACATTTTGCGAATCTCCGAACTGGACATTGCTGGCCTGATTGTAAATCTGGATATAATTGAAACGGGGAGCACCTGCATCACTACCTACCTGACCGTATGAATATCTGATTTTCATATTAGTAAGTACCTTGCCGAACTTATTCTTGATAAATGGCTCTTCCGAAATTCTCCATCCGACAGAGAAAGAGGGGAAAAAGCCAAAACGATGACCGGGTGCGAATTTTTCCGAACCGGTATAAGCCATATTAACTTCTCCCAGATAGCGTTCTTTCCAGTTATAAGTGATACGTCCTACCCAATCTTCTGTATAAGATGGAAATTGCATGATATTCTCGTTTCCTTTGCTTTCTATAATTTGTCTGTTCATCAAAGCCAGTGCGGATACTTTATGTGCTCCGAACTGACGATTGTATTCCAATGCAAACTCATAATATAATCTTCTGCCTACATCATCCAATGCATCATAATTGGCATTTACCGGAAAAGTTTCGTCCTGTATGTATTCACTTGAAAACCGGTTGTTCTGTTTCAGCGGATAAGAGACTGTTCCGTCTGCATTGTAAACAGGATTTGCATAATCGTATTCACGATAATAACGTACGGATGAATTTTTCTCGGCATTCGAACCGTTTGTACCCTGTACCAATCCTACAATGAGTTTTGAATTTGTGGTCATGTATTGATTGTAGGATACGCGTGCCTTAGCAGATAACCCTTTGGTGATAAATGATAAATCCTGTTTTAATATGAAATCATACCATCCCTGGAATTTCTTGAACATGTTCTGTCCTTTGGTATTCATATTGGCTATAAGATTATAGCCTGATTCTGAAATATCTCCCCAATACCCATCGCTATACTGGATAGGAAATGTATTAGTAGGAGCCTGAAATGTTTTTGCAAAGTTGGCACTTCCGCTTGGCTTGTTTTGGTATCCCATATTGCCAGCTACATTGGCAGAGAAAGTTGTGGTACTTGTTAGCTTAAAATCGAAGTTTGCACGCCAATTATAGCGACGGTAGTAATAACGTGGGTCGAAGTCGGCTTGTTTGTCAATGTTATAATTACCTCCATCATACTGATAACCCAGTGAAATGAAATAATCCATTTTTTCCATGCCACCTTCTACATTGATGTTGTAGTTTTGAGAGAAACCGAAATCTTTGGTTATTTCATCAAACCAGTCCACTTCCGGGAAAACATCATTGTACGGACCATAATTTCCAGTGGCATACGCTTGTTCCCATGCCCGGATGGTTGAGGTTGGCACTTGTTTGTCCCAGTTGTTGTCATTGGCCAATGCTTCGTTGTACATTTTCATAGAAGTGATGTAATCTGCCCAATCCAGTTTGGTGGTCATCTGTTTGAATCCCATATTGGCGGAGAATGTTACTTTGGGCTTTTGTTTGGATCCACGTTTAGTGGTCAACAGGATGACTCCGTTGGCACCTCTTACACCGTAGACTGCAGTTGCGGATGCATCTTTTAAAACGGAGATGGATTCAATTTCGTTAAAATCAACGTCATTCATATTACGTTCGATTCCATCCACCAGTATCAGCGGAGAGGTTCCGTTCCAGGAGGCTTTACCCCGGATAAAGATGGTTGCGGCATTCTCTCCGGGCATTCCGGTAGAGTTGATTGCTACTACGCCATTTAGTTTCCCTTGTAAGGCTTCGGATACGCTGGTCAGATTGCCGCCTTTCAACAAATCCTCTCCTTTGGTAGTAGAGATGGATGCTACGGTAGATGCTTTTTTCTGAACGCCATAACCTACGACAATCACTTCATCCAATTCTTCACTGTCGCTTGATAAAGCTATCGTACCGGCTTTGGATGCTTCTTTGGCATCAATAATCAGCTTTCTGTACCCTATGTAGGAGATGACTAACTTGTGATGGGGTTGAACATTCAACTGGAAGAATCCGTCAAGGTCAGTTATTACGCCTTGAGAAGTTCCTCTGACGCTGACGGTAGCCCCGATTAGAGGACGAGTGTCGCTACTGTCTACCACTTTGGCCCGGACTGTTATGGTTTGCTGTGCATATCCTGACTGAGATAGTAGGAAAATGATTACAAACCATAGGCATCGTTTAAACTTAATGTTGCTCATGATATAAGGATATAGTTAACAATTTAATCAAAGAATATCTAACGGATAGATTCATCTTTGTATCTATCCGTACTAATTATTTACTGAAAGTGCTTTTGCTGTGCGACTGCTTGAATACAGTTCTAAATTCAGCTTGCAGAGGAAGTTTGTATTTTCTTCTTGTTAGGTGTACGAGGGACATCCTTGTCTGCTCCTGTATCCTTTTGCTGTTCCATCCATTTTTTTAGTTCCTGGATAAGTTCTGCTTTTTTCTGTTTATATGCTGCTTTATCTGCAAGATTATTGAATTCATACGGATCTTTTGTTATATCATATAATTCAAATTCTGGACGATGTTGCCAGCGATTCAGTATTTTGTGTGCTTGCTCCGTATCTGCTGCTTTCCAGGAGAGATACCATTCATTCTTCTCAACATGCTTCTCCAAATAGGTTGCTTCGGGAGTTAAGTTCCATATCAGACGATATTTTCCGTCCGAAATGGATCGGATAGGATAAGCCGGACCCTCGGGAACATTGTTATGAACATGATAAGCATATTTGTGATGTGTTTTTGCTTTACCTTGCAATACACCAACGAAACTTTTTCCATCTATTACATCTGGCGCTTTGCCACCTGCCACATCAATGAATGTAGGAAGAATATCTTCATATTGTATGATGGCGGAAGTTTCAGTACCCGGTTGCGTGACACCTTTCCAAGAGGCAATCATCGCTGACTTCACACCTGCATTCCAGTTAGTCCATTTAGCTCCGGCAAATTGTGTCCCTTGTTCTGAAATGAAGATGACGAGAGTATTCTTCAGTAGATCTTTGTCTTTCAATATCTGTATGGCGTCGCCCACTTGCTGATCGAGTAGACCGATTTCTGCCAGATATCTGGCGTAATATTCGCGCGTCACTTCCGTATCAACAAACTGTGGTGGTAATTGAAGTTTTTTTCGGTCGAAAACGGAAGCGTCTCCTCCTGTCCACGGTGCATGAGGATTGATGGAGGCAAGGACTAGACAGAAAGGTTGGGAATTGTTACGCCCCATGAATTCTTTGATTCCATCTGTTGTGTAGTCGGTATTTGTACTTGTGCATCCTTTGGGGAATCCCGGTACGTCCTCAAATGGAAAATTTGCCAATGGTTTGATATGCCATTTCCCGGATAGTCCTACCCGATAACCTAATTCTCCCAAGTAGCTGGGAAGAGATTTTACATCAGCATTTACTGAACTATGGTTTGCATAACCTCCGTGATGCATTGGAAACATCCCCGTATAAAGGCAATGACGGGTAGGAGTACTCATAGAAACGGAGTTATATGCACAATTGAATTTTATTCCCTGACGGGCTAAGGCGTCTATGTTGGGAGTTTTGTTGTTGACAGCTCCGAAGCAGCCGATATCGTAATATGAGCAGTCATCAGCCACTATTAATAAAATATTAGGTTTTGCAGGAACTTGAGCAAAACAGTTTCCTATCGATAATCCGCTTAATAAACACAGACTAATTAATGATTTTTCCATATAGTATTATTTTATTGGGTTGTTTATTTTAAGGTGTATATAGTATACAGCCATTCGTGTAATTATACTAGAATGGTTATATGTAGACACATCTCTATCAATTTTGATTATTTGTGATTAAGATTAATGTATGGGCTTATACATACCATTGCGAATGGTGAAAGCAATGGTATGAATAATCATTGTCTTATGCTATATTCTGATATTAATGCTTTTTGTTTCTTTTTTTCTTGCCTTTGGTTGATTGATTGTTTTTCTTCTCTTTGGTTGTAGTATCCTTCTGTAGATTGCTAGCTAAATGGTTCAATGCATCCATTTCCGTCTCTTGTCCCTTATCTCCACAATATTTCATCCAGCCTTTCAGTTGTTTATCCAGTTCGTTGATTTTTGTTTTATAGTTGGGATCATCTGCCAGGTTTTTCATACAATAGGGATCTTTCTCCACATCATATAATTCGATAGCCGGACGATATTGATATTTATGTGTCATTTCCCTGGCATGTTTATCAGTCTCTCCTTTCGCTTCCCATTGTTTGAATAAAGGAGAAAAGACTTCTGTATTCTGGAATTTGGCTTCCGGAGTAAGATTCACGATGTAGCGGTATCGTCCGTCTGATACGGAGCGGATGCCATAAAACGGAGAACCTTTGTAAATACCTCTGGTTGTCTGCAGCGAGAAAGTATATTGTTTGTGTATCTTTTCTTTGCCAGTCAATACGTTTTTGAAACTTTTTCCATCTACCGGAGCAATCGGTTTTCCTCCTGCGATATCAATGAAAGTGGGAACTATATCCACATATTCTACCAATGCGTCACTTTCTGAATGAGGTTTTATTACACCAGGCCAACGAACGATACAGGCAGAATGTACACCTGCATCATAACAGGTCCATTTGGCAAATGGCAGGCTGTTTCCCTGTTCACTTAAATATACTACTACTGATTTGTCAGTCTCTTTTTGCTGATCGAGGATAGATAATAAGGTGCCGAACTCATTATCCATATAGTTAATCTCAGCCAGATAGTGTGTCAACATTCTGCGTGTTTCAGGTATATCTACATACATTGGTGCAACAGTTAGTTTATCTGCGTCAAATTGGGAAGCATCCCCTTTATTCCAAGGAGTATGGGGTTGACGGGAAGCTACTAGTAAGCAGTATGGTTCATGTTTATCTTTGCACTCGGAGATGAATTTGCGGATGGCGTCGAAATCAATATCCCCTCCCTGCAGTGTCGGTGCGTAAAGATCGAATGGAAATACCGAGTCGGGAGCCACATGTGATTTTCCTACTAAAGCTACTTTGTAACCTTGAGGATGAAGTTGTTGAACCACACTCAAAGTTCCTTCATCGGCGCGGGTATGGTTGGGGAATGCTCCACTTCTTACAGGCCATACGCCTGTATATAAGTTGTGACGAGTGGGAGAAGACATTGGAACAGCCTGGTATGTTTTCGTGAGGCGTATTCCTTGTGTTGCAAAGCGGTCGATGTTTGGTGTTTTGGAATCCGGGCTTCCATAACATCCGAGATCATAAAACGAACAGTCGTCGGCTATAAATAATACCAAGTTCGGTTTCTCCGTTTGTTGTGCATACATGCTGGCTGTGCATCCAGCCGCCAGTGCAAGGCTTACTAAATAGTTTTTCATATTTTATTGATTTATATGTCTGGTCATTTTATTTTCCAAAGATAGGTTCTGGTGTAAATGACAAGTAGAAAAAATCTATCTAAAAATAGGAATTATGTGTTTTCACCTCTCCACAGACCCTATATAGCCGTATTCTACTTTTATTTTATGTCTAGTTCAACATCATCTATCCAGATTACTCCATCTGATTTTCCTACATAAAATACTAGCTGATAATTTCCATTCTCCTTGATTGGAATATCTTTGAATTCGAAAGTACGGACATCAGTAGTAAGGGAAAGGGGGGCATCAATGAGCTTTGTAGCCAGGTTCTGCTCTCTCTCCAATCGGAATATAATTGGGGTCTTTTTTTCTGCTTGTACTTTGAATCTGATGGAGACCTTTTCTCCGGCTTTGGCATTGAACATCCATTTCAGAAATCCATTTGCCGGTTTGTCTCCACTTTTTTTGATATCGATACGGGCTGTTTTGTCTCCACTGATTGTATGGGCACTGTCTATAGAAAAATAGATTTCTGCTGTGTTGGTAACACCATACTTCCAGTCGCCAAAGTTATCATCGAATTGTCCGTTTATACACCGACGTTTGTTATCACGTCGACGTTCTCCATAAGAACGTGTATCCAGTGGGAGTGCCTCCACTTTGTTGGCCCATTCTTTCCAAGCTGCGTATAATTCATTCTTTTTTTGAGGATAGGTGGTCGCAAGATCATTTAGCTCTGTCGGATCCGCGTTCATGTCATATAAGTGAATGGCGTTTTCGTCAAATGATTGTCCTTCGATCACTTTGGTGACTATCTTCCATTTTCCCTCTCTTACAGCAATATTGGCTTCATGCTCCCAGAATGTTTTCCCGCGTTTTGTGCTTTTTCCGATGAAATTCGGTCGGAGGCTGACTCCTTGCATCGGAACAATGGTATGTCCTTTATATGTGGTAGGATAGGATGCTTTACCGAAATCTACGCATGTGGCCATGATATCTGTGATATGTCCGTATTCATTAACGAATGAGTTATCGAGCTTTTGGGAGATTCCTTTCGGATAATGAACAATTAGAGGGGTAGCGATTCCACCCTCATTGGTATGGTGTTTATATTCTTTGTAAGGCGTGCTGCTTACATTCGCCCAATTTCTGCGGTAACTTTCGAAAGTATCTTCCTTACCATCTACTGCCTTTCGTTTTCCGCTACTGATAAATTCAGCACAGGCTCCATTATCACTTAGGAACATAATAATTGTATTGTCCAGTTGCCCCTTTTTACGCAGTTCTTCTACAACACGTCCCACTCCTTGATCCATTGCATCAATTTGGGCTGCATAAATAGCCATGCGCATGGCAAATTCTTTTTGTTCTTCCTTTGAAAGGCTATCCCAGGCCGGAACAGCTTCATCGCGTGGAGACATTTGCACGTCTGGAGAAAAGAGTCCCATTTTTTTCTGGCGTTGGAAACGGGTCTCACGTAATTGATCCCATCCTGCTTTGTAGATATCCACATATTTATCTATGTCTTTTTGTAGAGCTTGAAGTGGCCAGTGTGGTGCAGTATATGCCAGATAAAGAAACAAAGGTTTTTCTTCGAATGAATGCTGTTTGATGAATATTGCGGCACTGTCACTGATTGCATGCGTAAAATAGAATGTGCCGTCTTTAGGGGAATGAAACTGTTGATTGTTCCGGTTATACTTCATATTGAAATAGTTGGCTGCTCCTCCTACGATACCATAAAATTCATCAAATCCCCGTTGGTTGGGCCAATGTTCCTGAACGCCTCCGGAATTTTTTCTTTCGCTACTGACGTGCCACTTACCGCTCATATACGTACTGTAACCTGCACTTTTTAAAACTTCAGCAATGGTTACGCATTCGTTGTTGAGGCATCCCTGGTAGGGAGGACGTTGCATGTCGGCAGTAGTCATCCAGCCCATTCCTGCTTGGTGTGCGTAAAGACCAGTTAATAGACTGGCACGTGTCGGGCAACTTCTGGCTCCATTATAAAACTGTCGATAACGTAATCCCGCGCTTGCCAATTTATCTAAATTCGGCGTTTGTATCTCTCCACCATAACAACCGATGTCCGAGTATCCCATGTCATCCGCCAAAATAAGGATGATGTTCGGACGATTGTCTGTTGTTTGAGCCTGGCAACAATTGGTCAGAATCCAGGGTAATGCAGGCAAAACTGCCAGATAGATGTTTTTTCTGTTCATTTCCATTTTGTATTAGGTGTGAGTATTTAAAGTTACCTTGGGATATAGAGAACGGTCGCTAAATTACGTCTCTTTCATGTTTCTCCATTAGAAAAAATGTTCATAGTTTCTGTATTTATGTGTTCCGTCTTATATTTTTCCCCAATGACATGCAGTATTTCAAGTAAATCACTACTTTTGTAATAAACCTTGAAAGTATTAATATAATAGATAAGAATATGAGCATCGAATTAGGAAAGTTCAATCAGCTTGAAGTCGTGAAAGAAGTAGATTTCGGCGTATATCTCGATGGTGAGGAAGAAGGTGAGATTTTGTTGCCTACCCGCTATGTGCCCGAGGACTGTAAGATAGGAGATTTTTTGAATGTGTTTCTTTATCTGGATATGGATGAAAGACTGATTGCTACGACACTGACTCCGTTGGTGCAGGTAGGTCAGTTTGCCTGTCTGGAAGTCTCCTGGGTAAATCAATACGGAGCTTTCCTGAACTGGGGATTGATGAAAGACCTGTTCGTCCCGTTCAGTGAGCAGAAGATGAAAATGCAGGTTGGGCGGAAATATGTGGTTCATACGCATTTGGATGAAGAGAGTTATCGTATTGTGGCTTCAGCAAAGGTGGAACGTTATCTGTCGAAAGAAAAGCCGGAATATACTCCGGAAGCAGAAGTGAATATCCTTATCTGGCAGAAGACGGATTTGGGCTTTAAAGCGATTATAGATAATAAGTATAGCGGTTTGCTGTATGAAAATGAAATATTCTGTCCGTTGGAAACAGGAATGGAGATGAAAGCTTTTGTGAAACAGGTGCGTGAAGATGGTAAGGTAGACCTGATTCTTCAGAAACCCGGTTTTGAAAAGATTGACGATTTTTCGAAAACGCTGCTCGACTATATCAAAGCGCATGGAGGACGAATCTACTTGAATGATAAAAGCCCTGCGGAAGATATTTATGACACGTTTGGTGTTAGCAAGAAAACCTTTAAGAAAGGAGTGGGCGACTTGTATAAGAAACGTCTGATTACCTTGCATGAGGATGGCATTGCTTTGGCGGATTCCTAAACAGAATAGGGATTTCCCTACATACGAATAGAGAGAATCATTGGGGTGGGGAGTTTCCTCACCCTATTTTTGTGCTATCAGATTAAAGATATAAATAATAAAAACTAGATAAGCTATGCGTAAGATTATAATAAGTTTCTGCATCCTGTTCGCTGCCCTCTCTTTACAAGCGCAGTCTGTTAACGGAATCCGTATCGATGGCGGGAATACTCCGATTCTTGTTTACCTGGGAGGGAACCAGATATGTTTACCCACTACTACCTGCTTTATAGCCAATTTAAATCCCGGACATTATACTGTTGAAGTGTTTGCCACCCGCTTTACCCGTGCGGGAGAGCGAGTTTGGAAAGGTGAAAAATTATATAAAGATTTCGTTTATTTTGATGGGAGAGGAGTGAAAGAAATATGGGTAGACGGACGTGATAACATACGCCCGGAAAGACCCGGCCGTCCCGAACAGGGAGAACATCGTCCGGGATATGGTTACAACAGGGTGATGAACGATCAGCTCTTCCAAACATTTTATAAAGAGATGAAGAATGAGCCTTTTAAAGATGACCGTATGAAGTTGCTCAATGCTGCATTGGCTGGTTCTGATTTCACATCTGCCCAATGTCTCCAACTGACCAAACTATATACATTCGATGATGACCGGATGGAGATTATGAAGATCATGTATCCCCGGATTGTAGATAAGGAAGCTTTCTTTACGGTGATTAATACCCTGACATTTAGCTCCAGCAAGGAAAAGATGAAGGATTTTATGATAGGGTACGGTAAACGTTGATACTATTAACTAAAAACGATACGGTTATGAAAAAGATACATATTATGCTGTGTTTGGCGTTGGGAATATTGGTCAGTGGCTGTTTTACCAGCTATGTATCTACCAAACAGATGATGGGTATATATCAGGGAATGACTCAATCGCAGGTAGAGTCCGTTTTAGGAAAACCTGATTTCCGGCGTTTTGACGGTGATATGGAAGAATGGGAATTCCATCGTGATAACGGTACGCCTGTACTTACTTCGGAACCTGTGACGATAATCGTTCAGTTTGTAAATAGAGAGGTGGTTAGTATGGATACGTTCAAAGGTTATGGCAGACCTGCACCGATGCATTCCGTTGTAGTACCGCCTGCTGTGAACACTACCGTTGAAGTCTTTCCTAATCATGAACAGGTGGAAGAAGCTCGTTTGATGACTGATAGTGAGTTTAAAAGCTTCATAGATAAGCTGAAATTTACGATTCCAAGGGATGACCAAAAGGCGTTGATTAATAGTATGCTGGGAAACCATGATGTCAATTCAACTCAATGTGTGGCGATAGTAAAAGAATTTTCTTATACTCCCGATCAAGTGGAGGTGATGAAGAAGTTGTATCCGTATGTTAGAGATAAGCAGAATTTTAACAAGGTGATTGATATCTTATTCACTAACATATATAAAGACGAGGTGCACAAGTTTATCAGAGAATATCATCAGAATAATAAATGATAGGAGATTGAATTATGAAACGAATACTGTTTTTACTCTTTGCTGTCGGTCTGACTGCCAATATGACCGTAATGGCTGGAATGAGCACTAGCAAGGTACGTAAGGAGACGCGTTTTCTTACCGATAAGATGGCATATGAATTGAGCTTGAGTACACAGCAATATAATGATGCGTATGAAATTAATTACGACTTTATTTATTCTGTCCGTAATATCATGGATTATGTAGCACGTGGTTACGAATGGGCATTGGATGATTATTATGAAGCGTTGGATATCCGTAACGACGATCTTCGCTGGGTATTGAGTGATGCACAGTATCGCCGGTTCCTCGGTGCCGAGTATTTCTATCGGCCAATCTATGTAACCGGAGGGAAATGGAGTTTCAGGGTTTATGTTAATTACCCGAATCGTAGTTTGTTTTATTTTGGTGTGCCTTACCATTACCGTACTTATTGTGGAGCACATTATCGTCCACACTTTCACCATGTGAGTTATTATCGGGGCAGATATACTAATTTCAACCATTATTCTGCACCGCATCGGGTGAGAGATCAGCGAGTATTCCACTCTTATCGTCGTTCGGATTTCGGTTCTGTCCGGTTCCGTCCGAATACTTCCACTCGTCCGCATAATGCACCGACACGTCCGGGTAATTCTTCCCGTCCGGGTTCATCGACAACGCGTCCTGGTACGTCTCGCCCAAGTACCTCTACTCGTCCTGATACCTCTACTCGTCCCGGAACGACAACAAGACCTGGTACGTCAACACGTCCCCGTCCGGAATCTGGAGGAGATCGGCCTTCGACTTCTGTCAGACCATCTACACCGTCCGGAAGTGGAAGACCTGGTAACAATGTTGCTCCTGATAAAAATGGGAATACGAATAGAGTAGAAAGTGATCGTAATTCTGGTCGTCGTCCGGAAACAGGTTCCGGTTCTTCAAGCTCTAATCGCAGACCAACAAGCGGAAGTTCAACTGGTTCCAGTTCCTCCAATCGTGAAAGTGGAAAAACAAGTAGCAGTTCGAGAGAAAGTTCAAGTAAACGAAACGATAGTAGTTCCTATAATAGAAATAACAGTTCCGAGAGAAATAACAGCTCTTCCAGTTCCAGTCGTAGTAGCTCCAGTCGCAGTGATTCTGGTCGCAGTAGCGGTAGTACTACCAGTCGTAGCAGCAGTACCACTTCTAACCGGAGTAGCGGTAACTCGAGTTCTACTCGAAGCAGCAGTAGCTCTACCCGGAGCAATGTCTCTAGCGGACAAACAGAAAGACGCTCTTCTTCCGGAAGTACGAGAAGCAATAGCACTCAAAGTTCTTCCCGTTCCTCTGAAAGAAACAGCAGCAGTTCAAGAAGATAACCTATTCCTTTATTATTTATATCAATCTCATTACTCCTCAGCGGAAGGAGAACTAGACTCCGGGTTTTCACCGGCTAGACTATTCCGGGCAGCGCCCGTAACTTGGATATCGGGGCGGATACTATCCGCCTCGATTTCACTTATTACTCCTTTTTGTGCAAGCCGCTTGGCAATCAACTTATAATAGCCTTCCATATTCTCCTTTAACTGTCCGCCTTCAGCAAAAGAGCTGCGGAAATGCTTGGGCTTCGGGATAATGGAAGCCAGGAAAATACTTTCTTCCGTGTTCAGTTGTGAAGGGCGTTTATTGAAATAATAAGCAGAAGCTTCCTGAATACCATAAACGAGCGGTCCCCATTCAACAATGTTCAGATATACTTCGTACATGCGTTCTTTAGAAGTTAATCTTTCATTTTCTATTAGCCATACAATCAATGCCTCTTCCAATTTACGTGCAAAGTTCTTATTACGGTTCAGGAATACATTCTTTACGAGTTGCATGGTGATCGTGCTTCCTCCACGTGCAAAGCGTTTCACTTGCAGGTCGTAAATCAATGCTTCCCGTAGGGCGTCGGGCAGGAAACCGCGATGGTAAAAGAATGCTCCGTCTTCACTTTGCATAACGGACATTCTTAGGATGGGGGAAATGCTATCCAATGGTGTAAAGTGTTCGCACGAAGGGCCAATAGGAAAAGTCCGTACCGGTATTCCATTCTCATAAGCTGTATAAATGAACTCGCCGGACATTTTGGAGAGTGAAGTGGCCCCATAGCTCGTGATGCGGAAATCTTTCTCTTTCAGTTCGGATTCCAGTTTGAGACTATCCAGTTGTGCAAAATCAATATCTAATAGAAAATGATAGGCCAACTCGCCACTTGTCTTGATGCCTTCCAAGTTGCTGAATAATCCTTTGGGGAGAGAGCTGAACAGATCATCTGCCGGAAACCAGGATTTGTTGACTGCAGCAGTGAAATGCCAGTTTCCTTTCTCTTTCTCGGCTCGCAAATAAGGATGAAACTGGAGTTTGTTGAAATCAACAATGGTCGTACTATCCAGCTCGAGTGAGTGCCCGCTAATGTTCATCTCGTAACAGAGTTGTCCACGATCGAGATGAATTACTTCAGGAGAGAGGGCTTTATGAAATACGTCAAGTCCGTTCACTCTCGCTTTTCCTTTGAGGAGCAGTTGATTGGATGCACGCTTATCTTTAGTCATATTATAAGATAGGGTGTCGAAAGTGACTTCTGCTCCAAAACGGCGGGTAATATAAGGTAGTGAGATTTTTCTTTTTTCCGGGGCAAAGAGAGATGCTTTTAATGTATAGTCTCTTCTGTTTAGTTCGCCGGTCGCTTCCCATAGTTGTTGAGGAAGTGTATCTTCTTTTATCTGAATGGTTGATTGGAAATGATTGTTCTCAATAATAAAAGAAGGAATGTTGACTGCAACGAAATTACTATCTTTACGTTCGGTTATATTGATTTGACTGAGTTGCCCGTTTTCAGGCAGGAAACCGTAAATGAGGTTTAATATCCGGTCAATACGGTTGGCATAGTCACTTTCTATGACAGGTTGGGGTTCTGTTTCTTGTTGCCGTTTAAAGAACAGGAAATCGTAGTTAGCTATGCTATCATGCTTGATGAAGTTGATTGCCAGGCCATTCATAAGCACATTCCGTACTTCGATTTCTCCTTTTAGTAATTCCCAAAAACTTAGTTTTACATTGACGGATTGTAATGTCAGGAGGGTATCCCGTTGGTTGGGAACAATAGAAAGTCCTTGTAAAGCCACTTCATTGCAGCCTTTCATTCGTAACTCCTGATAATGAATTTGTAGACCGTATGTTTGTTCGGCACGTGTAGTTCGTTTGTCAACGATATGGCATAAAATGACATTGCGGAATGCAAAGAGACAAATAAGGCTGGTAAGCAAGATACCGATAGCCGATAGAATGATAATTCTTTTTTTGCTGGACGTTTCCATCTTCTTTTTCTTGATATGATAATCGCTGCAAAGGTAGATAATAATTCGGGCAACAAGCGGAGTATTTTCCCATTTTTAGAGTTATATTCATCAGTAGAAAGAAGAAAATACAAAAAAAGGCGCTTTATTTGCAATATTAATCTTTTGTTAAGGTCTGTATTAATCTTTTCGTTTACTCGTTAATGTTACTTTTACGCTCAAAACCAATACTTTTGAAATTATGATGCGAATGAACAAACCGATGACTACTGCAATGTTTTGCATGGCATTATTGCTTGGAGGACTCTCATCTTGTACCACAAATGATGTGGAAGATATACAGGGAGATGGTGAACAAGACCTTTATGAAATTAAGGATCGTGCGTTGGGAGAATACCTTGTTTATAACTGTAGCCGTACAGACGAAAACAAACTTCCTTATGAAATGGCTGTTGCAGAAAATGGCAAATTCTATCTGAACACCCAAAAAGCCGCTACCGTGGAAAACCTCTATCTGGTAAAAAACGATGCGCAGATATCTAAATTGGAGAGTGCAGGGTTGGCTACGGCTGCAGTGAAAATTGTAGATATGGACGGTTTGCAGTTCTTTACCGCTCTAAAGACATTGAAGATCACCTCCAATTCAGTGGAACGTATGGACCTGACCGCATTGACCCAACTTGAAACGGTTGAGATGAATAACAACTGCGTTGCAACACTGGACTTATCACAGAACACTAAACTCGTTCGCTTTCGTTATGGTGGGAACACTACTACCGATACGTCTACCAAACTTTCGACAATTAGCTTCGCAAATAATAATGTGATAGAACATATTTATTTAAAGAACCAGAATCTTCAGGAGAATGGGTTTACTCTTCCTTCAAACTATTCAGCATTGAAAGAACTTGATTTGAGTAATAACCCGGCTGCTCCTTTTGCTATTCCGGAGGATTTAATGAACCAATTGACTACTGCTGTCGGAGTGGTGGCTGACTCTGAAGGAGGAGGCGATGAAGACGGTGAATTGTTCACGATCCCGGATCAGGCTTTTGGAGAGTATCTTTATTATCTATCGACAATAGCTGGCAAGTTGCCACAAGGACTTGTTGTGAAAGAGGGAAATGAATATCAATTGGATAAGACAATTGCAGCTACTATCACTTCTGTGAATGTCAATAAAATGAAGGACACGATTACTGAATTACAAGCTGCTGGTTTAACAACTGCGGAAACTTTGATAAGTTCTGCAGATGGATTACAGTTCTTTACAGGATTGGTTGAATTTACAGCTACCTCAAATAAGTTTACCGAGGCACTTCCGATTACTGGACTTAGCAATTTGGAAGTCTTGCAAGTGAACACGGCAGGAGTTGGCTCATTGGATTTGAGTGGTAATCCCAAATTACGTATTCTGAACTGTAATGGTAGTACGAAAAGTGGATATGGCACGTTGTCGTCTATTAATCTTTCATATACATCCAATCTGGAGACTCTTAATTTGAAAAATAATAAACTGGAGGCAATCAATGTGACGAATCTGGTTAAGCTAACAGAACTCGACTTAAGTGGTAATCCTGGTGCAAACTTCAAGATTCCGGCAGGAATATTTAATAATTTGACTACTACTAAAAATAAAGGCGTAGAAGCTGAATAATTCAAATAAAGGATACTATGATGATATATATAGGTGCATTTATAGCCTTACAGGTAATTGTATTGGTGGCTTATTGGCTAATGAAAAAGAATAATCCGCAGGGAGTATTGATGGTAGCCGGAATTCTGATGTTGGCACTTAGTATGCTGCTTGGTATGCATTCGCTAAGTCTGACTGAAACAACGGGAACGCCAGTTTTCGATCTCTTTCGGATTATCAAAGAAACTTTTTCATCGAATATGCTTCGTGTCGGTTTGATGATTATGACTATTGGAGGTTATGTAGCTTACATGAAAAAGATAAAGGCTAGTGATGCATTGGTATATGTGTCTATGCAACCGCTGGCCATATTCAAGAAATTTCCTTATATCGCTGCTTCCATTGTCATTCCTATCGGGCAAATGCTTTTCATCTGCACACCGAGCGCAACGGGACTTGGACTGTTGCTGGTCGCTTCTATCTTTCCTATTTTGGTAGGCTTGGGAGTGAGTCGTTTAACGGCAGTATCTGTTATTTCTGCTTGTACCATTTTTGATATGGGCCCCGGTTCGGCCAATACTGCCCGGGCGGCGGAACTTGTCGGTCAAAATAATATGCTGTACTTTGTTGAACACCAGCTTCCGCTGGCCATTCCGCTTACTATTTTGCTAATGATTGTTTACTATCTCACCAATCGTTATTTTGACCGCAAGGATCGCCAGTCTGGACGTACACAGCCTGAAATGGTGGATACGAAAGATTTCAAGGTAGATATTCCTTTGATTTATGCGATTTTACCAGTGTTGCCATTGTTCCTGTTAATCATATTCTCGAAGTATGTACACTTGTTCGATCCTCCGATCGAGTTGGATACCACTACGGCAATGTTCGTCTCTCTGGCAGTTTCCATGTTGTTCGAGTTGATACGGCTTCGTTCCTTTAAAGCGGTTTTTGTGACTATGAAATCATTCTGGGAAGGGATGGGTAAGGTATTTACCAATGTGGTGACACTGATTGTTGCAGCAGAAATCTTCTCTAAGGGATTAATTAGTCTTGGCTTCATTGATGCGTTGGTTGAAGGATGCACCAGTCTGGGATTCTCTGGAACTTTGGTTTCTATTGTCATTATCCTGATTCTTTTCCTGGCTGCCATCCTGATGGGAAGTGGCAATGCTTCTTTCTTCTCGTTTGGCCCGCTGGTTCCGTCAATCGCTACCAAAGTCGGTATGGCACCCGTAGATATGATATTGCCTATGCAATTAGCATCGAGCATGGGACGGGCGGCGTCACCTATTGCCGGTGTGATTATTGCTATCTCGGAGATCGCTGGTGTATCGGCTACCGATTTGGCCAAACGCAATATCATTCCGCTGACAATCACACTGATTGCCATGATAGTTATTCACTTTTTTATTTAACAAGTAATACTGATTATGATGTTCAAACTGATTCAAAATATACACCTTTATGCTCCTGAAGACAAGGGGATGAACGACCTGCTTATTTGTGGTGAAAAGATTGCTTGTATCGCACCCCATATCGATATTCGTGGAATAGAAGTAGAAGTGATCGATGGAGCAGGCATGAATGCTGCTCCCGGCTGTATCGACCAACACGTACATATCATTGGCGGAGGCGGACAAACCGGATATTTCTCTCTGGCTCCTGAAGTGCCGCTTAGCCGTTTACTGGCTTGTGGAACGACTACGGTAGTCGGACTATTGGGAACCGATGGCTTCGTGAAGCAATTACCGGCACTTTATGCTAAAACAAAAGCACTATGCATGGACGGTATATCAGCTTATATGCTTACCGGCTACTATGGACTTCCCACTCCTACATTGACAGATTGTGTTGCCAATGATTTGATTTTCATTGATAAAGTGATCGGCTGTAAAATAGCTATAAGCGATGACCGTAGTTCCTATCCTACCAAAAGTGAGCTGATGCGTATCATTCAGCAAGTACGTCTAGGGGGCTTTACTTCTGCCAAGGGCGGAGTGATGCATGTGCATTTGGGAGCTTTATCCGGAGGCATTGATCTGTTACTTGAGATAGCGCGGGAATATCCTTCATTAATCAGCTATATTTCTCCCACCCACATGGGACGTACGCACGATCTGTTCTTGCAAGGAATTGAATTTGCCCGTATGGGGGGAATGATCGATATTTCCACAGGCGGAACGAAATATTGCGAACCCTATGAAAGTGTATTGGAGGGATTGAATGCCGGAGTATCTATTGATCGTATGACTTTCTCATCGGATGGTAATGCCGGTGTGCGTCGTAAAGACCCGGTTACCGGGGAAGACAGTTATACTGTGGCACCCTTACATCGAAATCTGGAACAGGTAATCCGGTTGATAGTGGATGGAGGTATTGCCCCTTCGGATGCTTTCCGCCTGATAACAACGAATCCTGCCCGTACAATGAAACTGAAAGGAAAAGGAGAACTCCGGGAAGGATGGGATGCGGATATAACGCTGTTTGATGATAATTGGAAATTGCAGGGTGTCTACGCTCGTGGTGCGGAAATGATGCATGAAAGCATCGTGATACGTAAGGGAAATTTTGAAATGTAATACTAAAACAACATGGATATGAAAAAATATCTATTATTCCTGATAGGGCTATTCTTGTTCCTTCCGGTAATGGCGCAGACAGACGAAGGTAGTGATGACGCCGAAATAGTGGAAGCCAGCGATGAAAGTTTATCAGATATCGACAACAAGGTAGTCCTCCATCGCTATAAAATGGGGGATGGTTTAAGACTCACAACACAGGGCGGCAATAAGCTGGTTATTAGCGGAATGGTACAAACCTCGGTAGAAAGCCGTCGCTTTGAAGATGTGGATCAGATGTACAACCGCTTCCGTGTGCGACGTGCCCGTGTGCGTTTTGATGGAAGTGTCTATCATGATAAATTGCGTTTCCGCTTGGGACTCGACTTGGTGAAAGGTAGTGAGACGGACGATGATTCCGGTTCCTTATTGATGGATGCTTATGCAGCCTATCGCCCTTGGGGTTCTAAACTGGTCGTTTCGTTTGGGCAGCGTTCCACTCCTACGGATAACTACGAATTACAGATGAGTTCCCACACTTTACAGTTTGGCGAACGTAGTAAGATCACTTCTGCATTTAGCACGATTCGTGAATTGGGTATCTTTGCCGAAAGTTCTTTCCGGGTAGGCAGCAAAGGTCTTCTACGTCCTGCTATTGCCATCACTGACGGTTCCGGTCCGATTTCGGAAGGAAAACGTTATGGTGGATTAAAGTATGGCAGCCGGCTGGATTATCTTCCTTTTGGAGCTTTCCGTTCGATGGGAGGAAGCAGAGAAGGGGATATGGCTTACGAACTGACTCCGAAGTTGAGTGTGGGTGTTGCTTATAGCTATGCGGACGGCACATCCGACCGTCGTGGCGGCCGTAGTAACGGGGATATTCTTTATATGAATGACCGTGATGAAATAGATCTTCCCGACTATGCTAAATTGGTGGCAGACTTTGCTTTTAAGTATCGCGGATTTTCCATGTTGGGCGAATATGCGAAGACTTGGGGATATGTTCCTTCTTCTATTACGAAACGGGTAAGAAACGATGGTACCACCGCTACTACCTTTGACGTGAACGGAGAGCAGAATGTAGAAGCTTATATCAAAAATAGAATGATGTTGGGGCAAGGGTTTAATATTCAGGCAGGATATATGCTTCGCAGTCTTTGGAGTTTTGACTTGCGTTATACATACCTTAAGCCGGACGAATATTCATATATGAATAATAATCTGTATTTCAACAGACATAACTTTTATGATTTTAGTGTCTCCAAATATCTGACACGTAATTATGCTGCCAAAATACAATTAACTGTCGGGCTGGCCCGTAGCAATGGTGAAAACCGTACTCCCGACAGTACATACACCTATAATGGTAATGAGTGGATAGGAAACCTATTGTTCCAATTTAAATTCTGATGAAGCTATGAAACGAATATTATTAATACTCTGTCTTTTATTATCCGGTCTTCCATTCTATGCTCAACAGACCGGAAAGGTGACGGCGAAGTTCTTCCCCGACCCACAGGTCGACATGGATACACCGGCATTTGCCAAGAAGCATGGTTTCACCACTTATCGTGAGTTGATGACGTTCTTGCATGATTTGGCTACCGCTCATCCGGAATGGGTGAAACTTCAAATTGTAGGTCGTACCCAGCGTGGACGTGAAATACCTATGATAAAGGTGAGCAAAGGAGGAAGTGATAAGTTACGTGTCCTCTATACAGGATGTGTACATGGAAATGAACCGGCTGGTACGGAAGGACTTCTATATTTTATGAAGCAACTGACCCGTGATCCTCAATTGTCTGCCCTGCTTGATAAGATGGATTTCTATATCCTGCCTTCGGTAAATATTGACGGAAGCGAACAGGGAGAACGGCTCACTGCCAATGGTATAGACCTGAACCGTGACCAGACTCTTTTGTCAACCCCGGAAGCACGCACTTTACAACGGGTTGCTCTGACAGTCAAACCTCATTTGTTTATCGATTTCCATGAATACAAACCGCTTCGTGCCTCTTACGAAGAAGTGACCGACGGGCTTCTGGTTACCAATCCTAACGACTTTATGTTTTTGTGGAGTAGCAACCCGAATGTATCTCCCGCATTACGTACTGTTGTAGACGATTTTTATGTGCCTGAAGCTAGTCGTATGGCTGATGCGGAAGGACTGACACATCATACCTATTTTACTACTAAAAGTAATCGTGGAGAAATTATATTCAATATCGGCGGTTCCTCTCCCCGTTCTTCCACTAATATCATGGCATTGCGTGGAGCTGTTTCAATGTTGATGGAAGTACGTGGTGTTGGTTTGGGACGCACTTCTTACAAACGTAGGGTATATACTGTTTATAAATTGGCAGAGTCATTTGCCCGTACTACTTTTGAGCATGAAGATCAAATACGAAAAGCCGTAGATGAATCTGCTCATTATAATGGTGATATTGCCGTGACTTTCCGTTCGAAATCTGCTTCCGACTATCCGTTGAATTTTATTGATATGCTTGCCTGTAAAGAGATAACTGTGCCTGTTGAGGCCCGTATCGCTCCCGAATCGGAAGTTGTACTGACCCGCGAACGCCCTGTTGCCTATTATCTGGACGCCAACCAAAATCGTGCAGTGGAAATATTGCAGCATTATGGGGTTGAACTGGAACGGCTGGAATCTCCTGAAACGGTTGAACTGGAGTGTTACACTGTTACAAAAGCAGTAGAAAGCCATGATTTGGTAGCTGGTATTTTACCGTTGAATGTGGTAACAAATACCAGTAACCGTACGATTACTCTTCCGACCGGCAGCTATCGTATTCCCATGTCCCAACCTTTGGCCACCCTTGTGACAGTATTGCTGGAACCGGAATCAGCCAATGGTTTCGTCAACTACCGCGTGATTGATGCTGCAGTAAACAATACGCTGGGCGTCTATCGTAAAATGAAATAGATTAATTAATGACGATAAATAGAATACAAGATATGAAAAAGATAATAATAGGAGTTTTCTCCTTGATTTTGGCTACAGGTATGTATGCTCAGACAATTGGAAACGAGGCATTTCCGCAACTGAAAGATGGTTTGCTTGACTTGAACTTGAGGACACCCGGTCAGAAACTGCGTTTTGGCGGTTATCTCCAGGGATCAGGTTATTATACGGACATAAAGAACGCAGAGTCGGAATATGGATTTGATATTGAACATGCTTATTTAAGTCTGGAAGGTTCGTTCCTGAATGAGAAACTGGGATTCTTTTTACAGGCAGATTTTGCAGATTCCTACCCTTTGTTGGATGCATGGGTCTCGTATGCTCCTTGGAAACAGTTGAAAATCAGTGCCGGACAGAAACAGACTTTTACCAATACCCGGCAGATGATGATGCTCGATCAGGGACTTGCTTTTGGTGAACATTCATTGATGGATCGTACTTTCTCCCGTACAGGCCGTGAGTTGGGATTATTTGTTGAAAGCCGCTTGTCACTTGGCAAACTCGGATTCGATTTGGGCGCTGCTGTTACTTCCGGTGACGGACGCAATTCATTTGGTTCATCAAGCACTGACCCTGATTTGGGTGGGTTGAAATATGGCGGACGTGTCACTGTTTATCCGTTGGGCTTCTTTACGAGCGGTAATGAAATGGTCTTTAATGATTTTATTCGTGAGAAATCTCCCAAATTGGCTATCGGTGCGGCCTATAGTTATAATGTCGGTGCCAGTAATATGGTAGGTGAGGGACATAATGATTTTCAGATGTATGATAAAGAAGGTGCTGCGGATTATCCCGACTATCGTAAGTTGTCTGCCGATTTACTCTTCAAGTGGAATGGTTTCTCCTTGTTGGCAGAGTATGTCAATGCAACAGCGAACGGTTTGAACGGGCTTTATGTAGAAAAGGATGAGGGTGCAAAATTGAAACCGCATCAGATAGCTAATTATCTGGCTTTGGGAAATGGATTCAATGTGCAGGCTGGGTATCTTTTCCATAAATTATGGGCACTTGATGTTGCTTACAGTAAAGTGAAACCCGAGTGGAAGGAGACTGAACAGAGTGTTTTGCGCGAGGCGGATAACATCACTTTCGGAGCATCGAAATATTTCAATAATAATACGTTCAAGCTACAGCTGGCAGGTTCATATACCTCATACAATCAGTTGGTGGGGGCAGGATCTAAGGAATTTCAGGTTAAGTTGAATCTTCATATTCTCTTTTGATAATGATGCGTGTAGCAAACTTATTGATTTTAATCATTGCCGTATTGATGACGAGTTGTTTTAAAGACGACGAATCGGAATCTTTGGGAGAAACCTCCGGGTTTCTTCCGGGAGACGGTATCGTGACATATTCCGGATATGCGCCTTTGGCCGACCGGCCTGTCCGCATACATTTTCATATCCCTGTCAACGGGGATATGAAAAAAATGCCGGTGTTGTTTGTATTTCCCGGATTAGAAAGAAATGCCGATGATTATTTGAATGCATGGCGTGCAGAAGCATCCAATAGGGAGGTGATGGTCTTTGTGTTTGAGTTTCCTACGGAGACTTACTCTACTGCACAGTATATCGAAGGAGGTATGTTTCAGGGAAATACGTTGCTTGATCGTTCAGAATGGACATTCTCACTTATTGAGTCCGTTTTTGATACTGTCCGGAAAGATACCGGTTCTTCGCGGAATAAATATGATGTGTGGGGACATTCTGCCGGAGCGCAGTTCGTGCACCGGTATGTGACGTTTATGCCTGATACCCGTGTTGATAGGGCGGTAAGTGCCAATGCGGGTTGGTATACATTGCCCGATGTGGATGTTGCTTATCCTTATGGCTTGAAAAATACGGATGTCGCAACTACTTCCCGGGTGGCATCGTTGTTTGCCCGTAAATTGATTGTTCATTTGGGCACGGCAGATACGGATCGTAACGGATTGAACACTTCAGCAGGTGCCGAAGCACAAGGGGCAAACAGGTATCAGCGTGGTAAGTATTATTTTTCAGAGGCGAAGCGTATCAGTACCAAAGACGGTTGTTCATTGAACTGGGACAAGTATGAGGTGGCAGGTGTTGCACATGATTATGCCAAGATGGCGGCAGCCGGAGCAAAAATACTCTATTAAGTAAGACTAAAATTTTGAGCCATCGGTTAAATAGCTTATTTTTGTTGACCTATTTATCAGACAGGTATTTAAAATGTTTCTATCGGCATCGTACATACAAGGATTGTATTCTTTAGGGCAAAAGATTATGCTATTGATATTCTGCCTCTCTTTTACTGTATCCGTACGTGCTGTACGTCCCGCAGAAGAGATTAAGAGAGTGAAGGCAGATCAGATACTTGATACGAAACAGTTTAATTATCTGGATAAAGGGAGCATTATCACATTGCAGATTGTGCTTCCCGAGCAGGATAAAGTGGTGTTTGAGTCGCTGATGCGCATTGAAAGTACAGATAAAGAATTATATAATCTGATTCTTTCCCGTTCTCCGCAGGCAGGTACTGAACTTCTGTGGGTGTGTAATTCAGAGGTTGAGAAAGTGCGGATAGGCTCTCCAAAAGATTCAATCCGAACTGATACCATGTCAGTAGGCTTTTCGGTTCGTTTCCCGGCAGATTCGGTTTATATATCCGCAAATGAACATTCTTATGCATTTTCGTCGCATGGCATTCGCTCGGACCGGGGGTATCGATTTCATATTCTGGGTGATAAACGTTCCCATTTGAAGTTGGTGGAGGGACATGCTGAATTGTTGTCGATTGGAAAGGAGGAGCAACATCTGTCCGCCTGGTACTGGATTTTATTGATTATTGTGGTGGATATGATTGTGTTCCTGGGAATGCATTGGCGGCGTAGGCGTCAGAAGAGATTGAAGGCAAGCAACCGGATTGAGATACTCACCTCATTTGGCGATGAAGGAGAAAGGGTTAAGTTACCCCGGTATAATGCCGTTTACCTGTTTGGCGGATTGCAGGTTTTTGACCGTAATGGTGAGGAAGTCTCGCAACGTTTTTCTCCACTTCTGCGTGAGCTGTTTATTTTGTTGATTTTGCGGTCGGCGGAGAATGGAATATCGTCGGAAGAACTCACGACCATGTTGTGGTTTGATAAAGATGATGTAAGTGCCAAAAATAACCGGGCAGTAAATCTTTCCAAGTTGCGTGTGTTGGTAGAATCTGTTGGTGGTTGCACTATCTCCAAGATTTCGGGTAACTGGCGGGTGCAATTTGATAAAACAGCTTTTGTGGATTACTATGAATGTCTTCCGGAACGGATTCGTCCCGATAGCCTGACAACCGAACGAATTAAAATCATAGCAGCACTAACAGCTAAAGGCGGCTTGCTGAATGAGTGTGACTATCTGTGGCTCGATACTTTTAAAAGCCGGATAGCAGACAGCCTGATTGAATCTTTATTAAAGTATGCCACTTTATTAGATGAGCATGAAGCTTATGATACCAAATTATTAATATCCGATATTATCTTCCGGTTCGATTCCGTGAATGAAGCGGCTCTTAGACTCAAATGTGCCACTTATGTATCTATGCGTAAGCAATATATGGCTAAGACTACTTATGAACATTTCTGCAGGGAATACAAATCACTGTATGACGAACCTTTTGAGCATTCTTTTAATAGCATTATTAGTCAGTAAATTATTTCCTTATTTGTTCGTTTTTTAATGGGTTGTTCGCTTTTGAGCGTACAACTGTTCGTTTTCGTACACCGTTCTGTTTTATGATTTCTCTGATTATTAGTTAGTTATCGTTTTGGCACGCTCGTTGCATCTTTATAGTCGCAAGCGGACAACGAAGAAAAATGAAAAAAACTTCAGAAGGTTGCAACCGTTTGAGACGCTTGATCCGTCTAATAAACAGAAGAACAAAAACAGAATGTTGAACAAATAAAAAATATACAATTATGAAGACTACAGTATTATTCAGAATGATCGTTTTAGTTGCTATGGTATTTGCAGGAATCGCTAATACAACAGTGAAGGCACAGGGTAATAACTTCATTACTAATGAAGAAAGAGTAGATGATCTTGTAGTATCGAAAGTGATTTACAGACTCGATGGTTCTCTCTATCGGCACATGAAATATGATTTTGCCTATGACGATCAGAAGAGAATGTCCTCCAAAGAAGCTTTCAAATGGGATGCTTCTACTGAAAAATGGATACCGTACTTCAAAATTGATTATACTTATTCATCTAATGAAATCACTTTGGTATATGCACGCTGGAATGACTCTCACAGAGCTTACGACGCATCTGTTGAAAAGAGCGTTTATGAACTGAACGACGCTAATATGCCGGTTGCTTATATGAACTATAAGTGGAATGATAAGTGGATTGAAGAATCCGCTGCTAGCTGGGCTATGAATGTATCTACTCCGGCAACTAATGAAGCAACTCTGCTGACTGCCAGCAGATAAAAATAAATCGGAGTTGTGAAACTCCTTCTCTCTCTTTTAATTTAACTACATTAAAAACGGTGGATTTCCTTATGGGATAATCCACCGTTCTGTTTTTCTAATGAACAGTTACGATTAGCTTTTGTAACTCTTCAATATCTATTTAACGAGTGGTAGATATTCTCCATAACCTTCCTCTTTCATTTTATCTTTCGGGATAAAACGAAGTGAAGCGCTATTGATGCAATAACGTAATCCACCTTTCTCTTTCGGCCCATCTGTGAATACGTGTCCCAAATGAGCATCTCCGATTTTACTGCGTACTTCCGTACGTATCATGCCGTGCGAAGTATCTTTCTTTTCTGCGATTAGACCTTTTTGAATCGGTTGGGAAAAGCTTGGCCACCCGCAACCTGAATCAAACTTGTCGGTAGAGACAAATAGAGGTTCTCCGGTAGTAATATCCACATAAATGCCGGGACGATGCTCATTCCAGTATTCATTGTGGAAAGCTGGTTCGGTGGCATTCTTTTGGGTTACGGCATATTGTTCCGCCGACAATTCCTTACGGAGGGTTGCATCATCCGCTTTTTGATACGCTTTAGCTTTCGGCGCATTCGCTTTGCGTGCCATTTCGAATAAAGCGGGATTGATATGGCAGTATCCACCCGGATTTTTATCCAGATAGTCCTGGTGGTAAGTCTCTGCCGGATAGAAATTTGTCAATGGCTTTACTTCTAGGACGATAGGAGTTTTATATTGTGCGGATAATAATTGAATTGCCTGCTTGATGACAGGGAGATCTTCTTTATCTACATAATAAATTCCGGTTCTATACTGCGTTCCCCGGTCATTACCTTGCCGGTTGAGGCTGGTAGGATCGATTGTCTTGAAATATAGATCGAGCAGTAAATTCAAATCTACCGTTTTCGGATCATAAACCACCTTTACTGTTTCGGCAGCATTGGTTTTTCCTGAACAGACCTGTTCATAACTCGGATTGGCAACATTACTGTTGGCATATCCTACCTGAGTACTTTCTACTCCTCGAATTTGTTTCAGGAAATGTTCTGTTCCCCAGAAACATCCTCCCGCAAAATAGATTTCTGCTTGACTTTTCATTGGTTTAGCAACTCCTAAAAATGTATTACTAATCATTACAATTACTATAGCGATAAAATACTTCATATCCGTTAGTTCTTTCTATAATAACGAATGAACCAACGGATATGTTTTGAGGAACTACTATACTAAACTCAACTTTATTTCTTTTTTATTCAATGACCTGTCCTTTATAGAAATCCAAAATTTTAGTCCGGAATAGATAATCGTATTTAGCCTGTAATTTATCCGAAAGAGCTTTGGTCAGATTAAGTTTGGCTTCATTGTATTCCACAAAGGTAGCTTTGCCGTTATTGAACTTCTCACTCATCAGGCGGAAAGACTCTTCGTTGGCTTTTACTGCCACTTCACTGGAGTTGTATTTACTTTCTGCTGCCAGAGCATTGTACCAGGCTTGCTGAATTTCTTTATAGAGTACTTTTTTACTGTTATCCAACTTCAAGGATAAATCTATTTGTTGCAAACGAGCGGTGCGTACCCGGTTTCTTGTGGCAAAACGGTTGAAGATTGGCACGCTCAAATTAAATCCTATATATTTATTCAGATTGTTTTTCATCTGACTGCCGAAGCTGCTCTCTGATCTTCCGCTAACCGTATAATAATTACTTCCCAGACCGGCACTGAAAGAGAGTTGTGGATAAAATGCACTTTGGGCAATACGAATACTATTAAGACTACCTTGCAAACGATATTCTGCAGCCTTAATGCTTGGTTTGTAAGTAAGTGCCTGTGTATATATGTCATCCGGCGGAGTGAGAGATTCGAACTCTAATTCTTCCTTAGGGTTTTCGAGTACAAATCCTTCAGGCGTGGGTAATTCCAAGAGTTGGGTGAGGTCCAGTAAGGATAGTTTGTACGTATTGTCTGATTGTACAGCAGTCATTTCATCCTGTGCGACACGGGCTTGTGCTTCGGCCACTTCAGAAGAAGATGCCTTACCCACTCCCTGAAGACCTTGAATACGTTTTAACTGGTCTTTGCTTAAATCGACCTGATTATGAGCAATCTTACTTAATTCTTGATTGAATAAAACCTGTAAATAAGCCGAAGTGACATTGATTGCAATATCTTCTCTGGCTTTATTCAAATCTTCTATGGCAGCTTTTAAATCCAGTTTGGCAAGTGAATATTGGTTGGACAGTTGCAAACCGGTAAATATAGGTACGTTTGTTCCCAAGCTGAAACTGGTATTGGCGCTGTTTATGTCACTATACGAGTTGTCTATCGGAGAAGCAGTACGCCCCCAACTCCAGTTTTGGCTGGCACTACCGCTCAAATTCGGAAGGCGTGCCCATTTAGTGGTGTTTACACTCACTTTGCCTGCTTCGACATTATTGGCCGATTGACGGATTTCTATATTATGCTCAATGGCATAGTCGATACATTGCCGCAGCGTCCACGCTTGCGAAGAGTTGTTCTGTGCCTGGATGGAGGTGATTCCGACTCCGGCAAGCAGAAGGGCTGATATGGTTTTACGAATTATTTTCATCGGATTCAATTATTTATCTTTTTTCTCTGCACCACGTATTTTGTCCTGAACGGTTACCCCTTTCTTGATTTCTATCTTGATTCCATCACTCATACCGGCAGTCACCTGTGTACGCTGGAACTTTTGTTCGGGCACTGAATCTGTCATGATATACACAAATGTAGAGTCACCACTAAATTCAACAGTGCTTTCGGGCACTGCCAATACCTGACTGGCTCTTTGTAACACGATTTCCGCATTAGCCGAATATCCGGAACGAATCTGAACAGAATCCGGAATGGTAATCGCAGCTTTGATTTCAAACTGGTTAGCTCCATTGGTTTCTACCCCTTTCGGAGAGATATATTCTAAAATGGCGTTGAAAGTCAGATTCTGTAAAGCTCCGATGGTCAGTTTGATTGGCATTTGTTCGTGGATACGTCCCACTTCTGTTTCATCAATATTACCGCGGAAAATCATGTCGTTCATGTTGGCTACCGTAGCAATCGTGGTTCCATCATTGAACGTATTACTCATAATCACCGAATTACCAGCTTTTACAGGTACGTCCAGGATTAACCCGTCAATGGTAGAGCGAATCATCGTGCTACTGAAAGAGGCACTGTTTTTGGTAATTCCTTCTTTTACGATTTCCAGATTGTCTTTAGCCGTCTGTCTCTCTTCGCGAGCCTGCTTCAAAGCCACTTCACTTTTCTCGTATTCCTCCCGGCTAATTAACTGACCGTCATACAACTTCTTCACACGGGCGAAATCTGTTTCTGCCTGGGTTGCATTAATTTCTGCCAGGCGCACACGACTTTCTGCAGAATTCAGTTGTCCGAGTTCAGGGATTACTTTTACTTTGGCAATGACTTCCCCTTTTCTTACGGCTTGTCCGGCTTCTTTATATACTTCGTCGATAATACCCGAAATTTGCGGTTTGATTAAAATTTCGTCTCTCGGTTCCACCTTTCCGGTAGCTACTGTAGTTTTTTGGAGGTCAGTCATTTCCGGTCTAACTGTTTCGTAAGTGATTACCTTAGGCTTGGATTTCTGATAAAGGAATACGAATGTTCCGACAAGAATGATAGCAACGACTACCAATAATGTGATTTTCAGATACTTTTTCATGATTTTATTTATAATTTTATTA
>ERZ839947.285-NODE-285-length-73900-cov-11.010712_pt1 | contig 73900 bp, 89 predicted proteins | sample MGYA00519908_ERZ839947 | MGnify/ENA primary metagenome ERZ839947 (study PRJEB31850, sample SAMEA3708857) | human gut metagenome | biome: human gut; feature: human-associated habitat; material: faeces | place: China | collected 2014 ... | reverse complement strand
CATCGCCCCAGTTGATACCCGTAATTGCAGTAAGCATAATAAATGACCTCTTTATTGTTTTTCAAAAGGCGGCCTTTTCCGCGCACCCTGCCCGGGATACGCCGCCTTGGGAAACTTGTTTTCTGCCGCGCGGCTCCTGCCGGAGCACACAACAGCTCGAGTATAAGTATAGCACTCTTTCGCCCACAAAAAAAGAGGAAAAAGCGGTTTTGTACGACTTTTTCCTCCCGGTTCAGTTCTTTTTGCTCACTCTGTGGATGGTGCCGTCCGGCTCCTTGATGGAGGTGTGCTCCAGCTGGGCGCGAAGACTGGACTTCATGTCCTCGATATACTCCTTGCGCAGAGCCTGCTGCTCGGCTTTTTCGGCCTCCGTCAGGCCGGTGGTCTTGCTCTTGTGTGCCAGCTCGTTGATGCGGGCTATCTTTTCTTTGGTCATCGAAGTTTTCCTCCGTTTGTGGTATAATTAGAAAAATGCTCAACCTCTCCGTCACGGCTGACGCCGTGCCACTGCCCGGGTTGCGGCTCCCAGCATCTGCTTCGGCCCTTGGTGCGGGCCTCGCATCCTGCTGGCCGCGGCCCCAACAGCGACTCCCTGTTTCCGCCGCTGGCGGCGGTCGTCGTTGTTGCTCCTAACGAGGGGAGGCCTTGGCATACCGGAAAGTTTCGCCTTTACCCGGAGACCTGTCCTCTTCGCCAGAGGCTCCCCTACTAGGGGAGCTGGCGCGAAGCGCCTGAGAGGTTGTACGAAGGACAGCCTGACCATGCGCCGCATACGCAAAAAAGCCCTCCCGAGCGGGGAGGGCCATAGCCTGTCTTATTCCGAGTAGTGCGCCAAAAACTGCTTGGTGCGCTCCTCCTGGGGGTGGTCGATGAGCTGGCGGGCCGGGCCTTCCTCCACCACGACGCCGCCGTCCATGAATAGGATGCGGTCGGCCACGTCGCGGGCGAAGTGCATCTCATGGGTGACGATGATCATGGTGGTCTTTCGGTCGGCGAGGTCCCGCAGGACACGGAGGACTTCGCCGGTCAGCTCCGGGTCAAGGGCGCTGGTGGGCTCATCGAAGCAGAGGATGTCCGGGTGGAGCGCCAGTGCGCGGGCGATGGCCACCCGCTGCTGCTGACCGCCGGAGAGCTGGTGGGGGTAGTGGCCTGCCCGCTCCGACAGGCCCATCTGGGCCAGCAGGTCACGGGCCTGTGCTTCCAGCTGGGCGTGGATGGCCTTTTTGTTGGCCTTGTAGTCGGGCTGCTCCTTTGCCAGAAGCTCCCCCGCCAGCATCACGTTTTCCAGTGCGGTGTACTGGGGAAAGAGGTTGAAGTTCTGGAACACGAGGCCGAAGTGGAGGCGCTTTTTCCGCACCTCGCTCTCCCGCTGGGTGGCAGGGTCGGCGGCGTCCCACATGGTCTCGCCGTTCACCCTGATGACGCCGGTGTCGGGACGCTCAAGGAAGTTCAGGCAGCGCAGCAGCGTCGTCTTGCCCGAGCCGGACGAGCCGATGATCGCCAGCGCCTCGCCCTGTTCCAGTGTGAGCGAGATGTCCTTGAGAACTTTCGTCTCGCCGAAATTCTTCCCGATGCCAGAGGCTTCGAGTAATGCCATAATTCAGTATCCTCCTTAGCAGCGGAAATAGTCCATCTTTTTCTCGGCCCAGTCCAGCAGCAGGGTGAGTGCGCCGACAAAGACGAGGAAGAAGATCGCGGTGGAGAACAGCGGCCAGATAAGGCCCTTGGCGCTGTACTCCTTCGCCATCATGATGATCTCCTTGTTGGCGATGACGTTCGCCAGCGAGGTATCCTTCACCAGCGTGATGACCTCGTTGCCCATCGGGGGCAGGATGCGCTTGACGACCTGCAGGAGCGTGACCTTGAAAAAGATCTGGCTCTTGGTCATGCCAAGCACCTGACCGGCCTCGGTCTGGCCTTTCGGCACAGCCTCGATGCCGCCGCGGTAGATCTCAGAGAAGTAGCAGGCGTAGTTGATGGCGAAAGCCACCACCGCCGCCACCAGACGGCCCGAAGAGCCGGAGGGCCAGGGGTTGGTCATACCCAGCAGGCCGGGGCCAAGGTAGATGACGATGATCTGGAGCATCAGCGGCGTACCGCGGATGACCCACACGAAGGTCTTGACGACGCCCCGCAGCGGTGCGCACCGGCTCATGGAGCCAAAGGCCACCACAAGGCCCAGCGGCAGCGAAAACAGCAAGGTCAGAAAGAACAGCTCACAGTTGAGCGCGAATGCGCCGGTCAGACGCTCCAAAATCACAGTCACAGAATCACTACACCTATCCGTTTATAATGTAAGTTACTCAGCCAGAGTCAGGCCGTACTTGTCGGCCAGAGTCTGCATGGTGCCGTCAGCCTTCAGCTCGTCGAATGCATTGTCCACAGCCTCGGCCACGTCGCTGTCCTTGCGGAAGGCCACGCCGTACTCCTCGACGTTCAGCTCATCCACCATCTTGAGGTTTGCGTAGTCGGTACCCTCGCCGATCATGGCAGAAGCCAGAGTCAGGTCGAGGATGGCGGCGTCAGCAGTGCCAGCGGCGACTTCCATCAGGCAGTCGGTCTGAACAGCCTTGGAGATGAAATCAGCCTGAGACAGGTCGGCGTTCTCGGTGATAGTGGTCTCACCGGCAGAGCCGGCCTCGGCTACCACGGTCTTGCCGATGAGGTCGGCGGTGGAGGTGTAGTCTGTGCCGTCCTTCACCACGACGACCTGGGCGTTCTTGACGTAGGGCTTGGTGCAGGCCATGTTCTCCTCGCGGTCATCGGTCAGGGTCAGGCCGTTCCAGATGCAGTCGATGCTCTTTGCAGCCAGCTCGGTCTCCTTGGTGTCCCAGTTGATCTCCACAAACTCCGGCTCGACACCCAGCTTCTCACAGACAGCGGTGGCCAGCTCGGTATCGAAACCGGTGAAGCTGCCGTCGGCGTCGGTGTAGTTCATCGGCTCATACACGGTATAGCCGATGACCATCTTGCCGTTGGACTGGATGTAAGCCAGGTCGCTGTCAGCGGCCACGGAGCTTGCCGGGGCGGCAGAGGCGGCGGCAGAAGAAGCAGCCGTAGAAGTGGATGCAGAACCGCCGCAGGCGGCAAGGCTCAGCGCCATCGCACCGGCCAGAAAAGCAGATACCAAACGTTTCATGTTGTAATTTCCTCCCTCAGTTTCAGCAGAAGCGGCGCTTCGTTTTATCGCTTTACCATGCTAAATTGTTAAACTGTGACTATAGAATAGCGCGTTTTGCCCCGTTTTGCAAGAGGAAAACCGATTTTTTCGCGTTTTGCCCGCAGACCGCCCCTTTCCGATAGGGTTTTCGGTGTATTTGTACAAAGGACAAAAAGAAAACCGCCACCTCACGGTGACGGTCAGACTTTCCGTTCAATTTATAATGACGCATTCTCAAACGCATCCCCTGCGGCCTTTTGCAGGGCGTCGATGGAGATGGTGCAGAGGGCCGCGAGGTCGGCGTCCGAGCCGTCGGCAGGGATGTCCGCCACCTCTTTCTCAGTCTTGCCCTTGAGGTAGCTGCAATAGCCCTCGCTGTGCTCGTACCACTCCTTGCCAAGGCTGGATGCGTTCCGCATCCCGTAGCTGTCGCCCAGCTCAAGCTTGGAGCGGACGGTGTCCGGGGCGGTGACGCCGCCGTCTGCCGCGATGGTCAGCGCAGGCTCTGCCATGTCGCCGATGGCGCTGGTCACACGGCCATCGGCATCCAGCGTCAGAGCCACGACGGTAAGGTCAACTTCTGCGTTCACATCCTTGTCGTCGGTGGCGGTGATGTCCGAAGAGGCATTCTCCGCCTCCACGCCGAGGCTCACCCGGTCGCCCTTCGCCGCGCCGAGGGCGGACGCGTTCGTGCAGGCTTTCGCCACGGCGTCGCGGTACTTATCCACCCGGATGGTGCAGCCGGACAGCAGGTCGGCGTCCACAGCCTTGCCGTCCTTATCCGTTTCCAGCATGGATGCCTGTTCCGGCGTCATGCCGGTGAGGTAGTCGGCGAAGTCATCGGCCTGCTCGGCCCAGCCCTTTTTCAGCGAAGATGCCGCTGCCAGCGGGTAGTCGTCCCCTTTCTGGCGCTTGGTGCGGTAGTCGGTGGGCATGGTGACGACGCCTTTGCCGTCGGCGGTAACTTCCACTTCCAGCTCATCCAGCATCACGTCGGCCAGCTTGCCGTCTCCGTCCAGCAGGACGGCGGCAGCGATGGTATGGATGGTGCCGGTACGGGCCTCATCGGAAGCCTCGGTCAGGATGCCGAGGCCGGTCTTCCAGCCGCCGGTCTGGGTGGTGCTGGCGCTGCCGGACGAGCCGGACATGGCGTTTGAACTGCTCATGCTGCCGGAATCGCTGCTGCCTTTGCGGCAGCCGGACAGCAGCAGTGCCGCCGCCACGGCACAGCTCAGAAGAGCTTTTTGTCTCTGTGTCATAAGCGTTACGCTCCCTTTCATCTCTTTGGGAGTAGTATAGCCCGACAGGAGTCTATTTATTTATGTATCTTTTTGTTGGAAACTGTGTTATACTTGTCCTGCGGCCTACCCCGCCCAGTTTTATTAAAGGAACCCGGGTTGCGGCTCCCAGCGTCTGCTTCGCTGCCGCTCGCATCCTGCTGGCCGCGGCCCCAACAGCTCCTCCCTGTTTCCGCCACTGGCGGCGGTCGTCGCTGTTGCAAGGCCGGTAAGCACTAACCCCTAGTAAGCAAAACGCCCCGCGGTATTCGCAGTACCGTGGGGCGTTTTGCTGCTCATTGGTGAAAACCTATGAAGCAATATCTTCTTTCATTGCTTTTATTATATGCACTCTCAGCAAAAAAGTCAAGCGCTTCGCAATTTTATCGATCCAAATCGTGCTTCTTACAGAACTTCTTGCTCACCCAGTACATCCCGGCCCAGATAGCGATGGCGAGGATGAGATACACCGGATTTTTCAGCGAGCTGACCAGCGACTGGCCGAAGAGAGCCATCATCGCCACCATAACGGCCTTGCCCACCAGAAGGGTGAGCAGATAGCGCTTCTCGTCAAAATCCGAGATGCCAAAGGCCAGATGCAGGAACGACGTGGGCGTGAAGGGCAGGACGGCCAGCATGAAGAGGCTGGCCGTGTCCACATGGCTGACCCACTGCTGGGCCTTTTTCAGCTGTTCGGAGCGAGAGGCCAGCTTCCAGAAAAAGCGTTTGACCACCCGCCGCCAGAATAAAAACACCACCGTGCCGCCTGCGGCCACACCGAGCCAGCTGTAGACGAAGCCAAGAAATCCGCCGTGGGCCGCGATATTGAGGGCCACGATGGCGATGAGGGGCAGCGGCGGAAAAATGGATTCCAGCATCGCCAGCAGGATAGGGACCAACGGCCCCAGCCCTTCAAAGCCCTCTAACAATGCCTCCCAGAATTCCAGCGTACCCAGCTGGTGGAGCCAGTCGATGAGCGTCGTTTCCATCGTGCTCATACCATCCCTTTCGTTTCTGCCTGATGTTTCTTCTTAGTATATCCAGCATCTATGACCGGGATATGAACAAAATCTGAGCATTTTTGCCTTTTTCTTCCTGTCTCTCCTTACAATACGAAACAGCGTTGTTCTTTCCTGCACGATATTTTATTCTTCTGCCTCAGAAGATGTGCCGGGCGGCCTCTGCTTCGGCGGCCTGCCGTTCGGCCTTGAGGCGCTGACGCTCCAGATACTGGGCCTTCTGCTTTTTCCAGCGGACCAGGCTTGCATCGTCCGGCATCTGGACGCAGCGGGCGAAGGCCCAGTGTAGGCCGTCCCGGCGCGACATCCGGTATTTCTGGAACACGCCCCGGCCTGCCTCGCCGCCCCGGCCCTTACAGACGGGACATTGGGACAGTGTATACCAGCCGCTGCTCCCTTTTTTCAGCCAGACGTCATCCGGCTGCAGGGCCGTGCCGCAGACCGGGCAGGCCATCGTGCCGATGACGGGGTCCAGCTTCCACATAGACTGGTCCAGATAGCCCCGGAAGACCTTGAAGTCTCGGTAGTCGCCCGGCGTGGGGCAAAGGCTCTGGCGCAGGGTGTCCTCCTCGCTGGGGTAAGCGGCCAATCCGGCCCGCAGGTCGAGCATACGGCAGAGGTCGGCGGTATAGAGGGTGTCGGACAAAGCGTCGTGGAAGGGGCGTTCCAACGGGATCCCCATCCGGGTGACGACATTTTCCAGCTTCATCCCCTCGCCTTCCTTGCGGGGGTACTCCCGCAGAAAGAGCTGCTGCAGGTCGTACCAGACCGTCGGGCGGCTCTCGTCGAGATTGCAGAGGAAAAGGTTCTGCTTGAGCACCGGCACGTCATCCATGCCCCACTCGGCGAACTCGGCGTCCGGACCGCACCACTTCATAAAGCGGCGGAGGCCCTGGATGATGGGTTCGCCCTTGTCGAGGTCCTCCTGCGTCAGACCGGTGACTTTGGCGATGTGGTGCTGCAGGCAGCGGAAGATGCGGGGACGCAGGTGGATGGAGAAGATATCCAGCACGTTGGCGTCCTCGTCGATCTTGACGGCGCCAATCTCAATGATCTCCCCCCGGAGCGTCTGCTGGACGCCGTGATAATTAAAGATAAACGGCTGATAGCCGATGTTCCACTCCAAATCAAATAAAACTAAGTTGCGCGGCATTTGCGTCTGGTATCCTTTCAAAAAATGAACTTCTCAATGGCCTCAGCCACGCCGTCATGGTTGTTGTCGGCGACGGTCACATAGTCCGCCGCCTCCTTGACGGGGGGCTCTGCATTCTGCATGGCCACACCCACGCCGGCAAAGCGTATCATTGAGCGGTCGTTGATGCCGTCGCCGCAGGCCATGAGGTTGTCGCGGGTCAGACCCCTGCTTTCCAGCAGACTGCCGAGGCTCACGTCCTTGGCGACCCCCAGCGGCACAGCCTCGATGAAGAAGGGGCTGGACGGGTAGAGGTCGATCTCGCCCGCAAACTGTTTCCGGCCTGCCTCCAGCACCTCGTCGCGGCGGGCGGGGTCGAGGGTAATGAGCATCTTGCAGATGGGATAATCCACATAGGCGGCAAGGTCCTCCACCTTCTGCATGGGCAGCTTGCAGGTAAAGCACTCCTTCAGCGCCCACTCGTCCTCGGGGTTCTCCGAAACGACACCCTGTTTATTATAGGTAACGATGGCCACGCCCTGCTCCCTGGCGAAGGCACAGAGCTGAGGCACATACTTTGCATCCAGCTGCTTGCGGTAGAGCGTCTCGCCGGTAGCACAGTCGATGATGGCACCGCCGTTATACGAGAGGATGCAGCCGCCCTTTTTATCCAGTCCCAGCTCCTTTGCCAGCGGCATGATGCCTGCCGTGGGACGGCCCGAGGCCAGCACGATGGTCACACCTTTGGCAGCAGCTGCATCCAGCGCTGCGCGGGTGGCGGGGGTGACGACCTTCTGGTCATTGGTCAGGGTGCCGTCGAGGTCGAGCGCCAGCACACGAATATCTTTCTTTTCCATACCCAGCCTCACTTATTTTTACAGGCCAGAACGTCCCGGCCCTGTCGATTTTATCGCACACTTTTTATTGTACAATGAATGCACCTCTCAGCGCAAGACTCTTTGTTATATTTCTTCAGCACGCCGTTTGTCAAGAGTAAATGCACAAAAAAGCAAAAATAATTTTACGAGGCCAGAATGAGGGCCATTTCCTCGCGAAAAAGCTGCTCGGAGCACAGATAACCGAACATTTTCCGCGGGTAGTTGTTGAGCCACGCCTCGATCCGCTTGGTTTCCTCGTCTGAGATTGTGCTGAGGTCGGTGCCCTTCGGAACGTGCCGCCGGATTAGGCCGTTTTGGTTTTCGTTGGATCCGCGCTCACTCGGCCGGTAGGGGTGGCAGTAGTAGACCTCGGTGCGGGCGCCCTTGCCGCTTGCGCTTCGCTCAATCCCGGCAGCGTCGGCAAACTCGCAGCCGTTGTCGCAGGTGATGGATCTGAATACCTTCGAGAACAGGTCGCCGTACTTGGCCTCGAGCCCGTCGATCGCAGCGACGACGCTGGCGGCCGTCTTGTCCGGCGACGGTATAATGAGCTCCCAGCGCGTTTTCCGCTCGGTCATCACGATGTAGGTGTTGCTGACGCCTTGGCAGCTTTCGACGCTGTCCATCTCCCAGTGTCCGAAGGTGCTGCGGTTGTTGATGTGCTCGGGCCGCTCCTCGATGCTCCGGCCCGCAGGCTTGCGCGGCATAGATCCGGCCGGGCGTTCCGGCTGGTGGCGCTTGCCGTGCTGCGGCAGCATGGAGACGGTCAGCTCGTCGCCGAAGATCTCGCCGCGGATGTAGTTGTAGGCGGTGCTCGCGCAGATGTGCGTCTTGAAGGGCCAGCCCTTCACCTCGGCCTCACCGATCGCAGCCTCCGGGCTGTACTTCTCGTCGCGGATCTTGACGATCAGGTAGTCGGCCAGCTCGTGATCGTTGCCGATTTTCAGATCCGGGCCCTTTGCGCGGAGGTTGGCCTCATAGCGGGCCTGTGCTCCGTCCGGGTTGTATCTGGTCTCGGTGGTGTAGTCGCTGTTCAGGTGCTCATAGGTGCATCGCTTCAGCTCCCGGTAGATGGTCGTATGATGTACGCCGAGCTCTTTGGCGATGTCGGTCGGCTTCATTCCTGCGCGGATGAAGGCGTCGAGCTGGATCCGCTTGGTCGGTGTCAGATGGCTCCAGTGCTGTCCCATTGTGTTCCCCTCCGTGATAAAAGAAAAAGGGCGGCCCGCCGGCCGCCCCCTTCTGTGTGTCAGTGTTCCTCGTACTTTTTCAGGAGCTCGAGCGTCTCCTCGTCTGTGATGATGTCAGCCAGCCTGCACTCCAGCGCGTTGCAGATCTTCAGCAGCGTCGGCAGCTTCGCGCCGTTGATGTCCCGGGCGCCGCGCTCGTACTGCTGGAGCACCTGCACCTTGATCCCGGCCAGTGCGGCGAGCTGAGACTGAGACAGGCCGGCCGCCTTGCGGAGCTTTTGCAGCCCCTCGTTTTTATAGGTCACTTTGATCGAGATGTCCATGTTGTTCCTCCCGCTTGACTTCGCCGTGGTTTCGTGGTTATAATAAAGAGGAACGGCGGGCGGGATTTTTCCCGCCGTCCTTCGACCTTACTGCTTGGGCTTTTGGTTCGGCTTTATTGTGATCGTGATGGTGGCAACCTGTTCACACTTTAGAGCCTGTTCCAGCAGCTCGAGCAGTTTTTTCATCTGCTCAGCATCCACGGCTTTGCCTCCTTTCCGCGGTTTTGTTCTCCTTTCTTTCTGTACTCGGCTATCCCTTGCCTGTGATTATATTATAGAGCATTTGCTCTATAATGTCAAGCATAATTCGGCAGATTTTCAACATTTTCCCGTGTTTTTTCACATAAAAAAGCCGCACGGCGTCGCTGCCGTGCGGTTTTCTCATTCTTTCCCGAGCAGGTGGTTGATCGTGGTGCCGAGGGCGGTCGCCAGATAGTCCAGCTCGTAGTCAGCGACGACTCTGCTGCCGTTCTCGATGCGGCTGATGACCTTCTGCGTGACGTCCAGTCCGATGATCTGGAGCTTGTAGGCGAGCTGTTCCTGTGATAGACCAGCCCGCAGCCGTTCCTCTTTGACTCGCTCCCCGGAGATGTTGCACCTGCCGTCTGGTTTGTAGATTTTCGACGCCCTCGCCTCCTTTTATCCTAAAGATGACTATGCAATATTGACTTTACCAGTTTTGGCATGGTAATATTATGCCAAAGATGACTAAACGCTAAAAAACACAAACAGGAGGTAACGGCATGGGTACACGGTTCAGACGTAGTTTCAAAATTGCCCCGGGTGTCCGGGTAAACCTTAACAAGAAAAGCGCGAGCGTCAGCTTCGGCCCGAAGGGCTTGAAGCACACGATCAGCACGACGGGAAAAAGTCACACGACCGTCGGGATCCCCGGGACGGGCTTGTCTTATACGACGAGCTCCGGCGGGAAGTCCGGCGCGCAGCAGGGCGCGGTCAGCATCCCCGCAGCGCAGCGGCCGACGTCGCCGAAAAGCAAGACGGTGGCGCTGCTGCTGTGCATCTTCCTCGGCTTCTTCGGTGTCCATCGGTTCTATGTCGGGAAAACCGGCACAGGCGTCATTTGGCTGCTGACGGCCGGGGCCTGCGGGATCGGCTGGTTGGTAGATATTTTCACCATCCTGCTCGGCGGTTTCTATGACTCCGAGGGCCGTGTGCTGCGGTTCCAGCCCACAGAGGCCGAGCTCGCCGCTGCCAGCGAGACGCCGGATCCTGACGTCGAGGAGTAAAGCCACGCATAACAGAAAAAGCCCGCCCGGGATCTCCGGGCGGGCTTTCTTATGTTGTGAGGTTGTGGATCAGCGTGCGAGTGCTGCGTTGACGGCCTGCTGGACGGCGTTGTAGTCGTAGCCAGCGGCCTCGAGACGCTTCTTGCGGTCTACGCCGTTGCCCCACTTACCGGCGATGACCTCCTTGGCGATCTCGGTGTTGGTTTTCTTGGGAGCTGCGGCTCCCGGGATCTTGATCTTCTGGCCGACTCTGATGATGTTCGGGTTGGTGATCCCGTTGTACGCTGCGAGCTTCTGGTAGGTCGTCCCGTACTTGACCGCGATCTCGCTCAGGGTGTCGCCGGCGACGACCGTGTAGATCACTTCGCTGGTGGTGCCTCCGCTCGGCGTCTGGTCGCCCGCGTTGGCGTTCCCGGGCTCCGCGTCATAGGCCGGGCGGCCATAGCCGACGATGTAGCTGTCGTTCAGGTAGTAGGAGCGGCGGGCCACTTTGTCGGAGGTGTTGCCCTCGATGGTGTAGACCTTGCTGCCGTCCACCTTCTCGACGAGGCCGGTGTGGCTGACGTTGCTCTTGGAGTGCGCGGTGCTGAAAAAGATCTGGTCGCCGGGCTTGGGATCCTTGGCGTGATAGCGGCCCTGCTTCTCGTAGTACATGAGAGAGTAGGTGCAGCCGGCACCTGCGGATCTCTCAGGCTGGCAGAGCAGGCGCAGCGCGTCCGCATATCCGAAGGCGGTCAGCATACACCAGTCGACGAACATATCGCACCATGCGAAGCCGTTTTTCTTGCCGTTGTACCACTTCGGGTACTTCTCGTCGAAGTCTCTGGCGTACTTGGTATAGTTGGCGCTGCCTGCGTTGGCGGTCGGGTTGTCGAGCTGGCTGTTGTTCTTTTTCTCGTGGTAGCCGATCTCTGCCGTAGCGATGGCGAGAACGGCCGATGCGTAGCATTTGCTCATGGTTTTACCTCCTTAGCTGTAAAAAGAAAAAGGGCGGGCCGGAGCCCGCCCTCTCCGTTATTCGATGGTCAGGCCCTCAGTGTTGAGCTGCTTGACGATTGCCTCGATCGCGTTGATGACGCTCTCCTCGTCGACCTTGAAGCCCTTCTGCTTCAGGAAGTCGAGAACGTACTGCTTCTTCTCCTCGCCGCGGCCCTGCCCGACGTAGAGCTGCTCAGCGGCAGCGACGCCGATCTTTACCCACGCGGTCAGCTCCTTGCGCTGTGCCTCGGTGGTCTGCTTCTTCAGCCACGGGATCAGGAAAACGCTGACGCCGGCGCCGATCAGGGCGAGGGCTGCGTTGACGATGGGGGTGATGTCGATGGTGTTCATCCTTTTGCCTCCTCATTGTTGAGAGTGTCCCCGGACGGATCCGGGAGCGGGTTGCCGTCGGCGTCGAGCCTGTGGCGGTTTCGGCTGATTTTCTCGCCGAGACTCTTGCCGGCGTATGTGATTAGATAGCCGACGCAGGCGGTGAAGATGGTGCCGGTCAGCTCACCGACCGGGTCGCGCCCGAAGGCAGAGAGCAGCAGAGAGCTGGCTGCGCTGAGCGTTGCCACGCTGGCCGCCCAGTATGCGAGTTTCTTGCTCGCCTCGATCTTCTTTTTTCGCTTGCGCCGGCGCTTCTTTGCGGCCATGCTGCTCACCTCCTCAGTCGATGATCGCGTGGATCCCCTGACTGGTTAGGAAGTCCTTCTGCGCGTGTTTGATTTTGGCAGCGTAGTCGAGGGCCGCGTGCATATCCCCGTTGCAGTGCGCGTCAGGGATGCGCTGCATGGCCCGGGCCGTCGCCTCGCCGAGGGCGATGGCTGCCGAGGTGCCTTGAATGGTGATGATCTGAAGATCCTCACGGGCACGCTCTCGATCCGCTGCCTCTTTCTGGTGTTTGGCCTCCTCGGCCTCCTTTTGCTTCTCGCGCTTCTGGATCCTGTGCTCGAGCAGCCAGAAGCAGAAGCCGGTCACGGCCGTCGGGATCCCGAGCAGGGCGACGAGCGCGCCGATGTTGATTTCGATCATGGTGTCACCTCATAGAAGTCGGAGGGCCGCAGCTCGCGGCCCTCCTTTGGTTTGTGGGCTTACTCCTCGACGTCGTCGAAGTAGCCCATGTCGACGAGATACTTGTGCACGCGGGCCTTCAGCTTCGCGGGGACGTCGTCCTCGGTGATGCGGCCCATGATGATCTCGCCTGCATACAGACGTACCAGCATTTCACGCTCCTCCTTTCCTGCAATTTTTAATAATAGCCACGCGAGGGCCCGGGCGATCATTTGGTCGCCCCTCCCTCAGCGGTGCCGGCGTTGGCTGCTGCCTCGAGGGCAGCGATGGCGTCCTCGACCTGCTTGCGCAGTTTCTTCGGGACGTCGTTGATGGTCATGGTGGAGCCTTCGCGTGTCAGCTCCTTGACGTACAGCTCGACGATCTTGCTCATGCCGTGGTGTCCTCCTCTCCGTCGCCATAGACCACGTCGGCCAGCTCCATGATGCAGCCCTTCAGCAGCTCGATGGTGTCAGCCTGCTCGGCGATGGTTTTGTCCTTCTTGGCCTCTGCGGCCTGTTTCTCGTTCAGCTCTTTGATGCTGTCAGCTCTGTGCTTAATCATGCAAAGTTACCTCCGATCGACTGGATGTAGCAGGTCTCCGTAGCAGAGCCGCGGAGCAGCTTGGCCTTAACCTTGACGCCCCACGCTGAGGCCGTCTTGGTCTTGTTTGTGAAGTAGTGCTTCTGGCCGGTTCTGACCTTCTGCGTGATGTCCTCCCACGTCGGGCTCGCGTCGTTGCCGTTGTTGCAGATCCAGACCTGAAGCGTGCAGCCGGCCGGGAAATTGCCCTGAATGTTGACGAGGGCCTTGGTCGGCATGGCGTCGGCCTCCATAGCGAGGGTCTGCTCGAACTCGACGGACGTGACGGCCTTGGTGAAGGTCAGCGTGCGGGTGACGCTGGCGTCCTTGGCGTCGGTCGCCACAATCTTCAGGGTGTGGCTGCCGTTCACGACCTTCAGCCACGCCTCGGAGCCGATCGTCAGCGTGTTGGTCTGGCCGAGGGTCACGGTGTAGCTGCGCAGCGTCACGCCGTCCAGCGTCTCGACGACGTCGACCTGATGGCCGTCGGCGTCGGTGACGGTGTACTCGTAGGACGGGGCCGCCGTGCTGAAGCTGCCGAGGGCGCTGTCTGTGCCGCTGATGACGGGCGGCCGGTTATTGGTGACGGTGCGGGTGACGCTGGTGGTGTATGCGCTCTCCGCGCCGGCGGCGTCGTATGCCTTGACACGGTACTGCACGCTCGCCCATCCGTAGGTGATGGCGTCGGTGTAGCTGCGCGAGGATCCCTTGTAGATCTGCGCCCATGTGCCGCTCCCGACTTTGCGCTCCAGAACGTAGCCGGAGAGGTTGCCGTCGGGGTCGGTGGAGGCCGCCCACGAGATGCTCAGGTTCTCGCCGCCGAGCACTTCGCTCGGGACAGTGATGGACGACGGCGCTGTGGGCGCCTGATTGTAGATCACTGTATAGCATCCATCCGAGTCGACGGAGTCGGAGATCAGGAGATCAGAGGACAGATTACAAGCGGGGCGCAGGCCGTTGCTGCCGTAGCAGGCGAGGTGCCCGTCCAGAGTGCCATCGGTGTAGACGACGCGGGCGCCGTAGGCCGAGCCGGCATAGGCGTCCCGCAGCCAGTAGTACCACGCGGCACCAGAGCCCGGGTTGCTGGAATAGTTGGAATTGGCGACGCAGGATGCCGTCACGGTGGCGATGCGGCTGTTGTTGTCGCTGAAGATCGCCAGCTTGCTGCCGCAGACGTGGTCGCCGCTCAGGCCGACCTCAGTGCAGGACAGGGGGAAGATCTTGTCCGTGCAGGTCTCCGTCCCGCCGCCGTCTGTGGAGCTCTTGCCGACTGTGATGGTGGTGTTCAGCAGAGCCGCCCGCTCGTTGGCGGTGAAGGCGTTCAGAAAACCGGCGAGGCCGCTGTATGCGTTGTAGCCGCTCCAGACGTGGGAGGAGTCCGGCGTCTGGTCTGCGGAGTGCTGTGCGGTGTACCACTTGCCGGCAGCCGCGGGGCTGTTGAGCCACTGGCGCAGGTTCGAGTAGATGTAGCGGTTGTTGCCGTAGCCGCGGCGGTCGCTGTTGCCGTTACTCGGTTCTGTCGCGTCGAAGCACAGCATCTTGATGATCTGGTTGGTCACGAGCGTGACGCTGTTGGAGGGGTAGCCTGCGTGGTTCTTATCGGCCACGATCCAGACGATCGGGCTGCCGTACAGGCTGCCGAACTTGACCTTCGACTTGTTTGCGAGGTTGCTCAGTTTTTGGGCCATGAGTTGTGTCTCCTTTCGGTGATGGTTTGAGCTCCGGGAAATAGCTGAAGAAATAGGCGTCCATGTTCTGCCGCAGGTGGTAGGTGTTGCCGTGTGAGATGTGGCCCGTCCAGCTCGCGTAGGATTGCACGACGTTGTCGAGTGTCATCTTGCCGGAGTCCACCAGCCCGCGGAACTTGCGGATCTTGCGCTTCATGTTGTCGATGCTCTTGGCTCGCACTTTCCTCACGACCTTGCCGGTCTGCGTGAGGTAGGTGTGAAAACCGAGGAAGTCGATGCCGTTCTTCAGCGGGAGGATCTGCGTCTTGCCGTTCAGCCGAAGGCCGAGCGGCTTGATGTACGCCTCGATCTCCTTGAGTATCTGCCGGAGCAGCAGCTTGTCGCTGTGGATGATGTAGAAGTCGTCCATGTACCTGCCATATACGAGGCCGCGGTCATCCCTCAGCCAGTGGCCGAAGGCGTCCAGATAGAGCAGCGCGAGCAGTTGGCTCGACTGGTTGCCGATCGGGATGCCGGGGTCTGGCGTGCTGTCGATTATGAGCCACAGCAGCCACTCAGCGAAGTCGATCAGCTCGGGATCCTTCAGCCACTTCAGGGCCCGGCGGGCCGTTTCGTAACAGTAGGAATGGAGCAGGGTGTAAAAGAACTTTGAAAAATCGCCCTTCAGTACCCAGCCGTCGGCGTAGTCCCACTCGTTCATCGGCCGGGGCGGCAGGCCGGCAGCCTTGCGGGCTGCTTCGTCTGCTGCTTTTCGGCTGAAGAAATAGTGGCGCATAGCCGCAGACAGACGGTCGAGGCCGTCGTGGGTGCCTTTGCCGATCTGGCCGGCGTAGTTGTCCCGGATGAAGCGCCGGGAGAACGCCGGCTCGAGGACGTTGTCGCAGAGCGAGTGCTGGACGACTTTGCCCTCGAAGTCGATGGCGAGGACGAGCCGCTCCTTGGGCTCGTACACCTTGAAGGGGTAGTAGGGCCCGAAGGAATAGTCGCGCCGCTGGAGCCTCTCAGAGAGGGCGACGGTGCGCTCGATGGCCTCCATGCGGTAGCGCATGGCGGTCGGGTTGTCGCGCTTTCCGCAGCGGGTTTTGCGGTATGCTTTGTAGAGCGCGATGGTGCTGTTTACGATATTCTCCATTGAAAAGTCTCCCCGCCGTGTATAGCTCCGGCCACGCTTTGCGTGCGCCGCCGGGAGCATCGGCGGTCTTGTGTTTACCCATGACCGGGCCGGTCAGACGGCCGCGGCTGCGGGAGGGATATGCCTTCCTTGGATGATGGGGCACAGTGTTCGCCGTCCGTCTCCGGGCGGTTAATAAGTCGGGCGATCCATCGAAGCGGGGCGCAGGCCGTTGTTGCCGTTGTAGGCGTTGTTCCTGTTCAGAGTGCCATCGGTGTTGACGTTGCGGGCGTTGTTGGCCGAGCCGGCACGAAAAAACAAGGCATACCCCGAGGGCTGCCTCACTGGTGACGCTTCTGCGCGTCCAGCTTGGCGGCCCTCTCTTTATCCGTTTTGTACCATTTGGCGGTCTGGTTCTTCACGCCGGCCGCCATCTTCGCCCAGTATGCAAAGGCGTCATCGCCGAAGCCGCTGAGGATCTCATGCGCGAGCTCGATGTGGTGGATCAGCTTTCGGCAGTTGCGAAGCGCCGACCGCTGCGCGCGATACCTGAGCTCACGCTCCTCGGGATCCGTCAGGAGCAGATCGTTGGCCTCCATCAGATCGGCGACGAGGTCGCTGGCCTCGTTCATCATCCTCTGCGCCAGACCGAGCCGCTCCTTCTTCGGGAAAACGGCCGGGTTTCTGGTCTTGATGTAGGTGTGTTTCTCGAGCTCCTTGGCATCCGTGATGACCTGCATCTCGGGCAGTTTGTCACGGCCGAAGGGCGGGCGGCCTACATTGGCCCGCTCGTATGGCCGCGAGTGTCCGTTGCTTGCCGTAGTATCTCACCTCCTCGCCTTTGATTGTGACGCGGGCGCTGCTGCCGTCGTAGGTCTTGCCCTGAATGACGATGACGCCGTCCTCCCGCTTGCAGCAGGAGCAGGGCAGGGCCAGCTCGACGAACAGGTGCGCGATGATGCAGGAGGCTTCGGCTGGTGGGATCGGGGTGTAGTTGTAGCAGTTTCCCATCAGCACTCGAGCCTTTGAAGTGAAGCGTTCCAGACGCCAGACTTCAGCGTGATGCCTGTTAAGTCTGCGAATGTGATCTGGAACGGGTTGCTTGTGATGTCGCTGAAAACGGCGTCCCACAGCGTTGCGATCTTGCTGGTGTTCTGGCCGACCGCGTTGCTCAGGTCGTTGGCCGATGCTTCGGCAGCCTGCGCGATTGCGATGGCCTGCCGGGCGAGTGCCAGAGCCTCCTCGGCCGTAGCCTGCGCGCCGAGGGCGATGGCCTTGTAGGTCTCGTAGTCCTCTTTGGTGGCGTAGGCGTCGGCGGGGATGTAGGCGGTCACATTGGTGGCCGTGCCGATCGCGGTGACGATGTCGATGGTTTTCTCGACGATGGTGGCGCCGCCGGAGGGCGGGATCCACTCGGCCAGATCGCCGCAGTTGCCGTAGCAGTACAGCACCTCGCCGACCTCTGGATCGGGATCCTCGGCGTAAAGGCCGAGCTCGCGGTAGTAGAAGCCCTCGGTCTCGTCGCCGTTGGTGAAGATGCCGCCGACGGCCACGGTGCCGTCGCCGTTGATCTTCAGCTTCGTGATGTCGACGGTCGCCTTCGGGCTGACCACGCCGGTGAGGGTGCGGGGCGTCTGGCCCTCCTCGAGGTAGCCATCGCCGAGGACGATCTTGGTGTAGTTGATCTTCTGACCGGCCACGCCCTTCGCCAGAACGATCAGGCCGGCGGTGGTGATGTCGTTGTTGATAAATGCAGCCATGTCTATCTCCTTTCCTTAGTCTGAGATGACCGCCGCGTCGGTGCCGATGCTGACGGTCTCGCGGTTGTTGTCGTGGACGACGGCCGCGTGGTAGATGTGGATCTCGTCGCTGCCCATGACGTGCACCTCTTGGGTGTGATCCCTGACGGCCATGCCGGAATAGAGGAACATTTCGCCGGTCAGGCAGATCAGGATCGCGTCGAGCCACGAGCTGCGGCGCTTGACCGTCCGCAGCAGCTTCAGAAACAGGTCGAGGTTGCTGTTGACGAGGCTCGGGTTGTCGCTCAGCACCTTGAAGTGATGCGGCTGCCCGCCGTACTGATACCACTCCCTGACCTCGCCGGTGCCGAAGTAGTCGGCCACGATCTGCTCCACGGCGTAGGGGGTGCCGAGTTTCGCGTAGACGCGGTCGCTGCTGCGGATGACGGCCCGCTTGGCTGCGATGGGCGCGGTGCTGTCATACCACTGGATGTTCAGCTCCCACGCCATTTCGTCGAGCTCTGCGTCGCTGAGCTGGTCGATCTTGTCCCACCTGCTCAGGAGCTTCAGGCGTGCATAGGCGTCGCGGCTGATAATGTCGCAGCCGGTGGCGATGCCCTTGTCGCTGCCGTCCTCCTGCATCCACGCAGGCAGCAGTTTGACCATCTCGGTCTCATTGAGCCGCATTTACACCACCTCGCTCTCGACCTTGTGGCTGACAGTCAGGTGGCCGCTGAATTTGGCGACTTGCGTGTCGTCGAGGGCCTTGTAGGTCGGCTTGACGACGTCCACGCGGAAGGCGCCGGTCAGGTTCTCGCCCCATGAAGGCGAGAGGATCCGCTTGCGGAGCTGGTCGGGGTTGATGTCCCGGCCGAGGGCTGCGACTTGCCACTCGTTGTAGCGGTCGATCGCGCCGCCGGTGCCTTCGACGTTGGCGATCACCTCGGCCTCGCTCTCCGGCGTGGTGTAGTACACGATCTCGATGTCGTAGGTCTCGACCTCCGGGGGCACGGCGCTCACCTTGTCAGTGAGCGGCCGGATGTCCTTGGCGTTGACCACGTCCAGCACCTTCGCCAGCATGGCAGCGTCGGGGATCCCGCCGCCTTCCAGCAGGGGCACGATCTTGACGCAGCCCTCCAGCGTGCGGGTGATGATGATGTCGATGCTCTCGGCGGCCGAGAGGCTGCCCTTGAGCGTGATGGTTAGCAGGCCGTCGGTGTAGTCGACGGTGTAGTCCGTGTCCTTGGCCGCCGCCGTGCTTTGCCCGTGGGCCTTCACGACGAGGCTGTCGGTCAGAAGTGCGCCGCCGCCCTTGAAGGCTTTGCCGTCGTAGACCGTGAGGGTCTCGCTGACTGTTTCCTTCTCGCTGACGGCCTTTGCGTCCACGATGGAGCTGTCGGCCGTCATTACCCAGTAGATGTAAGCCTGTTCAGGGCCCGCGGTGGATCTCTTGGCGGGCGCCAGACGGATCCGCTCGCGGAGGCGGTTGTCGCCCTCGGTGGTGTAGGGCTCGCCGTCATCGCCTCCGGCCGTTTCGGTCAGATTGGTGACGGACTCGATGTAGGGGATCAGGTCGACGAGGGTGGCGATCGTGCCGGCTGCGTAGCCGTTGAACTTCGTGCCGTTGCTCACGGCCGAGGTAGGCACCTCCACAGAGTAGGCGCCAGCTTGCAGCACAGCGATCTCGTCGGTCGCAAAATAGTTTTCGCTGTCCGGCGTCACCTTCGTCCACTTCGGAATGATGATGTTTCTCTCCTGCGGCGTGGAGACAGAGAAGCGCATGGTCGTCTTGGCCGGTGTGCCTTCCAGTCGTTTCACGTCCTGCCGCTCGCCGATGGCGTCCAGCACCTCGCCCCTCGCATAGCGGAGGAGCGTCTGCCGGCCGACGTCGTTGAGGCTGTTGTAGAGGGCAACGAACACGGGCACGAGAGCCTCGCCGAAGATCCGGCGCTCGTCGCCCGGGTAGAGCGGCTCGCCGGCGCCCTTTTCGAGCTCGGTGATGATGGTCTTGTATAGGGTGCTCGCGTCTGTCGTGGTGAGTTTGATGTTCTCGCCGTAGGTGTTTGTCGCGTCGCTCACGCTGTTCACCTCCTTCATGTGATGTTGTCGATGCTGGCCCGCAGCTCGAAGTCGCCGGCCTGAGCGGTCAGAGCCTTCAGGTCGGAGTCGCTGAGCTGCACGCGGGGCTCGTAGGTTTCCACGAGGAACTCCACGTCGGCGGCCAGATCTGTCGCAGCGGTTTCGCTCGGCTTGTCGATCAGCGTGCGGTCGATCCCTTTGATGCGCTCATAGGGCACCTCCCCGCGGATAGTCTTGAGGAGGTTCTGCACACAGATCTCGGGCGCTCCGTTGCCGGATGCTTTCATGGGATCACCTCGCTTTACTTGAGCTGTGCGTTGTTGGGTTTCTTCGCAGCCTTGTCGCTGCTGGATGCTCCGACGGTGACGGCGCTCAGACGCCGGCCGACGCCGCCAGAGGACGAGACGCCGGCCGCGGACGAACTCTTGCTCGAGCCGCCTGCGCTGGCCTTCTTGCTGCTGGCCTCCTCGGCGTATTCCGTCAGGTTGATCGTGATCTTGCCCTTCAGGATCCGGCCGAGGTTGTCGAGTGTGGTGTCTGAGAGGCTGACGCCGGTGAGCTGAAGATTGGCCGGGCCGAAGCGCCGGCCGGCCAGATAGAAGGGGGCGTACTGCCCGACCAGCGACGTCCACGACTCGAACTCTCCCCGGGCGTCGCCGCCCACGGCAGACGCCAGATCGAAGTCGAAGCTCATGCTTTGCAGCTTGAGCGCCTTGGTCTTGGTGGCCGGGGATCCAGCCTTGTCGTCGCTGTTTTCCGTGTCGAGCTCGACGCTGGAGGAGACGCCATTCAGGGCGGCGATCCTCTGGCTGGAGACGCCCCACGTCTTGCCGTTCCATGATGCCATGACGGCCATATCTATCCCTCCTTACTGCGGGCCAGAAGTGCCGCCTCCCATGCTGTCGGTGTGGGTGTGACCGGTCAGGCTGATGCCCGTGGCGGTCACGTCTGCCGACGGGACACTGATGCCCTTGTCCTGCATCGTGAGCGCACCCTTCTTGACGGTGATGTCGCCCGGGACGATACCGTCCCACTCTCCGTCCATGCGGGAGAGGATGATGCCGGTGCCGTCCTCGAACATAGCATAGGCGACTTCCGTGCCCGGGGTCAGGTTTCCCATCTCTCCGCGCAGATACCACGGGATCGTCAGCGGCCGTGTGACCATGCTGTCGGCGGTGCTCGGGAGCACTCTGGCCGTGGTTTTGTCGCCGTTCCTGTCGGCCTTTCCCTCCACGCTGGAGATCTTGCCCTTCTGGATCATTTGGTTGTTGCTGTTCATCAATATCCCTCCAGTGGCTTGCGGAGGTATAGCTTGCTCCGCGTCTTGACGTAGTCGTGCCGGATCCGGCTGATGAAGGCCGTGCCGTCCCACGACTTAACGCCCTCGGTCGCCAGCGTGACCACAGAGCCCGCCGCATAGTCTCGCAGCAGCGAGCCCGTCCAGAGGGTGCCGACGGTCGCGTTTTTGTTGGCGTCCCGGAGGAGGCCCTTGGCGAAGCGGTCGGCCTCGCTCTGGTCAGTCATGCGGAAGGGTAGGATCCGGCGTAGCACCTTGTCGCCGCCGTTCGGGGCTGCGAAGGTGCCGGTCAGACCGCCGTTGACGGCTTCGGCCGAGCCGTAGGCGTTGGCGCCCTCGTCGCGGTACTCGAAGTCATTGGCCGGGGTGATGGTGATGGTGTCGACGGGCTGCTGGCTTTCCATGTACGCCTCGTCGTAGACGACCAGCTTGCCGTCATACACCAGAAACGCCGCGCCCTCGAGGGTGCAGCGGTTTTGAAAAAATGCGAAGTCTGCGAGGTTGTTCTGCTCGACGTAGTCGTAGGTCTGGTCGGTGATCCCGTAGGTCTCGAGCGTCAGGCCGTGGCGGCCGGCGATCTCCTGAGCCAGTTGCAGGAACTTGACCTTTTCCCACGATTTGCTCCGCTTATCCTTCGCAGACTGCGGGACGGAATAGGCCCGCAGGGTGATGATGCCGGACTCGGGGACGACGCTCTCGACGAACATTTTGCCCGTCTTGGCAGCGCCGTCCTCGATGGCGATGGTGTCGCCCTTCTTGGGGTTCCACGAGTCCCACAGCTCGCGGGTGTCGTTGAGCTTGAGCAGCAGCTCGTCGCTCTGCTTTTCGGCGTACATATCGTGATAGCAGCGGTGGACGCTGACGTCCGGGTAGATGTCGGCGCCTTCGTATAGGATCTTCACGGCGTCACCTCCTCCACGGCGGCAGGGTCTCCGGCGTCTCCACGGTCTCGACGATCGGGATCCGCACAGCCTCGCCGCCCTCGAAGATCAGCACGTCGCTGAGGTCGGGGTTGGCCTCGATGATAGTGCTCGCCATGCGCTCCTCGTTATAGGCGACGAGCGCGATGCTGTCGAAGGTGTCGCCGCCCTGCGCCACATAATCAATAAAGCCGACTGTCTGCTGTGACATAGGCGCCGCCCTCCCTTCTGCTGAGTGCCTCGAGGATGAAGTCGATGAACTCCGGCTCGAGGTCGCGGAGCTTTCGGATCAGGGCGTCCTCGTCGGTGTCGCCCTCGACCTTGATCTGAGGTGAGAAGGACAGGCCGCTCAGGTCATAGACCACAGCCGTGCCCGATCCGCTGCTGATGGGCTCGTAGTCGGCCTCGCTGGATGCGCCCAGCATCCGGCCAGCCTCGGCCCAGTAGGACAGGTTTTGCGAGCGGTACGCAGGGTTGAAGCTGATGACCGCCTCGGTCGGATAGCGCGGATCCTCGCCCGCGATGGACGGGCCACTCGTGAAGCCGCCGGTCGCATAGCCGGAGACGTTGGCGCTGCCGCCGCCTCCACCTCCAAACAGGCCCGCGATCTTGCTGATGACGCCGGAGCCGAAGCTGACAATCTTCGATACCCAGCCGACGATCGTGCCGAGCACGCTTGCGATGGGTTCCAGAATAGCCAGCAGGGGCGAGAGGAGCGGCATGATCGCATTGAGCAGGCTCACGACCGGGGGCAGCAGGGCCTCGATCAGTTGCATCAGCGGAGGCAGCAGCGGCATGATGACGCTGTTGACGATTTGCAGGGCCACTTCCAGCAGCGGGGTGATGACCGGCAGCAGCGCGGCGATCAGGTTCGCCAGCACAGGCAGCACAGTCGAGATGATCTGCGTCAGCATCGGGAGCACGGTGGCAAGGATGCTGGCGATCGGCGGTAGAATAGCCTGAACGATCTGCATGAGCGGCGGGAGTAGCTGCTGTGCGAGGTCGAGCAGAGGCGGTAGGAACGAGCCCACGAGCTGAGCCAGTAGTGGCAGGATGCCCGCAGCCAGCTCCGTGACCATCGGCATGACCTTCTTCAGGGTGTCGCCCATGCCGACGAGGAAGTCCTGCACAAACGGCATACAAGCGTTGAGCGTGTCGGTGATGACCGGGCTGATTTCCTCGAAGGTGTCGGTCAGGATTGGGGCCAGCGATGTCAGCGTGTTGGCGATCATCGACGCCATAGGCAGTAGGGCCACTTCGGCCGACCTCTTGACCGCCTCGAAGGCAGAGCCGAGGTCGTTGTACTTGACGTCGTTGATCTGCTGGAGCGCGGCGGCGCCGTCATAGGCTGCGGTCTCGATGTCCCCGAGCACGGGCAGGATGCCCGCCTCCAGATCCTCGAATTGTGAGCCAAACAGTGCGACGCCGATCTCGTTGCGCTTGAGAGGATCCTCGAGCTTGTTCAGAGCCTCGACGGTGTCGAAAAATGCAGCCTGCGCGGTCTCGCCGCCGGCTGCAAAGGCCGCGAACATTTTGTCGGAGTTGAGGCCGAGGCCCTTGAAGGCTTCGGCGCTGCTGTCGCTGCCGTCTTTCGCTCTGATGTTGAACTCCTTGACGGCGTCGGCCACTTTGTCGATGCTGAACAGGCCGGCGTCAGCGCCTTCCACGAGGGAGCCCATGAACTGGTCGGCGCTCAGGCCGAGGGCCGCAAACTGCGCCGAGTATTCGTTCAGGGTGTCGAGCAGGTCGCCGTTTTTGTCTGCGCCGTTCTGTGCGCCGGTGGCAATTAGGCCGTAGGCTTCTTCGGCGCTGATGTTGAAGTTTTTCATCAGAGCCGAGGCGGCTCTGGCGCTTTCACTGATGTCGTAGTCGAAGGTGTCACGCAGCACGAAGCCGGCCGCGGTGGCCTGCTCCAGTGCTTCGCCGGCCAGATCGCTCGCTTTCTGCGTAGCGGCCAGCCCTTCGGCCACGTCGTTGAAGTCCTCGCCGAGGTTCTGCGCGTAGATGTTTTTTACACTCTCGCCCAGCGCGTCCAGCTCGTCGCCGGTGGCGCCAGTAGATGCAGAGAGCTGGTTCATGGCTTTGTTGTAGTCGTCGCCCAGCTCTGCCAGATACTTCCCGGCCTCGACGACCGCCTTGCCCGTCGCCACAGCGATGCCGCCCACGGCAGCACCGACGGCAACGGCCTTCCAGTTTACTTTGTCGAGGTGTCCCGCGACGTTGTCCATCGCCTTCCCGAGGGAGGGGTCGATGGTGCCGGCGAAGCTGACGACGGCCTGCATGATCTTGTTTTTGCCTGCCATCAGTGTCACCTCCTTCTGTATTTCCTGAAGTTATTCCGGGGCATTGAGGCGGCCTTGTCGCGTTGCCGCTTGGCCTCCTCGGCTGCCTCGTAGTATTCCATCAGGAAGTCGGTCAGGCGTTCCCGTCGGAGCTCGCCGACTGAGGTGTGGAAGGCTCGAGAGTAGTCTCGGACGAGCTCTCCGAGCCGCTTTCCTCGGATTGTGCCGCCGACCTCGCCGTAGTAAAATTTCGTCCGATCCTCATAAGCTCCATGACGTCGGGGCCGCTGATGCGCTCGAGGTCGCTGACGTCGATGTCGCTGTTGACGGCGACGATCGCCATCATGGCGAGATAGGCGTGCAGGGAGTAGTCGAGCTCGCAGGCGCCGGCGCTGCCGCCGCCCTTGTTGGAGGTCGCGCGGAGCTTGCGGGCCTCAGCATCGGCAAACATTCCGACGGTGATCGCGTCGGTGTCATAGGTCAGAGTCTTGACCTTTTTGCCGTTGATGGTGATGGGGTTCTGGAGTGTCAGCTTTTCCATGTGTGTCTCCTTTCGATAAATAGAGGGCGCCGCCCGGAGGCGACGCCCTTCTTGTTACAGGACGCTGCGGATGTCCTTGGCGTAGTCGACGCCGCCGACGCGCATGATGGTGTTGAGCTGGTCGATCAGCCAGTATTCGTTGCCAGCGACGAAAAGCTGGTAGCGGCTGACGGCCAGCGCGATCTCGTTCTCGCTGGCGTTGCCGGGATCCACGTTCAGGCCGGGGATGCCCTTGGAGACGCAGCGGAGGAACGCCTTGCAGCCTTCGGTCTTGGTGGAGCCGTCGGAGAGCTTGACGTCCTGCGCCCAGCGGATCTCGATGGTCTTGCTCGTCAGCTTGACGAGGCTGCGCAGGCCGAGGTCAATTCCGATCTTGGTGATGGATGCCTCCATCGCCTCGATCTGCCCGGGCAGCGGCGCCGTGTAGGTTCCCATCGCCTTGAAGTCAGCCGTCACAAGGTTGACGGGGGGCAGGGCGATGGTCACGTCCTTGGCGGCGAGAACGCCGTCCACATAGACGGTATCGGCGAGGATGGGGCCCTTCAGGTCGAGCCACAGGTTTGCCATTACTCGTCACCTCCTTCGTAGTAGACGGAGAAGCCCGCGTCGGTGTAGGCGACGTAGACGCTCGCAGACTTGAGGGGCGGGGTCGGGGTGACGGCGATGTCCCAGCGGAAGTCGCCATTCATCACGTCGGTGGTGCTGTTCTCGCTCTCGAGGAACAGGATCACAGGGGATCCGAGCAGCGCGCCCATGCTGACATAGCCGTCGAGCTTCTCCTGCTCGCGGTTGATGATGCGATCCTTCAGTGCGCGGGTCATGGGCCCGTCGATCTCCGGGCTCCACTCGCGCTGGAAGTCGTTGGTGATGTGCATGAGCATCCGCATGGAGACGTCGAAGATCGCGCGGGGATCCACGTCTGCGCCGTAGGTGTAGGCAGCCGTGTGGTCGCCCCACAGTACCCATTCGCCGCCCCATGCCACGGCGGTGCTGATGCCGTTCTGCGTCAGCTCCTTGCCGCTCTGCTGGTCGAAGCCGCGGTTTTTCGCGTTGGCGCCGAAATACTGCTTGATGACGGGGATCGCCTTGTTGCCGCAGGTCTCCATCGGGACGCTGTTGTGGCTGAAGTCGGCGCGCATGAGCTCGACCACGGCCAGCGTGCTCAGGTGGAACACGTTGCCGAGGTTGTCCACAGCCTGCGGCCAGTAGACCTTAGAACGCTCGCCGGTGAAGGCGTTGGCCTTCTTCCATGCGATCGCCTTGGTGATCGTGTCGACCGCCTGCGCGGTGCTGTCCACGAGGGGCAGGTCGGCCACGACGAAGGCGTCCCAGTGGCCGTTGATCTTCTTGCAGGCCGTCAGCATGGCGTTGTAGACGGCAGGGCTGTGACTCCAGCCGGGGGCCGCGATCAGATTGCAGACCGCGAACTGCTCGGGATAGAGCAGCGCGATCGCGCTCAGGCCGCTGTACTCGCCGGAGGAGGTGACGCCGCCGATGATGTCGCTGTCTGCGATCTCAGAGTCGTCCACCTCGCTGAAGCTGGCCGTCAGGCTGCCGGCGAGCTGCGCGTCGTCCTTCAGGCTGGTGATGATGACCGTGCCCTTGGTGAAGTTATAGTCCACAGCGTAGTCGGTGCCCTCGACGTAGTTGCCGCTGTCATTCTTTGCGATGGTCAGGGTGTCGAGGATGATCTTGTCGCTGGCGAACTCGGCGCGGCCGCCGGTGAAGGTGAGGGTCTTGGTGGTGGCCGTCTCCTTGCGGTGCTTGCCCGCGGAGGGGTCGAGCACATTGATGACGTAGATCGGGCTGATGTTCCCGAGGGTGTTGTTGAAATGCGCGTACACGGCCTCGCACAGGGTAAAGGTGCCCCAGTCGGACGAGTAGCCGATCTTCTTCTGAGCGTCGACCAGACTGGTGATCTTGATCGGCGCGTTGATGATGCCGGCCTCGCCGAAGCCGCGCACGAGGTTGACGGGTGCCGTGCCGATATAGACCGGCGTGGTGCCCGCCTGCACGGCGCTCTGTGCCACGGTCTCGCCGATGTGGCCGTAGGCGCCGTAGAGGTATTCGTTTGCCATCTGCTTATCCTCCTTTGCATGAAATTAGAGCAGCCGAGCGGCTGCCCTTAAAGCAGGTGTTGGTAGCTTTTCGGGTTGCGGGTCAGGGTCTCCTCGACGGAGAACTCAGCCCATGCAAACCAGTACGGGTAGAAGTCGGGGACGGCGTCTTGCTCCGCGACGGGGCCGAAGGTGATGCCCTTCTCCTTGATGACGCGGAGGTCGCCGAGGTACTCGGCATTTTCAATCAGCCGGAGGGCTGTGTCCACAAAATTCCATGCGTCACGCCAGCCCTCTCCGTTCTTCACGAAGTAGGAGGCCGCCGCCTCGTTGTATTGCTGGATGTAGGTGCCGCTGCCGTCGCCCTTCGGCTTGAAGATGTCGGGCCCGTGGTAGCCGGGATCCCACGCTGAGAAGCAGAGCCGGATCTTGATGTCTCGGGCACTCTGGAGCAGGTCGTCGTCGCCCTGAACGATCTGCACGCAGACCGACGGGATCGGCGCGGCGATGTTCGGGGGTGTCCTGTCCTTCGATGGTACGAAAAGCGAGAACGCGGCCGGGTTTACCAGCTTGTATGGGTAGGAGGCGTCCGTTGCGTTGTCGTCGGGGAGCTTCAGCTTGACCAGAGGGCAGACCTCGGCGGTCAGCCAGTCCCGGACGGTTTCGATGCTGTTGACGATGGACATGGGGCACCTCCTACATGGTGACAGTCTGGCCGAGGGCCACGGTGGCGATCCCCATGTCCTCGCTCCAGTCGTTGACGATGTACTCGCGGCCGTCGACGTTGAGCCCTTCGCCCGCCGGGCGCCGAGCGGGCAGATCCTCGACCGCTGCGTAAAGCAGCAGAGAGGACTCCGCGACGCTCAGCTCTTGCCCCCCTTGGCGTTCCTTCAGGGCGTTGTCGTCCAGCACGGCGGCGATGGCTCTGCCTTCGACGGTGTGCTTCTCGCCGAACTCGTCGAGATTGAGAAACGTGCGCCGACGGTCAGCCTCGACCATCGCCTTGAAGCTGAAGGCCATCAGACGGGATCGGCGGCGCCGATCTGAGGGGGCTCCTCGTCGTCGGCACCGTCATCAGGCTGCTCGGCCTTGGTGGCCTCGATGGCAGCGATGACGTCGGCCTTCTTGCGCATAGCAGAGGCGTCCACGCCATAGCGCGTGGCCACTTCCTTCAGCTCGTCGAGCTTCATGTCCTCGTTGTACTCAGGGGCCTCGTCGGCCGCGGTGTTGGTGCTGGCAGGCTCGTCGGCGTCGTCGCCGGGAGCGGGTGCGGGCTGCTCGGCAGTCTCGCCCAGCTCGCCGATGTACTTGGCGACGCCTTCCTTCACCAGACGGGCCTCCAGCTCGTCGTCGAACTTCTGAGGGCCGTCTGCTTCAGTGATGGGGATCACCTTGCGGCCGTTATAGTAGCCGAAGGTGCCCTTGATGATCTGGATCATGCTCTGCTCCTTTCTGCTGCGCTCAGTCCGTCAGGACGTCCGCAACGATGAACGGGTTCTTGTTGTTGGGGATCATCAGCGGGCGGCTGGAGATGGTCAGCGTGCGGCTGTTGCCTTCGGCGCTGCTCACATACTTCGGCACGCGGCGGCCGGCGTAGGTGTGGAACTCGCCATCGCTCTGCTCGACCTGAGAGACGGCGCCGTAGGCGGTGCGGCCAGCGCCGGGAGCGGTGAGGACGCACTTGCCGGACGGGATGTAGAGCTTGTCGTTGCCCTCGTCGTCGGTGTAGGTCAGGTCGTAGGAGATAACGCTGATGATGCGGCCGAGGACGTTCAGGCGGGCCACGATGGCAGCGCCGTCAGGCAGCAGCTCAGGCTCCACGTTGCCGATCTCGATGCGGCGGTTGTCGAGGAGCTTCTGCACGGCCGCGTCGTTGATGATGGTGTCAGCCACGTCCGGGGAGCAGACCAGATCAGAAGCGCGGAGGCCGCGCTTGGTCAGCATACGGATCATGGCCTCCAGATCCTTCAGGATCTTGCCGCCGGTGGCGTCCCACTTGGCCGTCGGGGTGTAGGTTGCGGGGTTGCTGGCCTCGGAGTAGAAACGGATCTCCATCTCGTCGGCCTTGTCGACGTCGTCGGCGATGTGCTTCATCACGCAGCCATTGGTCAGCATTGTCTCGGCGGCCATCGCTTCTTCGCGGTTGGTGATGAGCTCGCCCAGCTCGTCAGCGTCGCGCAGGATGAGGGTCTGCTGGCGCTGCTCAGGGGTGAGCTGAGAGTAGAGAGCCTCGCCGAAGCCGCGCTTGCGCAGCTCGTCGAGGGTCAGGACGCGACGGGGAGCCACGAAGGGCGGGGTGTAGCGTTCCATATTGTAGCCGGCGCGCAGGACGGTGACGCCGCCCTTGCGAGGGGCCACGAAGGGCGCCAGCTTCTTGCTGCCGTCACGGAACTCGACGAGCACGTCGTCGGTGGCGAAGATGTCGCTCGCGTCGTTGGTGGGGAAGTAGCGGTCACGCAGGAAGGTCGCAGCAGGGGTGAGCTGCTGCACGGCCATGAGCAGCGTGTGGGTGTCGTAGAAGTTAAAAGGCATTTTGTTGTCCTCCTTCTCTTAGTATTCGATGGCGTCGGAGAGCAGGATGCCGGCCTTGCGCAGCTCCTCCTCGTCGGTCGCCTTCAGGGTGTAGCCGCTTGCGACAGCCAGCTTGTTGCGGGCGAAGTGGCCGGTGCGGTAGGCCAGCACGGTCACGTCCGCGGTGGTGCCGACTTCCACGTCCTCGGCGAGGATGCAGTTGGCGGTCAGGGTTTCGTTGGTGGTCGCGGTGGAGCCGAGGATCACCAGCTTGCCGTCGCCGGCGGTGCCGGCAGACAGGGCCAGCACGGTGCCGCGCTTATAGATGGCTGCGGCGGTGGCCTCCTTGCGGATGGTCACGGTGAACACGTCAGCGACGGGCTCGTTGGCAACGATCAGGCCGTCATAGCCGACGCTGCCGAGGTTTTCGTCCAGTCTCTTGCTCATTACTTCTTACCTCCGTTCTGAGACTTGGTGGAGTTGTAGAGGCCGACGATGGCGTCCACCTTTGCCTTGTCGTCGTTTTCGCTGCCTTCCTCGCCGCCGTTAGGGGCAGCGCCGACGCCGGCAGCGCCGGACTCGTCGTTGTCAGCCTTGGCGTCCTTCAGGTGCTTGGCACCGAGGGCCGCCTGCTTCTGCATAGCCTTGAGCGCGAGCTGCTCAGCGGTGCAGGGGGTCTCGCCGTACTTGGCGTCCCTGACGAGCTGCGCGTCGCCCACACTTGCGGCGATGCTGTCGATGGCCTCGATGCGGGCGCGTTCCTGCGTTCTGGCAGTTTCGGCCGCCTGCTGCTCGATCTGAGCCACGACGTCGGGATGCTGTGCTCTCATTTCTTCGAGGGTCATGGTCTTGTTGTCCTCCTTCTTGGGGCCGTCGTTCTTGGCGGCCGCGTGTTTATTTCCAGCCGCAGGGGCGGCGTGGATGCTGTTGTCGATGGGGATCGTCCCCGGGATGTGTCTGAAGCCCTTGACGTCGTGCCGGATGCCGGCGACGAGGAGCACCTTCTTGTCGGCGCTCAGGGCGACGTCGGGGCCTTCGTCTGTGAGCAGGGTGTCGGCAAAGCCGTTGTCAATGGCCTCCTGCCCGACCATCCACGTCTCGCGGGTCATCATGCTGCGGAGCTGGTCGACCTCGAGGCCGGTCTTGGCGTGGTAGATCTCCGCGATGGCCCGCTCGCTCGCGTCGAAGTCCTTCTGGAGCTTCTTCAGGTCTGCGAGGGTGTAGTAGTCGTAGAGCAGCCCGGCGACGCCGTGGATCATCACCATGCTGCCGGGATAGACCTGTACCTCGTCGCCCGCGCAGGCGATGACGCTGGCCGCGCTGGCCGCGATGCCTTCCACGACGACGACCTTGTGGCCGGTCAGGCCCTTGATGGCGTTGTGGATGGCGATGCCGGTGTAGAGGTCGCCGCCGCAGCTATTGATCTTGATGGTGATGTTGCTCTTGCCCTTGACGGCCGCGAGATCCTCCATGAAGCTCTCGGGCGCGATGTAGAGGCCGGGCTCGGGCTCGCCCGTCCACCAGTCCACAGGCTGACGGCTCACGACGTCGCCGTAGAGGGTGATCTCGCCCTCGTCGTCGCCGATGCTGGCGACGTTCCAGAACTTGATCGGCGTGCCCGCAGTCTGAGGCCCGGCGCAGAGCCGGGGAGTGTTATGCGTTCTCATGCTTGTCTCCTTCCTTGATGCGTTTGATGGCCTCGGCGACGATCGCCTCCCGCAGAGCTGCGGAGATCGTGCCGCTGGCCGCTGTGCTCTGGTCGACCTGCCCCTGCGCTGCGCGCAGCTTCTCGTTTTCCCGAGTGAGCTGGTCGACGTTGGCGTCCCACTGACCGCCGTTGAGTCGGATGGTCGCCTGTTCTCTGGTCGTGATGCCTTCGCCGATGGCGAGGATCTCGGCCGTGATCTCCTTCGTCGGGTCGAGCTGTCCCTGAGAGGGGCCGATCCACTCGGCGCCGAGGTATGCGGCGCGGATCGCCGGATCTGCGAAGAAGCCCGGGGCGCTGATGCGGCCGCGGGCGACGGCTTCAGAGAGCCAGATCTCATATACCGGCGTGCAGAAGTCATCGACAAACCACTTGCGCCTCATGCGGAACGCCTTCCACGCCTCCATCAGGGCGGCGCGGCTGGCGCTGTACGAGCTGTTGAAGCTCTTGAGCAGAAGGTCGGCCGGGATCTCGAGTGCCGCGCCCACCTGTTCACAGATGGCGCGCAGGAATGTGTTGAAGCCACTGGCCGGCCGCTTGGGGTCTGCAAAGGTCACGTCCTCGCCGGGCTCCATGATGTTGATCTGGCCGGGGCCCATCTCGTACTCATTAGGATCTCGGCTCACCTCCGGCAGGCTGCTCCCGACCTCGTTGAACGGGTTGTCGCCGGCGCCCGCCTCGGTCTTGATGAAGGCCGTGAAAAACGACTCGACGACCGCCGCAGTCAGCTCGCTCTCGGTGTAGCGGCGAAGCTGGAGCAGGGGCTCGATGACCTGCGCGAGATAGCTGACGCCGCGGTATTGATCCGGGCGCTCGCTCTCCATGACGTGCAGGATGTTCGGCAGGCCAGTCCGCTCGCCGTATGCCTGAACACGGGCCCACGTCGTCGTCGTGCTGCCGAGCTCGAAGGGGTAGGTGCTGCGGATGTGGTACGCCTCAATCTGGCCGTCGTCGTTCACCTCGACGCCGTCGTAGATGGTGTTGCCGTTGGCCGCCTTGCCGGTGGTCAGCAGCATCGGGGTGATGATGCCGGAGGTCGTTGGCGTGGCGACTCGGTCGGCCTCGATCAGGTGCAGGCGTAGCGAGTAGGGCGTGAGCGGTGTCGGCTCGTACTGCTTCACGACGGCGAACACGTCGCCGCTGACCAGCCACGAGGAGAGTGCGAGCTGCTGCATGGCTGCGAAGTTGTTGACGCCGGTGGCGTCGCACGCCCTTTTGTTCTCAGACCAGAGAGCGAACTCACGCTCGGCCTGAGCCTGCCATGCGTCAGCGGCCTCCTGCGTCATGCCGAGCGCCTCGCGGTCGATCCGGCTCTTGAGCTGGAGGCCGATGCCGACGACGTTGGTGCGGTTGGTGCGGATGGCAGAGGTGGCGATCGGGGCCGCCATGTAAAGCATCCGGGCACGCTGCCGCAGGGTGTAGTTGTTGGCGTCGATGTCCTCCTTCGGGCTGCCGCTCATAGCTCTGAAGCCCTTGGTCGCCTTCTTGTGCCAGCTCGCGCCGGCGTCGCCGTAGCCCTTATTCACAGGGCGCGGCTGCTGCCGCCTGTTCTGTGGGCGGCTTCTGCTTTTTCTTTTGCTGATGGTGCTCACCTCCTTCATGGTGAAGATGGCCGAGTCGGGAGAAAAGGAGCGAAAACTCCCGGCGTCGGCCTATGAAAAAAGCCCCTTTCGGGGCTTCTTTCACCAGTCTCGGGGCACTACTCCCACAGCTTTTCGCGGCTTCTCGCCGTTCAGTGCGGCCTCGAGGGCTTCGATGTCTGCCTCGAGCTGTTTGATGGCGGCCCGGATGGATCCGAGGTCGGTGTTGTAGCGAGCCAGATTGCGCGAGCCGATGCCGTAGCTCTGGACGCCTCCGTCCAGCATCTCGGCCTCTCGCTTCAGGTAGAGCTCCAGCCGGTTCCTCTTGATGGAGAGCTGGTACTCGATTTGTTCGCGGGTCTTTCTCATTGTGGTCTGTCCTCCTTACCAGTCGTCGAAGGCGTCGGCCCGGTTGTGCCGTTGCCGCTGCCGTCGCTGCTGCGGGGCCTTCGGTTTTTCCTCCAGCCCTTGCAGGCGGCGCTCGATGGCGTCCATGTCGGGGTTGATGATCTTGAGGCCGGCGTTGGCGTAGTCGCGGCAGTCGAGGGCCTCGTTGCGGTTGTGCCCGGGCAGCTTCTCCCATGCCCAGCGGTCGCCGCGGCGCGTGTGCGTGAGCACCAGCTTCTCGGAGAGGAGCCCGTTGAAGAAATTGAGGTCATAACCGGCGTCGGGGTGCCGGTTGAAATGGCAGTATTTTGGCCCGGGCTCCTGCACCTTCAGATTAGCCATGATCGTCGCCTTGCCGGCGTCGACGCCGATGGTGTAGAGCCAGCAGGTGATCCGCTTGTTGTCGCGGATCGGCACCTTGCTCGGGGGCGAGACGAAGGGGATGCCGTCGCCGCCCTTGCCCTTGATGGCAAAGACGCGCTTGCCGACGCGGGCCCGGCACGCCTCATAGACCTCTTGGGTGAAGTGGCCGCCGGAGTCGACGCAGGTGATGGAGATCTTCAGGCCGCGGCCGTTTTTGAACTTGTAGACGTGGTCGACCACGTCATCGAGCCGCTGCCAGACCTCCGGGGTGTCTGGCCGGCCCATGATGTAGCCCTTGACGACGCCCCACGTCTCGCCGTACTTCCCGTGACCGACTACCTCATATTCGAGGCGGTTGTCCTGAGTGTCGACGCCGCAGGTCAACACGAGCACGCCGTCAGGCAGCTCCACAGGGGTGCCGTCCGAGCGGGTGCCGTAGTCCTCACGGCGGGCGAGCATGGTGTCCTCGTCCTCGAGGTCGCCGCGATCTTCCCACAGTTGGCCGAGCAGGGTGTTGTAGACGACCTTGAGGCGCTGCGGGTCATCCTTGGCGTCGAGGAACTTGAGGACGATCTTCTCCCACGGAGTCCACGGGCTCGAGAAGGCATTGAGCCAAAAAGAACGGACGCCCTTCTTGTAGGCGTCCGGGTTGTCGGCGATCCACTTGGCCGGCTGCTTTCGCATGACGTCCTCGGGGATCAGGCAGCCGCAGGCCGGGCAGCTCCACGAGACGCCGCTCTTGAGGCTCCACGACTTTTTCCCGCGGATCCTCTTGGCCTCCGGGTCGAAGTGGATATTGTCGAACACGATCTCGCTGTACTCCCCACACTCGGGGCAGCGGTGGCACCAGCGTTCCTGCGTGCCTTGGTAAAAACTCGTTTCGATGTTGCTGTTGCCCTTGATGGTCGGGGTGGAGACCTCGACCGCCTTGGCGTTGTAGAATGTGGCCTGACGTGCTTCGGCCAGCGCCCACGGGTCGCCCTCGGTGCCGGCGCTGGTCGCCCAGCGGTCGCGCTCGTCGCCGATGATATAGCGGGCAGGCGTGGAGGCCAGAGCCGAGGCACTGTTGGAGCCGGTCAGGGTGAGCATCCCGCCCGGGAACGACTTCTGGAGGATTGTGTTGCCACTGTCCTTGGCCTTGACGTCGTGCACCTTCGCCTTCAGGGGCTTGCTGTCGCGGATCATAGGGGCCACGCGGAGGCGGCTGAACTTCCGGGCGTCGTCGATGGTCGGGTGGACGTAGAGGATGCTGCCGGGGTCTTGGTCGATGATGTAGCCGATGATGTTGAGCTCGAGCTCAGACTTGCCGACCTGAGAAGCGGCCACCATGACTATTTTGTGCACCTTCGGATCCGTAAAGGCCCGCATGGGCTCCTCGAGGTACGGGGTGCGCTTGGTGCGCCACGGGCCGGCCTCGGCTGAGCTTTCCGGGGAGAGGCGGCGGTGCTTGTCGGCCCACTCGTCCACGGTCAGGCTCTCAGGTGGGGCGAAGCGTTTGACCGCTCCGGCGATGGCGGTATTGAGCTTCGCGGCGGCTTTTTTAGTCGTCCGCGTCATCGGCGAGCTGCTCGCTCCAGCCTTCCCGATCCCTTACTCGCCGGGCGTACACCTCGGGATCGTATTTATAACCGGCCAGCTCCGTCAGGATCTTGTAGACCTCTGTGCGGATGATCTCAGACGCCTCGGCGGGTGTTGCTGCGCCGGTGACGTCGACGGCCAGACGGCCCGGCAGGGCCACGAGCATCGACCTGATATTGTAGACGAGGTCGGTCATCACAGCCTCGACGTCCTCGCTGCGGTGCATGGTGCCCTCGAGCTCACTGAGCTGGAGGGCGGCGATGTCTGCCTTGCTGCGCTTGAGGTCAGCCTCAGCCTCCAGACGCCGGCCCTCGATCTCGCTGTCCTTCTTCGACGGCTCCCGGCCGTTGGCCTTGGCCGTCAGGTATCGGATGTACCTCTGGATCGTCGGCAGCAGGTCATAGCGGTTGGCGTTGCCTTCCTTGACCGCGGCGATGACGCCATCCTTGGTGAGCTGCTGCACTCGGCGGGGCGTCATGTCGAACAGGGCCGCGATGGTCTTGCTGTCGACGAGCTTGTTGTTGGTTGGGTTCGGCATGGCGTTCCCTCCTTTCTGCCGCTCGGGCGAAACGAAACGGCCCGAAAAAAATTTTTCCCGGCTGCGCGTTTTTTGGGCTCGCCAGCACCGCAGGCCAGAGGGGCCCGTCACAGTACCTTGCGGCGCTGCGTGCGGCCGTGGAGGCGTCTGCGCGGCGCTGCGGCGCGCTCTGTGCGCGTCTGGCGGTGTGGGCCGGGCTCGGTGTCGGGTGCGGCTGTGGACGCGCTGTGCGGCGTTCTGGTGGGCTCTGGCTTAGAGGCCGAGGGCTCGCTTCATGTGGTGCTCGAGGTGCTTGCTGGTCTCGGTGTTGAGCCGGAGCATGATGGCCTCGTTGGTGCGGTCGCTGGTTATCATCTGCGGCACCGAGATGGTGGTCAGCTTCTTGATGTCGGTGCGGGTCTTGCTCATTCGCTGGAATGGGATCCAGCTCGTGCCGTCGCTCTTGGTGTTGCCTGTCCCCATGAGAATATTGTGCGATCGCTGCGAGAACGGGCCGCCCGGGGTTCTTGTGTTCAAATAGCGGCCAACTACCTTCTTCTGCCCCTTGAGCACCTGCGCCTTCAGCGTGTAGCTCTTGCCACGGGGCGGGACCTTCGGTGTCATGCCGAAGTGCACGGGAGTCAGGAGCCTTCCCTTGTAGGTGATGGCGAGCTCCTCGATGGTCTCGCCGGTGATCTGGATGCTGCCGGCCATCTTCTTCGGCTTGCCGCTGCCCGATGGCGTGATCTCCGACTTCTTGATGTTGTAGACGGCCGTGACCTCCTGAGCGATCCAGCCCGGAGCTCTGGCCTTGACGTCCTTAATGGTGTTGCTGATGGCCTTCTTGCCGCCGTTCTCGATTGCCTCGAGGTCAGCGACGAGCTGGTGCAGGTTGCTGAGCTGCGCCGAGATGCTGTTCTGCGGCATGGCCGTCGCCTCCTTCCTATACGCAAAAAGAGACCGGCGGGCGTTGGTTCGCCCGTCGGCCTCTTGCCGTCGGTTGTTATTTGGTTTTCCTCTGGTCAGCCGCTCGGAATTGTCACGGCGTTGCCCGTGTGTCCGGCGGTCTTTTGCATGATATAGAATAGCACGGGTCGCTACTGCTTTTCAATTCCTTTTACTTCCCTTTTGTTCCTTTTACTGCGTTTTACTGCCGCAGCTCAGGCAGGGGCTCCAGCTCGTCCAGCACGGCGGCGAGGTTGAGCAGGGCGCGGCCGTGGATCTTGTATGTCCTGTTCTGGTAGGCGTCCACTCTGTCGACGTAGTCCCGCCGATCACCGAACAGGACGCCGCAGGTGCTCTCCCAGTCAGCCCGGTCGAAGTAGCGCAGCCGGATGACGGCGCGCTCGTCGGGGTCGGAGAGCTGGAGGATCAGGCCCTCGATGGCGTTGCGCTCCTGCTTCTCCTCAGCCTTGAGCCGGTCGATCTGTTCCTCGAGCTCCATTTTCCGCTCCACCATCATGCCGGTGCGGTCGGATGGTGTGCCGGATCCGCGTGGCATACCTGTCAGATCAGGGCCGGGCGGTGAGGCCATCGTCATCTCCATGCGGTCGAGGCGTTCGAGCTGGTTGTCGATGTCCCTCAGCATGGCGGTGTAGGCCGCGAGCCTGTCCTTGATCCGTTGTGTGATCGGCTTCTCGCTCATTATGTCAGGGCGTCACTCCTGCTCACCTCCTTCCTCGTCAGGCTCGAAGATCGCGGCGATCTCCTCGCGCGGTAGCTCTCGGCCTTGACGGACGCAGCGCACGGTTGTCTTTCCTGTTATTCTGATGTACCTCTTGACGATCACGTCCGTGAAGGCGGGCGTCAGCTCCATGATGTAGGAGGGTTGCCCGTATGCCTCGCAGGCGGCCAGCGTCGTGCCGGAGCCGCCGAAGGGATCATAGACGCCCGTGGCGAAGTCCGTGTTGTCGACCAGCTTCTCCAGCAGCTCGACGGGCTTCTGTGTTGGGTGCAGCTCGTTCCCGGAACGGGAGATGCTCAGGACGTTGCCGTAGCCCTTGTGGCCGTCGAAGTGGGTGGCAGCCTTGGCGCCGAATAGAATGAGCTCATGCTGCGAGCGCCAGCCGACGCCCATGCCCGGCGTGCCCTTGTCCCATACGATCTCAGACTTGACGCCGAAGCCGGCAGCCTCGACGAGGTCGAACAGATATACCCACATACGCCAGTCGGTGAAGATGTAGGCGTAGAGGCAGGGGATGTCGGTGAGTGCGCCGCGGATCAGGTTTTGGTAGCCGCGCGTGCTGAGGATGTCGTTGGCGATCTTCGGGGCCTTGCCGTTCTTTCTCTCGGTGCCGATGCTGCCGGTCGACTTCTGCGACTCCTTGCTGCCGCCCGAGCAGTATGGCGGGTCGGTCAGCAGGATCTCGGGCTTGTTGCCGTCGAGCAGCAGGGCGCGATCCTCCGGCCGGGTGCAGTCTCCGCAGAGGACTCGGTGCCGGCCGAGGATCCAGAGGTCGCCGCACTGTGTGACCGGCGCGGCCGGGGCCGGGATCTCGGCGTCGGGGTCGCTGCTCGGCTCCTTGGTGTGCAGCGCCTCAGAGAGAGCCGTCACGATGTTGCCGTAGTCGTCCTCGGTGTAGCCGCTGAGCATGAACGGGATCTCGCCGGTGTCGATGTCGGCGAAAACCTCAGCGAGCATCTTGTTGTCAGTGGTGGCGAGCTCCGCGATGCGGTTGTCTGCCGTCAGATCGGCCAGCTCCTCAGCCTCGCTTGCGTAGTCCTGATAGTCGACCGGGGCGTCGGTCAGGTCGTCGAGCTGCGCGGCCATGAGACGGCCGTGGCCCTTTGTGACGAGCCCGCTGCGCTTGCTGACAGTGATCGGAGCACGCCAGCCGGTCGCCCGGATGATAGAGGCGAGGAGCTTGATCTGCTCCGGCGGGTGCTGGTTGGGGTTCTTTGGGTTGGGCCGCAGATCCTTCAGCGGGACGATGGCGTCGTGTGCACAGAACACAGGGACGCTGCCGGCGTATGCCTTCGGCGTGGCCGTGGTGCTGTACTCCTCAATCTCGGGGCCGGTCTGCGGCTGCGGTTTGTCTTTTGCCATGTTTGCCTCCTTTCAGCCTTCCGCTCCCTCCGCAGAGGTCGCAGGCGACTCGCGTGTCCTCGACGCGGACGGTCGGCCCGTTGATGTACCTCGCCATCTGCATCGCTTTTACTTTTCCAGATCCGAGGCATTTGGGGCAGACGCCCCCGGCTGTGATGCCGGTGTTTATGATGATCTCATTCACGGGCTCTGCCTCCTCTCTTGAACTGCCCGGCCTGCGGGCAGGTGGCCCAGTGTGGCCGGTATCCGGCGTCTGTGGTCTCAGCTCCGGGCACGATCTCGCAGCTCACGACCTCGCCCCGGGTGGTGACGATCTTGTCCTTCCCGCCGGGCGCCGCCTTATAGTAGACCGGCGCCGGATCGCACGGCATGGCCTTCCCGGCCGGTGTCTTGATCCAGACGATCGGAGCGCCGCAGCCCCGGCAGGTTGCTTTATTCATTGGCTACGCCCCCTTTCTGCCTCGCGGATCATTCCGTTTTCGACGTATCTGGTGTGCAGCCTTCCGGCCAGCCGTTCCAGTTTTGCCTCCTCGATCTCCTCGGTGGAGCGGTGGAAGATGATGCGGAGCTGGTCGAGCATGATCAGGACGTCTGCCATCTCCTCGACCGCGTTCTCGAGCGCGGCCGCGGCTTCCGCTGCACAGCTCGCGCGCTTCACCTTGCAGATGGCCTTTGTCAGCTCGGCCATTTCCTCGACGGCCATGTCCATTTGTGCCGGTTCCCCGTAGAGCCTGATTGCGTGCTCCAGCAGGGCCCGGCGTGCTTCTGCGTCCATCATTTGCGGGCTCCTTTCAGCACCTCGCAGCAGAGCACGACCACGAGGCAGATCAGCAGGATCCCGACGGCGATGACGGCCGGGATCCAGAGCGGGGCCAGTACCCACAGCCAGCTCCAGTTGATGACGCCGGTGAGCTTCAGGACGATGAAGGCGGCGGCGAGAAGGCCGCAGAAGCCGATCCCGCCGGCCGTCGTGTTGTTTCTTTCGTTGTTCATGTATTACCTCCAGTATTATTTTCCGAGCCCCTTCAGCGCGCAGGCTGTGCAGGCGGTTCGGACGTCGGGCTCCAGTGCGAGGATCCGGCGGGCCGTGTCTGTCTGCCAGCACTCAGCGCCACAGACGGGGCAGGTGGTGAGCTGCCAGTCGTCCGTCGGAGGCTCCGGGACGTTATCGCGCAGCGGCATGGTGAGGATCCCGCCGTCTCCGGGCTGGTGGGGTGAGAGAATGGGCTCGGGCTCGTCGGGGATCATGGTGTTGAGGAGCTCGTTGTACTTCTTGAATATGGCCTCCGACGCTGTGCTCCAGCTCTCGCCGTGCTCCGTGTCCTCCGGGGCGGCGACGTGGGCCAGCTCGTGTGCCAGCAGCTCAGGGGCGGCGCTGATGGGCGCCTCGGCCGAGATGCAGACTATCGGCGTGCTGCCGTCGTCGGGAAAGATGGTCAGGCCGTAGGCGGTGCCGTTGGTCTCGTCCCGCAGGTCGGGGACGTACTGCGCGACGTACTCGACGCCGGGGTAGAGCTCAGAGAAGGCCCGGGCCACGATGGCCGTCGGGTCGTTGATGAACGGCGAGGCCATCGGGCCGATCTTCTCGTACTGCTTCAGGGCCGTGTAGGTCTCGCGCAGCATGGCCCGCACTTCGTCCTTCTTGATGCCGTTGATGGTGGGCCCGTTCAGGATCAGGTCGAGCATCCTGTCGCTCCAGTCCTGCATCAGGTGGGTCTCCGGCATACCGCAGCCGAAGGGCACGACGTCGACCTTCTCACGGGTGAGGGTTTCGTATTCTTTCACGGTGCTGCTCCTTTCAGAAAAGCCGAGCGGGCTGGAGCCCGCCCGGCGCTCCATTTACTGCATGACGACGACCTTGCCGGCGTCGATCAGATCGCCCATGTTCTTCAGGAAGTAGTCGGCGATGTTCTTCTTGGCCTCGAGCTTCCAGATGCCGCCGTCAGCCTCGAAGAAGCCGATCCCCTCGTCGGGATCCACGCGCAGCAGGAACTCGCTCTCGGGCTGCTCCACCTCGAGGAAGGTGCGGAACGGCCGCAGCATGACGCGGGGCTTGATCTCGACGACCGCGTTGAGGGCGACGCCCTGACGTGCCTCGACGGTCTGCGTGACGCCGTTGTCGTTGGTGCTGACGCTGTTCTCGTTGGTCATGCGACTCAGCAGGTCGAGCAGGTAGGCCGTGCCCTCGTTGGGGATGCAGAGGCTCCGCAGCTCGATCAGAGCTACCTCGCGTCCTCTGAAGCCGGTGTACAGGCCCGGGGCGTCAGCCTTGGCGCGGTAGAGCGTGTTGCGGGAGAAGTCGCTCAGGTAGGTGGTCATCACCTCGACGGTGTCGTTGCTCTTGACCTGCACCATGATGGTCGTGCCGACCTTCTCGAGCTCGGTGCGGATCAGCTTGCAGATGCTATCGAGTCCGCTGACGCTGATGCAGTCAGGGCGGTCGACGTGCGGCGGGATGCGGGTGAGTGATGCGTCGGCGTAGGTCTGGCCGTTAATCTCGAAGATCTTGGTCTCCTTCAGGCTGACGATTTTGTCGATCATTTTTGCGAGCATTGTGTTGTCCTCCTTGTTCTGTGTTGTGGGTGTTTATCCGTGCTGGACGAGCTTCAGGAGCTTCGGGGCTTCCTGCTGCGTGCCGTCCATGTTCATTTGGCCGGGCACCTGCGGCACCATCTCGGCGACGACGAGCTCGCCGTTGCCGTCAGAGGTGACATAGAGGGCCGTGGCGACGGGGTTGGTGGCTGCGAGCGTAGACTTGGCCGTCACGGAGACGCCGATGGTGCGGCGCTCGTCGTCCGGGGTCAGCTCGATGGTAAGGGTGATCTTGCGCTTGGCCGTGGCCTTCGTGTTGGGGTCGAGGATGTTCTGGATCACCTTGTCCATCTCATAGTCGACGCGCTCCTCGAAGGCGCCGCGAGCCATCGACATGATGCTGTCGCGCTGGTTCTGTTCGTTCATGGGGTTTCTCCTTTCTTTTCAGGTGGCCGATCCGAGCGTCATCTGCTCGGCCTCGGCCGGCTTTCTGCTGTGCTGCTGGAGCGGGGAGAGGACGATGCTGCGGACGCTGCCGCTGATGCGCTTCGGCTTGCCCTTGGTCGCCAGCAGGCAGATCTCTGAGTTGCTGCGCGTCCAGTTTCCGAGCCCCATGAAGATGCCGGTGCCGTTTCTGTTCTGCTTTACCCAGTTGAAGGCGACGGTCTTGTAGCTGAAGCCCCACGCCTCGATCACGTCGAGGGCCTCGCGGAGCATGGGGAAGGTCGCCCACATGAAAAGCACGCAATCCTCGTTAGCAATACCCCCCCCCCGCAGCTCCGACGCCCATGCGCTTGATGTCCTCGATGGTCATGGTGTCGTAGTGCTTGGAAGCCGCCGCTCTGGTGCCGCGGTTCTGATAGCTCCACGGAGGATCGGCGTAGATGATGCTGTACTTCTTGTCAGGGAGTGGGATCATGGGCATCCTCCTTTCCGAGCGTTTCCGACTCGATGCCGTGCAGGAACTTGATGAAGCCGGCCGTCGCCGGTACTTCGTAGCGGGAGAGCTCTGCGTGCGTCATGTACTTGCGGCCGTAGATCTCGGCCATATCGCGCCAGACGGGCCACGGCACGCGGTAGAAGTCCGTCAGGCTCACGGAGACGAGCACGAAGGCGATGGCGCCGAGCTTGTGATGGGCCTCGAGGTCGTCCTGCTGCTCTTGAGTGAGCCGGCGCTGCTCGATGCGCTCGTCGTCGGTGTGCTTGGCCTCGAAGTAGATGCTCCGGCCGCCCTTCAGGGTGCCGCCATAGTCCGGCTGGGCCTGCTTGGTATAGCAGGCGAGGAACTGGCCCTTGCGGTTCTTGGCGCCGAGGGGCTTCATGGGCTCCGGCGTCTTTTCGATCTTGGCGAGGCCGCGGCTGAGGTAGTAGTCGCACGAGGCCGAGATGATATTCTCGAAGTAGCCGCCGGCGACTCTGGCCTGCTTGCCGCGGATCTGCGCCATCATGTGTTTTTCGGCTGCGTATGGCGTCGGGTCGTTGTAGCCCTCCGCGTTCTTTCTCGGGTCGTACTTCGTCACGGCGTTCAGCCTCCGATCTCGATGTGGACGCCCGGATCGGAGATCAGGCGGTCGGCGAGCTCGAGGATGACGCTGCCATCCAGCTCGATGCTGATGGGGCCGTGGTCGAGGTGCTGGTTGCAGACGGCCATCGCCCTGAAGGCGGGCAGGTGCAGCGTGACGCTGCCGATGTCCGGCTTGTCCTCCTCGCTGTTTTCCAGCTCCTCGTCCGGCTTCAGCTCGCTGATAGCCTCGAAGCCGTTGCGGACAGGGATGCCGTGTGCCGTAGCGAGCTCGATCTCCGCGGCCATACCGGCCGAAGGGTGGTCAATACCGAAGGCCCACAGCTCGGAGCAGCCGAGCACCAGCTCGCTGCCGATCTTCAGGGCCAGCTCACGCTCCTCGGGGACGTTGTCGTCCATGAACTGCGTGAGATAGATGTGCGGGGTGACGGGGATGACGCCCTTCTCCACAGCCGCGCGGCTGTACTCCTTGGCGCGCTGGATGTTGTTCTCGTAGTCCCCGCGGCACGGGGAGCAGATGTAAACCTTTTTCATGTTGTTGTGTCCTCCTTCTGGTTCAGGGCTTTCGCCCATCGTTGTTTGTACTCGGCCGGCGGCTGCTTTGACGGGAAAAGAGAGAGCTGCACGGGCTTGGTGGCGTATCGTTCCTTGTTCCATCGGGGCTTTCCGGCTTTTGCGGCCTCCAGCGTCCAGCCCGCAGCCCTGAGACTCGTCCCGGGCTCGCTCTGGAGGATGAAGGTGATGATTTTGGCGTAGCCTTCCCGCTTTGCGCGTCTGGCGCAGGCTGCGTAAAGCGCCGAGCAGGCGTTCCGCGTGCCGTCCGTGCAGAGTCGTGTTACTTCGAGGGTGCTGCCGTTGTCGAGGTAGCGGCCGGTCGGCCTGCCGACGATTGCGACGCCGCAGAAGCGTCCGTCTTTGTAGGCTGCGAGGCTCCACTTGTGGCCGACGACTTTGCCGTGGTGCCTGTGCAGCTCCTCGACGTAGGCGTTGGCCTCTCTGAGCGTAGTCTCGCGGATCTCGATCACCTGCTGCGCCAGCTCTGGCCGGTGAGGGCGATGCCCCTGCACATTTCCATGAGCCGGTCGATGGTGGCCCGGGCCGTCATGCTGTCGTGGCTTTCTCGCGGCGTCATGCGGTCGATCAGGGCCTCGGTGTCGTAGTTGGTGGTCACTATGGTCGGCAGGTATGCCTCATAGCGGCCGTTGATGATGTTGTAGACCGTGGAGATCGCCCACTCGGTCGGCGGCTCCTTGCCGATGTCGTCGATCACGAGGAGTGGGACGGTCTTGTAGATCCTCAGGACGTCGCTCTCGCTGCCGCCGGTCGTGGAGTAGGTGCGCTTGATGCGCTCCAGCAGGTCGATCATCGTCATGCAGATGACCGGCTTGCCTTGCGCGATCAGGTGGTTGGCGATGGCAGCGGCGAGGTGGGTCTTGCCGGTGCCCGGCGGGCCCGCGATAAACAGGCCGTTGCGGCCGGGTTCCTGACGACCGGGCTGCGGCAGCATGGCGTCGAAGCCTTCGGCATAGCGCCGGGCGGCTGCCGCTGCTCGCTTGTTGTCGTCGGTGAGCTGGAAGGTGGAGAAGGTGCGCCGCAGGAAACGGTCGCCCATGCCTGACTCGCCGACGATGCGCTTGATGCGATCCCGCATTTTCTTCTCCTCCTCAGCCTTGGCAGCTGCGGCCTCAGCAGCTTCGCGCTCTGCCTTCGCCTTCTCATAGGCAGCCACGGCCTCGGGGCAGGTGCATCGCTCGGCTCCGTAGGGAGGCCAGAGGATGCGGTTGCCGAGCTGGATGCCCTTGTGGTAGCGCAGGGCGCCGCAGAACTCGCAGGGGACGGGCTCAGGGACTCCGGAACGGCCGGCGAGGCGCTCGTCGTTGCTCCAGATCCAGTTACCGGCGTCACTCGTCGTCGGCCGGCTTGAAGCCCTTGCCCCAGTCTCGGCCGGAGCTGTCGGGCTGTTCAGGATCTCGCTGATTTTCTGCACCTTCGTTCACCTCCTCATTGTCCCAGTAGCCGCCGTTGAGCCATGTGCTCGGGTTCGGTATGTAGCGCCCGTTCTCCCGGCGCCACTGGTCGCTCCGCTTCTGAGCGTCGACCGCCTGCATGATCCTCTCGTGGAGCTCAGCGGTGGGCTTGATCTTGTTCCACGCCTTCAGAGCGTACTGCTTGCCGGTCTTTTTCGGGTAGGCTTTCCAGAACTCGAGAAATCTGGCCTCGACGAGCGACTTCGTGCCGCCGTCACTCCCCTCGTCAGAGGGGGAAGGGGGTGTATTACCTTCTCTTGTCTTATCTTCTCTACTCTGGTCTACTCTGCCTCCGGCTTTCTTGCGGCTGTTTGCTGGTCGTCCTGCGGTCGGCGTTGGGTCGTCCGGCGAGGCGTCGGCAGACGCCGCAGCAGCGGCCCGGCGACTGCGGGAGCGCTCTTTCTCGGCTTGCCGCTGGTCGATCAGCTTGCCGGCGTACTCGTACCAGTCGTGGATCTCGAGCGTCCCGTCCTCTTTTTCGTCGATCCAGCCCGCCCGGATCAGCGTTTTCGCCAGCTTTTCGGGGTCTCCGTCCCACTGAGCAGCCCGTGAGATCATGCGCGGCGTGATGTCGACGAGGCTGCCGGTCGGGGCGTTGTCGAGGGCCCACAGCCAGAACGAGACGAGCAGCCCCATCATGTGCGGCGGCTCGACTTCGAGCTGGTCAGCAGCGTCGAACAGTTTGCGGTGATCCTTGAGTGTCTGATGCACTTGCAGCCATGCCACGGTCGTCACCTCCTTTCTGTGGTCGTTTGTTTGTGGCCTGCTTTTGGTCGTCTGCCGGTCGTCCGGCGGTCAGGTTAAAATGGAAGGTCGCCATTGTCCTCGATCTCCGTGAAGTCGCCGGAGCCCTCAGAGTAGCCCGGATCGGCGAAGTCGCTGCCAGAGCTCTGGCCGCCCTCCTTCTTGCTGTCGCAGAAGTGGACGGAGTCGACCGTGATCTCGACGGCTTTGCGGCGGTTTCCGTCCTTGTCCTCGTAGCTGCGGCTCGTGAGCTCGCCCTCGACGAGGACAAGGCGGCCCTTGCTCAGGTACTTGCAGACGAACTCGGCCTGTGCGCGCCATGCGACGCACTCGATGAAGTTGGTGATCTTCTTGCCGTCCTTGGTCTTGCGGCCGGTGTCGCTGGCGAGGGTGAAGCTGGTGATCGCCGTGCCCTGCTGCGTGTATCTGAGCTCGGGGTCGGCGGTGAGACGGCCTTGGAGGCCGGTGTGGTTATACATTAGGCATTTCCTCCTTGCTGGTTATGCTGTGCGGCCGCATTGTCGAGGGACGTGCAGATCTCGTCGTACTCTTGGCGGGTCAGGGTGGCCGGATCCTGCTTTTTGTACTTCTCCACGATCCGGGCGTTGGTGCGCTCCTTGGTCATTCCTGCGGCCTCTGCCTTCTTGTAGAGGCGCGCGAGCTGCGCGTCGCTCAGACGGCCGGAGCCCTGCCCCTGACGGCCCTGTGTGGCCTGCTGGCGGCCTCCAGCGCCGGATCCTTTGCCCTGCGCGCCGAAGTCACTGTTGTCGGGGTCGTCCTCGCCTTGGTCGACGGTGAACTTCTCGAAAAGGTAGTATTTCAGGGCGTAGGTGTGGGCCGCGCCCTTGGCCTTGGCGGGGTCATCGTTCCAGCCGACGGCGTGGACGGTGGCCTCGATGGTCTCGTCGTCGTTGTCGAGGTTCAGCCAGCGGATCGTCAGGTCGGCCTCGTAGAGGAACATGAGCTTGTCGCCGTTGCGGGTCTTGGTCTGCATGGTGATCCAGTAGACCGGGTCGCCGTTCTCGGCGTGGCGCGTGGCCTGCTCGCTGATGACGTCGAAGTCGACGCCGAGCTCGTTCATTATGGGGGTGATCTTCTCCCACACGTCGTAGATCTTGGCGTACTTGTAGCTGACGCCGTCGCTGTGCTGCTTCTTGACGATCTCCGGGCAGGCTTTCCGCATTTCGACGAGCTTCTGCCGGAGCGTCAGGCAGGCGGCTTCAGGAGGGGCCGCAGCAGCAGCCGCCTCGGTTTTCTTGGTTTCTGCCATGTTGGTGCCTCCTTACACGTCGACCGTGAAGATGCCCGGCGTCTCGTAGACGGTGACGCCCTCCACGATCTCGCCGGTCTCGGTCAGGGTTGCGATGTCGCCGGTGTAGCTGAGCAGCTTCTTCAGATCGGCCCAGCGGGTTGACTCCTCGACCTTTACGAGCTCGCCGTAGCCGTTGGCCTTGAGCCACGGCACCAGCTTGGTCTCGTCGAGCTTGGTCTTGGTTGTGCCCTTCTTGAAGGTCAGGGTGCCAGAGAGGAGGCGGTACTTCTCCGTCGTCTTGGTCTCCTTGTGGGGGACGGTGGCGAAGAAGTCGGCCAGACAGCTCGTGAGGTACGAGGTGCCGTTCTCCATGCGCTTGCGGGCGGCGGCTACTTTCTCATTGATGGCCGCGATCTGCTCGTCGGCCAGTGCCTTCAGGCGGTCGTACTCGCTGCGCTCGTCGGCGATCTTGCGGATGGCCCAGTCGGCACAGCGGTCGTCGGTGATGCGGAACGGGGCGCACTCGCCCTCTGCGACGGTGCCGAGGTCGACCTGCTCCAGCTCGTCCAGCGTGGCAGCAGGCAGCAGCTCGGCCTCCTGCGTGGTGGTGGCCTCTGTGTCTGCCTGCTCGGCAGCGAGGGCCGCGGTGGTCTTATCGCTCATTGTTGTGCTCCTTTCTTTCGGTGACGTTGAAGGTGAGCATCACGCCGCAGGTGACAGGGGTGACGCTCTCGAGCTCGAGGTCGCGGCCGCTGCGGAGGTGCAGGGTCTCGCCCGGCTTCATTTCGGTGAGGTGTTTCATCTGGTACTCCTTTCTGCAAAGAAACGGTGCCCGCCTTCCTCGATGACGAAGATCTGACTCTCGTGGAAGTCGCTGGTCACGAGGGCGGGGTTGTAGAAGTAGAGGATCGGCTCGTCCACGACGGTCTCGCCTCGGTCGAACACGGCCGCGACGGCGTCCTTGACGCGCTGTGTGGGATCCGGCCGGCTCTTGGTGTAGCTGTAAAGGACGACGGCCTCAGAGGGGTCGACACCGCGCTTCTCGGCTGCGTTGAGGATGCACTGAGCGACGAGCATCTGGCCCTCGAAGGACTCCCCGCCGGCCTCGGCCATGACCACGCGCTCGACGACGTCGCGCTCGGCGTCGGTCAGAGGGTAGCGCACGGCGGGCTCGGTCGGCTCCACGGTCTCAGCGGCCGGGGCGGGGGTGTCCGGGATGTATGTGCCTACAGTGGTGGTCGGCGGCAGGATGTTGGTCTCCTGCTTGCTGCCGGCCGGGGTGGTGAAGATTGCCACAGAGATGCCGCCCAGCAGAAGGACGGCAGCGGCCAGCGTGGCAGCTCTCAGGGCTTTCCTCTTGGCACGGCGGCGCCGGCGTGTTATACTTGCGGTGCGGGATCCGTATGCTGGCAGGCTGCTGGATCTTCTCGCATGGGTCGCCCGGTCGCAACGGGCGGCCCTTTCTTTTGTGGTTTCCATTGGTTTCTCCTTTCACTGAGCCCGTGCGACGGTCAGATCACAGAGGGCGTGAGTGAGGTCGCTGAACTCGGTCTCTCGGACGGTGTCAGCGGTCAGCAGCACGAGGTAGTCGTTGTCGTAGTAGTCGATCTCGGGGTGCCGCTGCCGGTTTACTTCATTTTTGTGGCGGGCGTAGGGCTCGGCACGGTTCCAGACGTCGTCAGGGATCCAGCGGTCAAGGCGATCCTCGACGCGCTCGCGCAGCTCCTCGCTCGTGATCGTGATCTCCGGGCTCATGCTGTCACCTCCGCGCCACGCGGGCCGGGAGCGTCTGCTCCGGGCGAGTCAGGCCCTTGCTGAAGCTCTGCGGCTCATATCTGACGCCCACGATCCGGCGGCCGCTGACGCCGTACTTGGGGTTGTAGCCGAACAGGTTGACGTAGCTGCCGAGATCCTCACGCTCGTCGTCCATCGCCTTCAGCACCTCGAACAGGGCCAGCACGTCGTCGATGGCGCGGTGGCTGTTCTGCACCTTGCCGGTGAGGTCGTAGGCGATGATCGCGTTGGCGAGCTTGTGCGGGTAGGCCCTGCGGTCTTTGTAGACCGTCAGACTGTCCAGCCAGTCGATCCGGCCGACCTTCTGGCCTCGGAGCAGGCCACGGAGGAAACAGGCGTCGAACTGTGCATTATGGGCGATCATCAGGGTCGGGCCGTTCTGCATGAGCTTGGCGATCTGGCCGGCTGCCTTGACCGGCTGCACGCCCTCGGTCTGGAGCCGCTCGTCGGTGATGCCGGTCAGGCTGACGATGTTCTCCGGGAGGGTCTCGCCCTCGGGCAGCTTGATGAAGGTGTCCATCTTGCCGGCGATCCGTAGGCCGCCGGTGGCCGTGCGCTCCACGCGCAGGGCGGCGAGCTCGATGATCTGGTCGTTGTCGAAGTCGAGGCCGCTGGTCTCGGTATCAAACACGACGAGGGCCTTGTAGCGGTCGAACAGGGTGGAGAGGTTACTCATGCCGGGCCTCCTTCTCGCGGGTAGCTCTCAGGGTGCCGAGCATAAACGAGAGGGCCGTGGTCAGTTGATCCTCGGTGGCGAAGGTGCCGCCGAACTGCTCGGCCAGCGCCGCGATGATCTCACCGGCGTGCTCCGGCGTGACGTCGTCTGTGGCTTCGTCGTCCTCGACGGAGATCAGGAGATCGGAGTCCAGATAACAAGCGGGGCGCAGGCCGTTGCTGCCGATGCAGGCGTTGCCCCAGTACAGAGTGCCAACGGTGTAGACGCTGCGGGCGAGTGACTCGTAGCCGTTAGACTTCGTGCTGAAGGCGGTGGACAGCCACCACCAGTCGTCTGCGTTCGGGATGACGTCGCGGTTGCGCCGGTACTGGTCGACCGTCAGCAGGAAGATGGTGACGGTGCAGGTGCCGTAGTCCTTCAGGCCGTCGTCGGTGGTCAGGTCGAGCTCCGTGGTCAGGAAGGCGTTGGGGCCGTTCACGTCCTCGAGCAGGTTGTCGAGGTAGGCGCCGTTGAGGTATTCCTTGCTGCTGGCGACGGCGAAGTTGTTGCAGTTGCCTTCGTCAAAGGCTCGGGTCTCGATGATGTCCTTGCTCAGGCAGAGGGCGCGGCCGTCATCATTCTCCAGCAGGATCCAGCTCTGGCCGGCATAGTCGAAGGCCGTGCCGCGGGCGGCGTTCTTGAGTGCGATCTTTTTCATGGGGTTGCTCCTTTCGTTCTCTGCGGCCGAGCCTTCTGGCTGGCCTGAATGTTCGGTAGGGTCTCGCCGGCGCGGAGCCGGCTCTCACAGTGCGGGCAGATGTAGCCGGTGCGGGGGATCTTCTGGTAGATGCTGACGTTCCAGTCGAGCCCGCAGCCGACGCACTTGGCTGTCATGGGCCTCCACCTCCTTCCGCAGCCAGAGCCTCGAAAACGTAGCGCCGGATGCGGTTGCGGTACTTCTTCCGGGTTCTGGCTTTCTTTGCGTGGGCCGCGAGGTGCAGCCACTTCGGCGGCACTCCGATGGCTCTGACCGATATCTTCCAGAGCTTTTTGAAGGCAGAGAGCACGGCGTTGATGACCGGCTTCATGGCTTCGGCCAGCTTGGCGGCGATTTCCCGCAGCACGTCGGCCAGTCTATCGAAGGCTTCGCGGGCCTGCTGCATCTTCTCGTGATCGGCGAGCACCATGCTGCCGTCGTAGACGTATGGGCTCAGCTCGTCATCGCCGCCGTCGGCCAGACGCTCGCAGAACGGGAGGCCGGCAGCTTTGGCAGCCTTGCGGCCCTCCTCGAGGGCGTCCCGGCCTTGCGTGACTTCGCAATAGTCCGCGAGGCGGTTGTGGCCGCCTTCGTAGTGCCAGCGGATCCCGGCGGCGATCTCGTCGATGGTCATGTCCTCACCGAAGTGGCCGCAGTAGTAGCCGTTGACGATGACGGCGTCCGGGTCGGCCTTCAGGATCCCGATGGCGTCGTTGAGGTCGTCGGTCTCCCACTCGCCGTTCCAGATGTCGCTCCAGATCGTCAGGGCGTTCCACGAGCGGCCGGTGCGATACACGATTGTCCAGCCGATGCCGTCGCGGATCTCCGTGGCGAAGTCTCGGGCGATGTCTCTCAGTGCTGCCATGCTGGCGCCTCCTCTCTGGTGATGTGCACGACGGTGACGAGGTCGTCGATCTCGTGCTTGGTGGTGTAGGTGTCCCGCTCGTCGAGCCCGATGTGCCGCAGCAACGTCTCGGGCCCGTCCAGCAGGAAGGCTGTGGCGGCCACGGCGTTCAGCCGGTAGACCGTGACCTCCACGGTGCAGCGGGCGCCGTCCTCGTCCAGCGTGGACGGGAACGAGGCCCGGCAGATTGGGGTCGCCTCGTATCTGAAGGCGGTCGCGCGGTTCTCGCCGGCGATGATGTCCTTCACAAACTCCTCGAAGGCTTTGCGAGGGATCGAGCTGCGGTACTTGTCCAGCGTGACGTCGGCGAGCTGCCGGATGGCTTTGATATTCATGCTCGTCACCTCACTTTATCTCGTGGATCAGCGTCCTGAAGTGGAAACACTGGATGTTATAGCCGCCGGCTCCGATGGTCTGGATCTTTGCCTTGCCCTCCGTGCCGACGATGACGCCGTTGATGTCGCCCTCGGGGCCTATGTAGAGCGCTGCGGCGTCGGTGATGGTTCCGACCGTGCTCATAATGCGGCCGATCAGGTCGAGCAGCTTGGCCCGCTTTTCTTCTTCCATCGTCTTTTCGAGCCATGCCTCGCGCTCGTCCTCGTTGTGGATCTCCAGCAGCTTGAGCGTGATCTGGTCGCCCGCTTCGCGGAGCTTCTTCTGGATCTGGCGATATTCCAGCCCGCGCTCACTCAGGAAGGCGTCGACGTCGCGGCGCGGCCAGAGGTTTGCGAGGTCGTAGTCGGTCAGCTCGCGGCCCTTGTAGAGCTCGCGGTACTTCTCGAGAGAGGGGAGCGTCTGAAGCGCCTCCAGCCGGGCGGCCCGTTCCTTGGCCTTCAGGCCCTCGCGGTACTCGATGAAGCGGATCCGCTTCTCTCGGTAGTATCCGATCGCGTGCTGTTTCCAGTTTTCGAGGAAGTCCTTCAGGATCTCCGGGGTGTTTGCCTCGAGGTAGGCGTCGCGGGTGATCCGGGTGTTGAGCTTATCCTGCCAGTTTGCGAGGGTCGCGCGGGCCTCGGCCAGCTTGGAGGTCGCGCTCTTGATGTCCTCGCGCTTGATGCTGACGTCGAAGCGGTCGGCGCCTTTTTCAATCATTTTGGCGAGCTGGCTGTTGTGCTTCTTGAGTACGGCCTCGCGCTTCGCCACGCGGCCCTCGGCGTCGATGACCTTCTGCTCGAGCTCTTTCTGTGTCATGGTGGTCTCCTTTCGTCTTGGCCCGGCCGGAGCCGGGGATCTTGGTGGTGTCGAGTCCCTGAAAAGCAGAAACACGACCGCCGGATCGCTTCAGAGAGCAGCGCAGAGGGGGTGCGCAGCTCGTCCATTTTCAGCGTCGGGGTCGTGTGATTGTTTTCATGTTGGGCTCTCCTTTCTTCGGCCCGGCGCTGCCGGGTGTTCTTGGCTACTGTGCGGCCGGTGCTCGTTTACCTCTGCGCTTGAAGCTCTCACGCAGCCGCCTCTCGGCGAGCTCTGCGCTGTACCCTTCGCGCTGGTTGGCGTCCAGCGCGCCGGTCGCGCCTCGCTGGAGCTCCTTGTAGATCGTGGTGTGGTGGACGCTCAGGCGGGCCGCGATGTCGACCGGCCGATCTCCGAGCAGATGCCACGCCTCGATCTTCTTCCTGTCCTCGAAGGTCAGGTAGCGGTACTTTCCCGTCAGTCTCACCTCCGTCCTATGGGGTTGTAGTAAAGAAAAAACGCACAGCCGACTCGTTTGAGTCTCTGTGCGTTTAATGATAATGGATGGCATATTTCTTCAGCACTTTGGAGTTTGTTTGAAAATACAAACTGTAGTTTGTACCAAAAAACACGTAAAGATAGACATTTCAAACTACTTCCCGTAAAAAGTTAATACGTCTTAACATCGTCAAAAAACCTTGCAAATTCCGAAATCTGCGCTATAATATCCGCAGAAACACTTATTCCATTCCCTTTGGGGGTACATGAGGGAATACGATAAAAAGGAAGGTATACTACTATGGTCGATATGAAGAAGATTGCTCTGTTCGCTGCCGGCACCCTGTTCGGTTCCGCTGGTTTCAAGCTGCTGTCCAGCAGCGACGCCAAGAAGGTCTACACCCAGACCACCGCTGCTGTCCTGCGCATGAAGGACTCCACCATGGAGACCGTCAGCAAGGTCCAGGAGCAGGCCGGTGACATCCTCGAGGATGCAAAGGCCATCAACGAGGCCCGCGCTGCCAAGGCTGAGGCTGAGGTCATCGAGGACGCTGCTGAGGCAGAGACCCCCGAGACCAACGAGTAATTTTGCAGTCTCTGAGCCGCCTGCGGGCGGCTCTTTTTATGGTTATTTTTTGCAATACGCAGAGGATATTCTGATATGAAATGTACTATTCTTCATGAGAGCCGCGGCCGCCTGCGGGTACACGTCTGCAATGTGCGGATGACCCTGCACCGGGCCGATGTGCTGGAAGCCTATCTGAACCACCACGACGCCGTGAGCAAGGCCAAGGTCTACGAGCGGACGGGCGATGTGGTGGTGTATTACACCGGCTCCCGCAAGGACGCCGTTGCCGCCCTGAGCACCTACCGTTTCGATGACCCCGAGCTGGACGCACTTGTCACCAGCGCCGACAGCCGCCGCATCAATCAGGAATATCAGGAAAAGATGTATGACCTCCTGGCAGGCCGGGTGCTGCGCAAGCTGTTCCTGCCCGCCCCGCTCAACGCCGCCTATACCGTGTTCCGCTCCATCGAGTTCCTCTGGAAGGGTGTGTGCTGCCTGTGGCGCCACAAACTGGAAGTCGAGGTGCTGGATGCTTTGAGCATCGGCGTTTCCATCCTGCGGGGCGATTTCGCCACCGCTGGCTCCGTCATGTTCCTGCTCAACGTCGGCTCCCTGCTGGAGGAGTGGACCCGCAAGAAGAGCCTCGACGACCTGGCCCGCAGCATGGCCCTGAATGTCGATAAGGTCTGGGTCCGCGCACAGGGTACCGAAGTGCTCATGCCGCTCACCAAGGTCCACCCCGGCGATGAGATCGTCGTCCGCTCCGGCAACATGATCCCGCTGGACGGCACCGTCATCGAGGGCGAAGCCATGGTCAACCAGGCTGCTCTGACCGGCGAGTCCATGCCGGTGCGCAAGACCATCGGTGCCACCGTCTACGCCGGCACTGTGGTGGAAGAGGGCGAGTGCGTCCTGACCACTAGGGCCGAGGGCGGCGCAAACCGCTACGACAAGATCGTGGCCATGATCGAGGAGTCCGAGAAGCTGAAGTCCAGCACCGAGAACCGTGCGCTGGCTCTGGCCGATCGTCTGGTCCCCTGGTGCCTCGGTGCTACCGTCGTCACCTACGCCCTGACCCGGAACGCCACCCGCGCCATCTCCTGCCTGATGGTCGATTTCTCCTGCGCCCTCAAGCTCTCCATGCCGCTGGCCGTTCTTTCTGCCATGCGCGAGTGCGGCGCAAGCCATATCACCGTCAAGGGCGGCAAGTACCTCGAGACCCTGTCCAAGGCCGACACCATCGTCTTCGACAAGACCGGCACCCTGACCCGCGCTACCCCCAAGGTGGTCAAGGTCGTCCCCTTCTCCGGCTGCAGCGAGAGCGAAGTTTTGCAGCTGGCCGCCTGCCTCGAGGAGCACTTCCCCCACTCGATGGCCAACGCCGTCGTCCGGGAGGCCAAAGAGCGCGGCATCTCCCACGAAGAGATGCACTCCGAGGTAGAGTATATCGTGGCCCACGGCATCGCCAGCCGCGTCAGCGGTGAGCGGGTCGTCATCGGCAGCCACCACTTCGTCTTTGAGGACGAGCACTGCACCATCCCCGAGGACGAGCGCGAGAAGTTCGATAACCTTGAGCCGGAGTATTCTCACCTCTATCTGGCCGCTTCGGGCCGTCTGGCCGGCGTCATCTGCATCGCCGACCCGCTGCGTCCGGAAGCTTCCCGCGTGCTGCGCGCTCTGCGCAGCCTCGGCATCACCAACACCGTCATGATGACCGGTGACAGCGAGCGCACCGCCGCCGCCATCGCAAAGCAGGTGGGTGTGGACCAGTTCTTCGCCGAAGTCCTGCCCGAGGACAAGGCTGCTTTCGTCCAGAAGGCCAAGAGCGAGGGCCACACCGTCGTGATGATCGGTGACGGCATCAACGACTCCCCCGCCCTCTCTGCCGCTGACGTCGGCATCGCCATCAACTCCGGCGCTGCCATCGCCCGCGAGATCGCAGACGTGACCATCAAGGCCGACAGCCTCGAGGAGCTGGTCATCCTCAAGACCATCGCCAACTCCCTGCAGCGCCGTGTCAGCGCCAACTACCACTTTGTGCTGACCTTCAACTCTGCCCTCATCGCGCTGGGGGCAATGGGCATCCTGCAGCCTGCGTCTTCTGCCATGCTGCACAACCTCTCCACCATCGGCATCAGCCTCAAGAGCATGACCAACCTCATCCCTGAGGAAAAGGCTCAGAAGGCTCTGGTGGAAAAGAACTAAAGTCCAAATACTACAAAAATACCGGCTGTGCTTAAAACACAGCCGGTATTTTTATATCTGAATATTACTCAAGGCCGATCTGCTGGGCGTACTCTTCCAGCAGCTCCCGCTCGAGGAAGGGGGTCTTGACGCCCTCCCGGTCGCGATAGGTCTCATGGCCCTTGCCGATGACGGCGATGAGGTCGCCCTCCTGTGCGTGGTCAACAGCATAATGCAGGGCGTCGAGGCGGTCGGGGATTTCCACGAACTTTGCGTCCGGGTTGCCCTTGTTCATGCCCACGCGGATGTCGGCGATGATGTCTTCCACCTTCTCAAAGCGGTTGTTGTCCTCCGTGAGGATGGAGAAATCAGCCATCTTGGCACAAATTTCGCCCATGCCGTAGCGGCGCAGCTTGGAGCGGTTGCCGCCGCAGCCGAACACCACCACGAGGCGGTGGGGGGCGTAGGCCCGCAGAGTCGTGAGCAGACTCTCGGTGGAGACTTCGTTGTGGGCGTAGTCCAGCAGGATGGTGAACTTCCTGCTGATGGGGACCAGCTCCACGCGGCCCTTGACCACACAGCGGCCCAGACCTTCGTGGATGGCCTCATCGGGCAGGCCCAGCACCTTGCCCACAGTGAGAGCGGCCAGCGCATTGTAGACGCTGAACTCGCCGGGCATATTCACCTTGACGTCCATATCGTCCTTGCCGGAGACATGGAACTGGACGCCGAGGAAGTCATGGGTGCGGAGCAGCTGGTAAGTACCGGCGCGGTAGTCGGCCTTCTCGCTGCAGCCGTAGGTCACAAGCTTGCAGGTGTGGCCTTCCAGCAGGGCCTCGGTGTTCTCGTCGTCGATGTTCACGACGCCGGTGGTGCAGCGCTTGAAAAGCTGACCCTTCCAGCTGCGGTATTCTTCAAAGGTCTTGTGCTCGCCGGGGCCGATGTGGTCGGGCGAGAGGTTCGTGAATACGCCGATGTCGTAATGGATGCCCGCCACGCGGTCCATCATGAGGCCCTGACTGGACACCTCCATCAGCGCCGTGTCGCAGCCGGCGTCCAGAAACTCCCGGAAGGTCTTCTGCAGCTCGTAGCTCTCAGGGGTGGTGTTAGCCGTCTCCTGATGGTGGCCGAGGAAGTAGATGCCGTTGGTGCCGATCATGCCCACCTTGCGGCCTGCGGCTTCCAGCACGCTCTTTATCATGTGGGTGGTGGTGGTCTTGCCCTTGGTGCCGGTGACACCGATCATGGTCATCCGGCGGGAGGGGTTGCCGAACAGGTTGCCGCTCATGAGTGCCAGCGCATAGCGGCTGCTCTCCACCTTCAGCACGGCAGCGCCGGGGACGGTGGAAAGGTCGATGTCGTGCTGGACCACCAGCGCCGTCACGCCGTCGGCCACGCACTGGGCGGCGTAGTCGTGGCTGTCCCGCTGGGTACCCACGATGCAGACGAAAAGCCGGCCCGGGGCCGCCTTGCGGCTGTCGTAGATGATGTCCTCGATGTCAAGTTCAAGGCTGCCCTGCACCAGCGTATAGGACACGCCCTCCAACAGTTGTTCCAGTTTCATCGTTCAAATGCTCCTTATTGCTGTTCTGCCGCTGCGGCAGTAGGGTCTTCGGCGGGCGCGGCTTCCGCGCCCTCAGTATCGGGTTCGGTGCCGGAGGCTTCCTCCGGCTGGCTCTCGGCTTCTGCCTCCGCCGGGGCGGCAGGCTCTTCCGGGGCCGTCCAGCCCGAGGGCAGGGTCGGCTCACCCTGTGCAAAGCGGAATTTGCGGCTGGAAGAGGCGCTCAGGTGGCTCAGATCCAGCATACCGGTGTCGGTGGGCGAGCAGCCCTTGCCGTCCTCGTTGAGCAGGACATACTTTGCCAGCCGGAGTTTGTAGTCCAGCTCATTCAGGGTACCCAGAAGCACGCTGATGCGGCCCTGATACAAAAACGCCATCTGCTCCGGGTCCTCGAACTCGATGCGGGTGACATCCGCCCCCAGCTCACTGCTGTCCAGTGCGGTCAGCAGAGTGTTCAGGGACTCGAGCCGCTTATCCGTGGGCGGTCCGGCCTCGCTGGATGCGGCGCTGTCAGACGCCGCGCTGCCCGAAGACGCGCCGGACAGTCCTGTCTCAAATTCCAGCTGTGTACCCGGCGTCGTGGATACCGGCTCGCCGCCGCAGAGGATGATAAGGTCCGGCTGGGCCGAATCCTGATCCAGTATCTTCAGCCCCGCAGAAAGGCTCAGCCAGCCGCTGGACGTCTGCATGGCGTAGACGGCAGTGGCCGCGTTGGTCCGCACCACTACGGTGTTAGGGTAATCCCGCTCCACCCGGATATTTTCCAGCAGCGGGAACTGCTTTTCCAGCGCAGCGGCCTTTTCGGCGGGGTCGAAGCTGAAGATGTTCTCTTCCGCGTGGACGCCCAGCGCCTGCAGGATCTCAGCGCTGGAATAGCCGCCCACCTCCTGCACCGCCTCTCCATCGACCGCCACTTCTAAGGTGTTTATCTTGAAGAGCATGGTCACGGTGAGGTAGACGCCCACCCCGATGACGCAGAGCAGCAGCGCCAGCGCCGTCAGGCGGCGGATGGCCCTGCGGCGGCGGACGGCGGCACGAGTCAGACGGCGCTTTTTTCTGCCCTCCCGCCGGGCCGGGCTGCGGAGGTTCGCCTCCGTGGGGCGGTAGCGCCCGCCGCTCTGGGGCCTCCGGGCGCTCTGGACATTCTGGGGCCGCTGGCCATTGCGGGGGCGGCTCCCATTTGTGGGGTAGGCAGTCGTGTTCTGACGGGGCCGCTGGCTTCTCTGCTGGCCCTGACGGCGGCTCTGGTTCTGGTTATTGGGCCGTCGCGCCGTCTGCTGGGGAAACTGGATGCTGTTGTCCGCATATCCCGAGCTGTGGTTTTCGAACGTCACATTGCCGCCCGAGAAGTCCAGCGTCTGCTCCTGATAGCCCTGCGTCCGGCGGCGGTTCTGATTCGAGGGACGCCGATCCTGCGTCCAGTCGTAGGCTTTGCGGGGCTTTCCCTGCCGCCGGGCGTTGTTCTGCTGCCCGGTGCGTCGGCTGTTGTTCCGATCCTGCTGCATGGTGCGGCGTCGCCTCCTTTCCGTCTGATTATTTTATCACAAGAGTGCTGCCGAATCAATCACGGCGTCTTGACCAGTTTCATCAGGGCGTCGGCGATGCGGTCGAGGCTGTCGTCCACCGAAAGGGTGCGGGCGTTCTTGCCCATGACAGCCAGCTTGCCCGGCTCGGCCAGCAGGCCGGAGACGGTCGAGACCAGCTTCTCGCCGGTCAGATCCTTTTCCTCGATGACCACAGCGGCACCGGCCTTCTGCAGCTCCATGGCGTTGTAATACTGGTGGTTCTCCGCCACATTGGGGCTGGGGATGAGGATGGCGGCGCGGCCCTCGGCTTCCAGTTCGGCCAGCGTCAGCGCACCGGCACGGCTGATGACGAGGTCGGCAGCGGCCAGCAGCTCGGGCATATTGTTGATATATTCCTTCACCACGAGGCTCTCGCCGGGAGCAAAGCCTTTTTCCTTTTCGAGATTTTGAAACAGCTCCACGCCGTACTGTCCGGTGGCGTGGATGTGGAGCACAGGCTTGTGCTCTTTCTGCTCCCATGCGCAGAGGTCGGCCACCACCTCATTGACGCGGCGGGCGCCGAGGCTTCCGCCGAAGGAGAGGATGACGGTGCGGTCACCGGCACCCAGCTGGGCGCGGATGGCGTCCCGCTCCCCTGCCTTCTCAAACACTTCAGGCCGCACCGGGTTGCCCACGACCTGCGTCTTTTCGGGCGCACCCAGCTTTTCCACAGCGGCAGGCACGGCGGCGAACACGATGTCCACGTCCGGGGCCAGCAGCTTGTTGGTCACGCCGGGGAAAGCGTTCTGCTCATGGATGGCGGTCTTGATGCCCTTCTTGGCAGCGCAGCGCACCACCGGGCCGGAGACGTAGCCGCCGCAGCCGATGACGAGGTCAGGCTGCACTTCCTTCATCATGGCCCGGGCTTTCGGGCCGGAGAGGGCCAGGTTCCAGAGGGTGATGATGTTCCGCTTGATGTTGTTCAGGGAGAGCTTACGCTGGAAACCGGTGATCTCGATGTGGTGGAAGGGGTAGCCTGCCTGGGTCACAAGGCGGTATTCCATGCCCTCTTTCCGGCCTGCAAAGTGTATCTCGGCGGACGGGTCGGCCTTTTTGATGGCTCCCGCAATGGCCAGAGCCGGGTTGATATGTCCGGCAGTTCCGCCGGCTGCGATCAGTACACGCATGGTGATTTCCTCCTTATTTGGATGTGCTCAATATCCCATGTTGGGGTCGAGCCGGATGGTGTTATCGGACTTTTCTTTTTCCCGCTGTTCCCGCAGGGCGCGGAGATTCTCCCGCTCGAGGCGGGCGCGCTCGCCGCCCCGACCGATGTTTATCATCACGCCCATCTCGGCCAGCAGCAGGATGAGGCTGGTGCCGCCGGAGGAGAAGAAGGGCAGCGAGATGCCGGTGTTGGGCAGGGTGTTGGTGACGACCGCGATGTTGCAGAACACCTGCCACGCAATTTGGGCCATGATGCCGATGCCCACCAGTGTGCAGTAGCGGTTCTCGGCGTGGAAGGCCAGCCACAGCCCCTGCACGAGGAAGAGCACGAAGAGCAGGATGACGATGACGGCACCCACGAAGCCCAGCTCCTCGCACACGACGCTGAAGATGAAGTCGTTGGTGCTCTCGGGGAGCCAGAGCTGTTTTTCGATGCTGTTGCCGAGGCCGAGGCCGGTGACACCGCCGGAGCCGATGGCGTAGAGGCTCTGCAGGGTCTGGTCGGTCATCTTGCTCAGGTCGTGGGTCCAGCCGTCCAGACGGCTCTGTAAGTACGGGATGGAGTCGATGTGCTCCAGCACGGTGCGGAGCAGCAGCACAGCGGACGCGCCGCCCGCCCAGGTGATGATGCCGCCGCTGCCGCCCAGCAATAGGATGGTGCCGCAGATGGCCGTCGTCAGGACGATGCCGGACATATGCGGCTCAAGCATGAGCAGGATGACCACCGGGATGAGGGGCAGCAGCGGGACGATGAGTTCCCGCACGATGCGCTGATAGAGCCACTGGCCTACCGGGACGCGCCGCCCGGAGGCGGGGTCCAGCTTTTCCAGATGGGGCGCTTTCGCGGCCAGATGGGCCGTGAGCAGTATCATCTCGAACTTTGCGATCTCCGATACCTGAATGGTAAAGCCGATGCGCAGCCAGCGGCGGCAGCCGTTGAGGGGCGCACTGAACAGCACCGCGATGAGCATCACGATGCAGACGACATAGCCCGGCCCGACCATCCTGCGCAGAAAGCGGTGGTCGATGCGGGAGAAGAGCAGCATGACCGCGAGGCCCAGACCCAGGCAGAACACCTGCGACTTGATGTAGTAGAAGCTGTCGCCCATCCGCAGGTAGCCCGTGGTGTAGCTGGCACTGAACAGCATGATGAGTCCGAACACGATGATGACTGCCAGCGTCGCCAACCAGTTGATGAGCACCTGCGGCCAGGGGCCGGGGCTCGACAAGATGGCAAAGGACTCAGGCTTTTTTCTCCGGATGGTCGCCATCCGCATTCCCTCCTTATCGGGTCCCGGCTCAGCTGGCCCGCGCCGCCTGCAAGGTCAGCGCAAGGCCCAGCATTGCCAGGACTCCAAAAATATAAAAGATATTCACCGGGTCAAAGCCCCGCTTTTCCAGCCAGCGGTGGAGCGGCGCGGTGCCGAACAGCTGCCGCCGCCCGCCGGAGGCTTTCCAGACGATGATCTGCAGAGCCACCATGCCGCCTTCCAGCCAGTAGGGCAGGGCCAGCGGGAGCGTCAGCCCGGGCCAGCCGACGCTCAGCGGCACACAGCCCAGCGCACCGGCTAAAAACTGGCACCCCACCGCACCGGGGCGGAGCTTTGCGGGGTAGAAATTCCAGAGCAGGAAGGCCATCAATGCCCCGGCCAGCGCCGCCGGGAGGACGCCCAGCGGGAACCAACCCAAGAGGGTCATAGCCGTCATGAGACCCAGCATGGCGATGAATGCGCAGCCGCAGACCGTGCCGTCCATGCCGTCGGCGGTGCGGGCGCTCTCGGCCAGCGCCACTAAAATCGCCAACCAGACCACCGGGGCCAGCGGCCCGAGGTTGCAGTAGCCGACGCCCGGCACTGCCAACCCGTCGGGCAGGCAGTGGTTCAGCCCCAGCAGGGCCAGCACCAGCGTGCCGGAGGCCGCTTCCAGTGCCAGCCGCACCGGGCGGCGCAGCCCCAGCGGCGACCGATGCCGCAGTCGGACCACATCGTCCGCGAGGCCCACGGCCCCAAAGCAGAGCGCCCCGAACAGGGCGATGAGCAGCCGTGTGGTCAGCAGGCTCTCGGTCCCCAGCAGCTCCGGCTGGGCGACACAGGCCGCTGTCCAGCCGACGCCTACCGCCGCCAGCGTCCCCACCATCAGGCAGAGCCCGCCCATCGTGGGCGGCTCATTTTCCTCCTGCTGGACGCGGAACGCCCGCAGCAGCGGCGTCATCAAATTCCCGAGCGCCGCCGTGAGGACGAACCCCAGCGTTGAGGCGACGATCAAGGCAAAACGAATCATAATAACGATACTCCAAGTATTTTACTTTGCGCAGACGGGATAAAACAGGGCCAGCGCCTTTTCCAGTGCCATGCCCCGGCTGGCCTTCACCAGCAGAGCGTCGCCCGGCTCCATCCGGGTCAGCAGAGCGTCTGCGGCCTGCTGGTAATCCTCGGCATGGACGACGTCGGCGAGGCCAGCGTCCTTTGCAGCCCGGGCCGTCCGTGCGGCCTCGGGGCCATAGGTGACAAGGGCGGTCAGCCCGGCCTCTGCGGCCTGACGGCCCAGCTCTTCATGAGCGGGCGCGCTCATCCCGCCCAGTTCCAGCATATCGCCCAGCAGAGCGAAGCGGCGCTTGCAGGGGTACTCTTTGAACATCGCCAGCGCAGCCTTCATGCTGTCGGGGTTGGCGTTGTAGCAGTCCTCGATGACGTCCATGCTGCCTGCGTGGACGACCTTCTGGCGCATACCGGTCTGCTCGAAATCGGCCAGACCCGCGATGACGCCCTCGGGCGCGAGGCCCAGACGGGTGGCGGCGGCGTAAGCAGCCAGCGCGTTCGCCACATTGTGACGTCCCATCGCAGGAATCGTCACCTCATAGCGGCCTGCATTTTTATCGCAGAGGGTGAAGGCCATGCCGTCACCCTCCTGCCGGACATCGAGGGCGCAGACGTCGGCGTTCTCGTCGCCGAGGCTGAACCACACGGGCCGGACATGGGTGGGCAGAGCGGCTTTGCGCAGGAAGGGGTCGTCGCCGTTGAGCACGAGGGGCGAACCCTCGGCAATGCCGGCGCAGATTTCCAGCTTCGCCTTGCAGATATTCTCCTGACTGCCCAGATTGCCGATGTGGGACACGCCGATGCAGGTGATGATGCCCACATCGGGGCGGGCGCACTTTGCCAGACGCTCGATCTCACCGGCGTGGCTCATGCCCATCTCCACGACAGCGTACTCCGTATCCCTGCCGATGCGGAACATGGTGCGGGGCAGGCCCAGCTCATTGTTCTGGTTGCCCTCGGTCTTGATGGTATTGCCAAAGCCCGCGATGGCGGCGTAGGTCATCTGCTTGGTGGTGGTCTTTCCCACACTGCCGGTGACGCCCACCACCTTCGGGTGGAACTGGCTGCGGTAGTTCGCGCCCATAACCATCATGGCGTGGTAGCTGTCGGGGCTGATAACCGCCCGTTCAGCCGGGACGCCCTCCACCGGATGATTGAGGACAACGTAGGCCGCGCCCTCTTCCAGCGCCTTGGCCGCGAAATCGTGGCCGTCGAAGCGCTCACCGGGGAAAGCCACAAAGATGCAGCCGGGGCAGACCTCGCGGCTGTCGGTGGTCACGAGGCCGATGGGCTGGCTGTCGGCGAAGCCCTCGGGGGCAAGGCCCTTCAAAAGCAGTTCTGCTGCGATTTTTTCCATAATAAATCTCCTTATCCGCAAGTGATGGTGATGACGGTGCCCTTCTGGACGCTGGAGCCGGCGGCCTCGCTCTGGCTCTGCACGGTACCGGCGCTGTCGCCCGCCACCTGACAGTTCAGGCCGGCGGCGGTCAGCATCTGGCGGGCAAAGTCGGCACTCTTACCGCTGACGTCCGGCACTTCCGTGTGGCTGCCGGAATAGGTATCGGTGTAAAGATAGATGGTGGTGCCGCTGGCCACCGTTGCGCCCGCGTGGGGGTACTGGTAGGTGACGACGGCAGCGGTCTGGTCGCTCTCGCTCTCCACGAGCTGATGCTTGAGGCACTTGGTATTCAGGGAGACCTGCGCATTGCTCCACTCCTTGCCCACGAGGTTCGGCACCTTGACGGTATTCTGGCTGCGGTCGATGCCGTCGGTGGCAATGCCCAGATAGGGGGCTATCTCACTGATGATGTTGCCGACCACAGGCGCAGCCAGGATGGACGAATAGTCGGTGTGGGCGTTGTTTGGGTCGTCCAGCATGACGTAGACCAGAATTTCGGGGTCGTTGGCAGGCAGGATGGCGGCAAAGGAGGCGACTTTCTTGTAGTCGCCGTCGGCGCGGCGCTCCATGTTCAGCTGCTCGGACGTACCGGACTTGCCGCCGATGCGGTAACCCGCGACGTAGGCGTTGGAGCCGCCGCCGGTGGTGGTGCCGTCGCCGACCTCGTATTCCATGATCTGGCGGATGGTCTCGCTGGCGCTCTTGCTGATGACCTGACGGCGGACGTTCGCGCCGATCTCCTCGACGACGTTGCCGTTCTGGTCGGTTATCTTATCCACCACATGAGGGGTGACGAGGTAGCCGCCGTTGACGGCTGCCGAGATGGCGGTGCAGACCTGCAGCGGGGTCACAGCCATTGCCTGACCGAAGGAGGAAGACGAAAGCTCGACCTCGCCCAGCTGGCTCTTGGTGTAATACTTCATCATGCCCGTCTCGTTGGGCAGGTCCACGCCGGTGCGCTCGGTGAAGCCGAAAGCGTCAAAGTAGTCGTAGAAGACGCTGGAACCCAGCCGCTGACCCAGCTGGATAAAGTAGATGTTGCAGCTGTTCCGGAGGGCCTCGGCGAGGTTCTGGACGCCGTGGGCCTTCTTACCGGCGCAGTGGTACGTCTCTTTTGCCACGCCATAGGCACCGGAGCAGTTGAAGGTGGTGTAATAGGTGGCCTTGCCCGAGTCCACACCCATCGCGGCCGTGATGACTTTGAAGACGCTTCCGGGATAGTACAGCTCGGTGATGGTCTTGTTCTTCCACTGGATGTCGCGGTAGGTTCCGGTGTAGTCGGGGTCTTCTTCCGGTATCTTCTTGCCTTGCTCGTCCCGGAGATAGTTGCCATTGGCGTCTTTCTTGTAGATGGTGTAAATCTCCGGCTCGGCGTTCACCTGCTCATTCAGATAGGCCAGGTTCTCGCTAAAATCCAGCGGAGCGTTGGGGTCGAAGTCAGGCTTCGAGGCCATGGCAAGGATGGCACCGGTCTTGACGTTCATGACGATGGCTGCGCCGCGGTTCTCGACCGTGTTGGCGTAGATAGCCTCGTTGAGGTAGCGCTCCACGACCTCCTGCACATTGACGTCCAGCGACAGCACCAGATTGGAGCCGTCCTTGGCGGCGTAAGTGGTGGCGTTGGCGTCGGCGATGGCGTTGCCGTAGGCATTGCGGAGGGTGATCGTGCGGCCATTGACGCCCGCGAGGGTGTCATTGTAGGATTTTTCGAGGCCGTAGAAGCCCTCGCCGTCGCCGTTGCAGAAACCCAGCACCGATGCGGCGAACGCGCCATAGGGGTAGTCGCGCTGGAAGCTCTTGGACGAAGAGACGGAGACACGGCCCTTCTTGATGACGGTGCCGTCTTCCAGAGTCTTGGCTTTGGCGTGATTTTTATTATATTCGCTGATGTATTTCTCGATGGAGAGCTTGACGGCATTGTTCACCTTGGTGGCCAGCACCTGATAGGACGACCCGTTCTTGGCCAGCGCGTCGTGGACGGTCTGATACTGGGTCTGATATTCTGCCGAAGAGGTATCTACGCTGTCCAGACTCTCGCCGTCGCCGGAGAGCAGCCGTAGGGTGAGCTGGCGGCTCACATCGGCCAGCGTCGTCTCATCCACGGTCTTGACAGCCTCACCCGTCTCCTCGACGGTCTGGCTGGTGAAGAGGGCCGTGCTGTAGCTGGGGTCGGCCCAGATGGTCCATACTACGCTGGTGGACGCCAGCGTGATGCCGGAGGCATCGTAGATCTCGCCGCGGGTGGCCTGGATGGTGCTGTCCAGCAGCTGCTGCTGGGCCGCATACTGGCGGAAGGTCGCGCCCTGTTTTATCTGGATGTTATACAGGCTGTGGGTGACGATGCCCGCAGCCGCCACTACAAAAAATACCGCCGCACCGAAGCTGAAATGCCGCAGCCGCGCACTGAGGCGCTCGTGCGGGTCGCTGCGGCGGAGGCGGTAGTAGATGTTCTTATGCTGGTCGTTGGAGGGCTTGTTTTGCATGGTATTCTCCTGCAGAAACCAGAAAAGCGTGCGCTGCCGCACGCTTTTCTGTCTGTTTGCTTATTTTACGCTGCGGACGGAAGCCAGAATGGTCATGGCACCGTCGTGCAGAAAATCCGTCCACTGGTGGACAGCCGACTCCCTGCGCACCAGTACGCTGTCGCTGTCGAGGCGGATGTAGGTGAGCTGGCTCTGGTCCATCTTCATGAGGCCCAGCCGCCCGGCCACTTCTTCCACGCTGGTGATGTTGGTCTTGCTGTTGAGGACACTGTTATAGTAGGTATACTGGCTCTGCTCGCTCACGAGTTCCGCTTTGGCCTTCTGGATCTGGTCGTTGACCTCCACCAGCTGGGCCTCGCTCCACAGCAGACTTACCGCAAAGCCTGCCAGCAGCGCCATCGAGATCAGTTGAAGTGCGTGCTGCATGGCCGCCTGGAACGGGCTGAGACGGCGTTTGCCGCCTTTTTCCACCCGCAGTGCGACCTTGCGCTGAGTCTGAGGCGCTTTTCTGCGACGCACCTCAGACGACATATCATATGCTGGCTGACCCATAGTTGATCTCCTCCTCTTACACTGAGCGGCGTCTTATCCGGCTCAGAGTTTCTCCAAAACGCGCAGATGAGCAGAACGGCTGCGCCGGTTCTCCTCCAGTTCCTGCTTGTCGGCCTCGATGGGCTTCCGGGTAATGAGCTTTGCCTTCGCCTTGCCGCCGCAGACGCAGACCGGGAACTCCGGCGGGCAGGTGCAGGCGGTGGACCAGCGGCGGAACTTGTTTTTCACCAGCCGGTCTTCCAGCGAATGGAAGGTGATCACACACAGCCTTCCGCCCGGGGCAAGGTGGTCGAAAATGGTATCCAGACCTTCCTCCAGAGCGTCCAGCTCGTGGTTGACCGCGATACGCAGCGCCTGAAACGTGCGCCGCGAGGGATTCTTGTTCTTGCGCCGCTCCGCAGGCGGCATGGCGCTGGCCACGATGTCGGCCAGCTGTAACGTCGTCTCGATGGGGGCCGTCTCGCGGGCCTCCACGATGTGGCCGGCGATCTGCCAGGCATAGGGCTCTTCGCCGTAGTCCCTCAGGATGCGGGAGATTTCTTCCCGGCTGGCGGTGTTCACGAGGTCTGCCGCCGTCTCGCCCTGCTGGCTCATCCGCATATCCAGCGGGGCGTCTGCCCGGTACGAAAAGCCCCGGGCCGCGTCGTCCAGCTGATGGCTGGAAACGCCGAGGTCCAGCAGCGCACCGTTTATCTTCTCGATGCCGAGGCTCTCGAGGGCTTGTCCGGCGTAGCGGAAGTTTATCTGCACCACCGTGGCCGGGAGCCCGGCCAGCCGCGCCCTGGCGGTCTGCACCGCGTCGGGGTCCTGATCGAGGGAGACGAGCCGCCCGCCTTTTGCGCCGTCCAGCCGGAGGGCGATCTGGCGGGAGTGTCCCGCGCCGCCCGCCGTGCCGTCGAGATAAGTGCCTGCCGGGTCGATGTTCAGTCCGTCGAGGCACTCGTTCAGAAGCACGGGGATATGCTCAAACGAGGCCGGGTCGAACTGTGCCAAATCTTCTGTCTGAGTCACCGCGCCCAGCCTCCTTTCGTTTCGTGTTTCGAGCCGTCCGATACGCCGGACATCTCCCGGGGAGTTTGTCCCGTTTTCTGCTCTGTCATGATACCTGACGACTCTATTTTATTTTAGCAAATCGAAACGCTGAATGCAAGTTTTTTCCTGCGCTTTTTTCCTACAAAATGTTACAAAAAAAGCCCCTGCGAATCGTCATTTTTACTCGCAGGGGACTGTATTCAGGTCAGGAGCGGCTCATCACACGCCGCGGCGGGGGGTCTGGCGCAGGTTCGCGCGGACGTTTTTCACCTGGGCGGCGTTCTCAGACATCGTCTCCTCGGTGGTTTTCAGCATATTATCGCAGTAATCCGTGACCGTCTGGCGGACGGTGCGGGCCTCAGTCTGGGCAGCGGAGACGATCTCGGACGCACGCTGCTGGGCGGCGCGGACGATCTCGGCCTCGCTCACGAGGATGCGGGCGCGCTCTTCTGCCTTCTTGACGATGGCCTGTGCCTGCGCGTTGGCCGACTCGATGAGCTGGGCGCGGTCGCTGACGATGGACTGGGCCTGACGCAGCTCCACGGGGAGGTTTGCGCGGATGTCATCGAGATAGTCCCGAATTTGTTCCACATCCACGATGCGCTTGCCGCCCGAAAGGGGCATTCCGGTACTCTCTTCCAGCAGGTCTTCGATGGTATCCAAAAGCTCGTTGACGTTCATCACGCTTCTCCTTCTTCCTCTGCGGCGTCTGCCATGGGTCTCACATATTTCCAGAGCAGGACTTTGCCGTACTTATACTGCTTCTTCAGCTGTAAACCGCCCACTTCGGCGGGAAGGACGAGTTTCGTCTCGCTCTCGCAGATGACGATGCCGCCGGGGGCGACGCACTTGTCCACGATGGGGAGGATATTTTCCAGCGTGCCGTTGTGGAAGGGCGGGTCCAGCAGCACCAGATCGAACTGCTCCCGGCAGGCCGAGAGGAAGCGGGCCGCTTCGCCGATGTTGACGCGGCTGCGGTCGAAGACGCCGCAGTTCTTGCAGTTCTTCATAACGATGTTCACAGCCTCGCGGTTCTCGTCCAGGAACACGCACCGGGCAGCGCCCCGGCTCAGCGCCTCAATGCCCAGCTGGCCGCTGCCTGCGTACAGGTCCAGCACACGGGCTCCGGGCAGATCGAACTGGACGATGCTGAACATCGCCTCCTTCACCTGATCGAGGGTGGGGCGGGTAATATCCGTGCCGGGCAGCGCTTCCAGCCGTCTGCCGCGGGCTTCTCCTGCAATGACTCGCATGGTTTTGGCCTCCTTCGGGTCTTTCCTGTTATCGTAACTTCATATTATCGTCATACCGCCGGTCTTTGTCAAGGGCAGTGTCATGATTCGTTGCGTTACGGTCATGAATGTGCTAAAATCATACCAGAACGCCGCTTTTTCGGGCGTACAAAAGGAGAGTATTTATCATGAAAGTCCTGCTCATCAACGGCAGCCCCCACGAGAAGGGCTGCACCTATACCGCACTGAGCCTCATCGCCGGGGAGCTGAACGCCGCCGGCATCGAGACGGAGATCTTGAACGTCGGCACAAAGCCCGTGGGCGGCTGCATCGGCTGTGGCGGCTGTGCTGCCGGCAAGGGCTGCGTCTTCGGCGGCGTGGTCAACGAGGCCATCGAGAAAGCCAAGACTGCCGACGCCTTCGTCTTCGGCACACCGGTGCATTACGCTTCCGCCTCCGGCAACATGACCAGCTTCATGGACCGTCTCGCCTACGCGGGCGGCAGGTATCTGGCCTACAAGCCCGCCGCCATCTGCTGCTCGGCCCGCCGCGCCGGCACCACCAGCACCCTCGATCAGCTGGTGAAGTACCCCGAGTTCTTCCATATGCCGCTGGTGAGTGGCTCCTACTGGCCCATGGTCCACGGCTCGAACCCCGAGCAGGTACTGCAGGACGCCGAGGGCTGCGCCGTGATGCAGGAGCTGGGCCGCAACATGGCCTGGCTGCTGCACTGCATCGAGGCCGGCAAGGCTGCCGGGTTCGACCACCCGCAGAACCCGCCCCGCCCCATGACGAACTTCATCCGCTGAGCAGTATGCTCCCCCATTCCGGGGGAGCATTTGTTGTTTTGGGCAGCACTCTTCCCCGTCTGCCGCCAAAAAGGTGTGCAAAAAGGGCGGGAGGTGCTTTTTTCGTTCATAACTTTGTGCTACTATAAGAAGTAAAGTAACTTTGCTATGGACGGAGACCCGACTATGGAACACTACGACTGGAACGACGGCTGGCTGTTTTGCCCCACCTTCGACCCCGCGCTGGTGCGCCCGGAATGCACCGGACTGGAGCTGGAGTCGGTGCGCATCCCGCACACGGTCAAGGCCCTGCCCTACAACTATTGCAACGAGAACGACCACCAGCGCCTGTGCGGCTACCGCCGGGAGTTCTTTGCCCCTGCCGAGTGGGCAGGCCGCACCGTCCTGCTCACCTTCGGAGCCATCGCCCACGACGCCACCGTGTTCTGCAACGGGCGGCGGCTGTTCCACCACGGCTGCGGCTACACCGCCTTTACGGTGGACCTGACCAGCGCCCTGCATCTGGGCAAGAAGAATGTCGTGGCTGTGCGCTGCGACAGCCGCGAGGACCTGAACATCCCGCCTTTCGGCGGTTCCATCGACTACCTGACCTACGGCGGCATCTACCGTGCCGTAAGTCTGGACATCAAGGAGCCCGCCTACCTGCGGGATGTGTTCGTGGAGGCCCGGGCCGAAGGCGACTTTCGCATTTACACCGCCACGGTGGGCGAGACGGTGGGCTGCACCCTGCAGGCCGAGATCCGCAGCCCCGCCGGAAGCCGGGCCGTCTACCGTGGGGAACTTGCCCTGCCCATCACCGGCACCCTGAACGGGGTGCATCCGTGGAGCATTGAGCACCCCACCCTGTACACTCTTACCGTAAAGCTCATCCGTCCCGGCACCAGCGGTCTGCCCGACCGGGTGCTGGACGAAAAGACCGTCCGGTTCGGCTTCCGCACGGTCCAGTTCGTGGCCGGAGGCCTGTACCTGAACGGCCAGCGGGTGGTGCTGCGGGGCATCAACCGGCACCAGAGCTACGCCTATCAGGGCTACGCCATGCCGGACAGCCTGCAGCGGCTGGATGCCCAGTTCATCAAAAAGGACCTGGGCTGCAATGCCGTGCGCACCAGCCACTACCCCCAGAGCCCGGCCTTCCTGGATGCCTGCGACGAGCTGGGCCTGCTGGTGTTCACCGAAATGCCCGGCTGGCAGCACATCGGCGACGAAGCCTGGAAGGCGCAGGCCCTGCAGAACTGCCGGGAGATGGTGTGCCAGTGCCGCAACCATCCCAGTGTGTTTTTGTGGGGTGCACGGGTCAACGGCAGCCCCGATGATGAAGCCTTTTACAAGCGCACCAACGAGGCCATCCATCGACTGGACCCCACCCGCCCCACGGCGGGTGCCCATATCCGCCGCCGCGAGCAGCTGCTGGAGGATGTGTACGCCTACAACGATTATTCCTACCGGGGCCGAGGCCCCGCCTGTGAGGCCCGCGCCTCCGTCACCCCGGACATCCGCAAGGGCTACCTCATCAGCGAGTTCGGCGGGCAGAACTTCCCGGCCAAGCCCTTTGACGATGAGGCCCACCGGCTGGTGCAGGCCCTGCATTTTGCCGCCGTGCTCAACGATTCCATTGCCCAGCAGGGCGTGGCCGGCAGCTTTGGCTGGTGCCTGGCCGACTACAACACCCACCGGGAATTCGGCAGCGGCGACCGCATCTGCTACCACGGCGTGATGGATCTGTTCCGCAACCCGAAGCTCTCCGCCGCCGTGTACGCCAGCCAGAAAACACCCCGCGCTCCTTCGGACATCGTGCTGGAAGTCTCTTCCGCCATGGCACTGGGGGACCTGCCTGGCGGGGTACCGGGGGCCTGCTGGGTGTTCACCAACGCCGAGAGCGTGCGTCTGTACCGCGGCAATGACTTCGTGGCCGAATTTGCCCCCGACCGGCGCGGCCGGTTTGCGGCGCTGCCGCACCCACCCATTGAGATCAACGACTTTGTGGGTTCCCTGCTGGAAAAGTATGAGGGGATGGACCATGCTTCTGCCTTGCAGGCAGCTGCCATCCTGAACGAGCTGCGCCGGGACGCCATGGAGCCTTCGCCCCTGTCCCGGGCACGGATGCTCTCGCTGCGGCTGGGCTGGAACGATGTGCTGCGGATGTACTACAAGTACATCGGCGTGCTGGGCAGCCCCGCCGCCGAATACCGCTTTGAGGCCGTCTGGCACGGCCGGGCGGTGCGCACCGTGGTGCGGGAGCCGGTGCAGAGCGTCCGGCTGGAATGCGTGGTGCACAACCCCATCCTGACCGACGGCCCCACCTGGGACTGCGCTGCCGTGAGCCTGCGCGCCATCGACCAGAACGGCAACCTGCTGCCCTACTGCGGCGAGGCCGTGCAGCTGTGCACCGAGGGCCCCGTGAAGATCCTGGGGCCTGCCGTCGTACCGCTGCGGGGCGGCATGGGCGGCACCTATCTGGCCACCACCGGCGAGGCCGGGCGGGCCGTGCTGCACTGCCGCATGGAGGGCGCGCTGGACACCGAAGCCTATCTGACCATCCGCTGCCGGGAGTAAAATCCGGTCCCTTTCATGATAGATTTGCAGTCTGTTCAAAGTTTTATCATGGATGACTGGTATGCTAAAGACAAGGAACATCACGGCAGCGCTCAGCCGCTGTTTTGACAACGAAAAGGACTTGATCGTATGAGAGAAAAATTCCGTCAGTTCATGGTCGGCCGCTACGGCACCGATGGGTTGAATCAGGCTCTGAGCATCGCCTCCATCGTGATGCTGCTCATCTCCCTGCTCACCCGCATCAGCCTGTTCACCTGGCTGGGTCTGGTGCTGCTGATCCTCTGCTATTACCGATCCCTGAGCCGCAATATCTCCAAGCGCACCGAGGAGAACTACCGCTACTACACCCTGAAAGATCGGGTGGACGGCAAGTTCCGTGGTCTGAAAGATCAGTGGGCCAACCGCAAGCTCTACCACTACTACCGCTGTCCCAAGTGCCGCCAGAAGCTGCGGGTGCCCCGGGGCCGGGGCCGCATCCAGATCTCCTGCCCCCGCTGCGGCACCCAGTTCATCAAAAAGAGCTGAGCCATGTTTGGATATGTGATCCCGAACCACACCGCCCTCTCCCCGGAGGCGCAGGCGCGCTACCGCACCGCCTACTGCGGGCTGTGCCGCCGCATCGACGCGCTGCACGGGCTGCGGGGGCGGTTTACGCTGAGCTACGATCTCACCTTTCTGGACCTGCTGCTGTGCAGCCTGTATGAGGGCGAGAGCGAACTTTCCACCGGATGCAGCCGCTGCCCGGTGCACCCGCTGCACGGCGTGAACTGGCGGTCCAGCGGCCCCACCGACTACTGTGCCGACCTGAGCGTGGCGCTGCATTACTACAATGCCGAGGACAAATGGAAGGATGACCACAACCTGCTGGGCCTCGGCTATGAAAAGCTGCTGTCCGGCTGCCGCACCGACGCCGAAGCCCGCTGGCCCCGGCAGTGTGCCGCCATCCGCAACTGTCTGGCCCGGCTTGCAGAATACGAAGCCGCCGGCAGCGAGGACCTGGACGCCGTGTCCGGCTGCTTTGGCGAGCTGATGGCCGAATTGTTCGACTACAAGCAGGACCACTGGTCGCCGGAGCTGCGCAGCCTGGGCTTCCATCTGGGCAAGTTCATCTATCTGATGGACGCCTACGACGATCTGGCCCGCGACAAGCGGAAGGGCGCCTACAATCCCCTCAAAACCATGAGCGAGCAGCCCGGCTACGAGGAAGAGATGCGGGAAATTTTTGAGTTGCTGCTGGCACGCTGTGCCAAACGTTTTGAGCGCCTGCCCTGTGTGGAGGACGCTGACCTGCTGCGCAACATCCTGTATTCCGGCGTATGGCTGAAGTACAACTGCAACAATGCAAAGCGCTCCGGCCGGGATGCCGAAGCATCCACTTGATTTTTCCACGACGATACGGTAGACTATAGAGTATTGTGCGGCATTGCGGCCGCGCGAAATGAGACGTGAGGAAGTATATCCATGAGAGATCCGTATGAGGTGCTGGGCATTCAGCGCGGCGCAAGCGACGAAGAGATCAAAAAAGCATACCGTGCCAAATGCAAGCGCTGGCACCCCGATCTGAATCCCAACGACCCCACCGCCGAGGAGCACTTCAAGGAGGTGCAGGCCGCCTACGATGCCATCACCAAGGGCGAGACCGGCCCCCAGATGGGCGGCAATCCCTATGGCGGCTACCGTCAGCAGAGCTATGGCGGCTCCCAGCAGGGCTACAGCCAGCAGAACTACGGGTTTGACGGCTTCGATGGTTTTGACCCCTTCGGGTTCGGCTTTGGGTTCAACGGCTACAGCCAGCAGAGCGGTGCCAGCTACAGCGGCAGCGATTCGCCCGAGATGCAGGCAGCCCGCAACTTTGTGGTGAATGGCCGCTACGCCGAGGCACGCCGCGTGCTGGACGGCATGACCGCCCGCAATGCCCGGTGGTACTATCTTTCCTCGCTGGCCAATCAGGGCCTGGGCAACAGCATCGACGCGCTGCAGGATGCCCGCCGCGCCGTGCAGCTGGACCCCAACAACACCGAGTACCGGATGCACCTGCAGCGGCTGCAGAACCCCGGCCGCACCTACCGCACCCAGACCACCTACGCCCAGCCGGGCGGCATCATGCGCTGGTGCTGGAGCATGATCCTGCTCAACCTGCTGTGCAACTGCTGCTGCGGCGGCTGGGGCTTCGGCTGGGGCTTCGGCCCGCGCTACGGCTTCCGCGGATAACAAAAGCATATAAAACACAACAGCCTCCCTTTGCCCTTGTACCGGGCAGCGGGAGGCTGTTTTTGATCTGTTACAACACTGACAAAAAACGCCCCGAAGCATTTCTGCTTCAGGGCGTTTGAGCTGGAGCTGCTATCCAGATTCGAACTGGAGACCTCATCCTTACCAAGG
>ERZ839947.284-NODE-284-length-74292-cov-5.337231_pt1 | contig 74292 bp, 64 predicted proteins | sample MGYA00519908_ERZ839947 | MGnify/ENA primary metagenome ERZ839947 (study PRJEB31850, sample SAMEA3708857) | human gut metagenome | biome: human gut; feature: human-associated habitat; material: faeces | place: China | collected 2014 ... | reverse complement strand
ATGATTCCGATTCAGATCAACTGAACCTATGGGGTAATTTCTTTGGACAGTAGTGATCGAAAATCATTTTATTACCTTCTTGCGAAAGTATAGGTTTTAATTCTGATTTAACTTCTTCTGTCACTGCTAATGTAAATCTCTTTAAATCGATAAATTCTGCAATGATGCATCCTTTCTGCTCAGTTAATTTTGTAATCATTTTTTTGATTTTTAATAATGCGTTTTGGTTTAGATTAGTTGTTTTTCTTGAATGTAAATAAATTATGTTTCCTTAGGTTGCCTATAGAATGTCGAAAATAGGACAAAAAGTATAAATAACCAAATCTTTTTTATAAGAAAATCATATTCCGGCCGGATAAAAATTTGACGAAAGAGGAAGTCTGAACAGATATAAATTATATCTTTGTGATGTTTTTAAATGCTAACGTTTGCAATTATGACGGGGAAGATGACAGGTGGATTTGTGTGGAAGCGGTGACGGATCGGGATGAATGTGAATCGACTAAATTTACGATATAAATAAAATAAAATGAAAACAACACCTTTTACCCATTTTCATGAAGCTTTGGGAGCACGTATGGCTCCGTTTGCAGGATATAATATGCCCATCGAATATCCGACAGGAATTAAAGAAGAGCATCTGAATGTCCGTAATAAACTTGGAGTTTTTGATGTTTCCCATATGGGAGAATTTTGGATTAAAGGACCGAAAGCTTTTGAATTGGTTCAGAAATTAACCACAAATGATGTGGCCGCTTTGATAGACGGAAAAGTACAATATAGTTGTTTCCCCAATGATAAGGGTGGTATTGTAGACGACTTGCTGGTGTATCGTTTCAGTGCTGAAAAATACCTGCTGGTAGTTAATGCTGCTAATATCGAAAAAGACTGGAACTGGGTGGTAAAATACGGCGCAGAACTGGGTATGAAACCGGGCGTCGAACTGGAAAATGCTTCCGACAATATTTGCCAGCTGGCTATCCAGGGGCCTTTGGCATTGAAAGCCATGCAGAAGCTGACCTCGGAAAATGTTGTCGATATGGAGTATTATACTTTTAAAGAAATACCGTTTGCGGGGATCGATAAAGTTATTTTCTCCACGACAGGTTATACCGGTTCTGGTGGTTGTGAAGTTTATGCTTATAATAAAGATGCTGAGAAATTGTGGAATGCCGTTTTCGAAGCCGGAGCGGAATTCGGGATACAACCGATCGGATTGGGTGCCCGCGATACCTTGAGATTGGAAGCCGGTTTCTGTCTCTATGGGCATGAAATCGACGATGATCATTCGCCTATCGAAGCCGGTTTGGGATGGATTACTAAATTCGTGCCCGGAAATGATTTTATCATGCGGGAATACCATGAAAAATTGAAAGCAGATAAACCGACCCGTTATATGAAACCTTTTGAAATCATCGACCGGGGAATTGCACGGCAAGGATATCCTATCGAAGATGCCGAAGGAAATGAAATCGGTGTAGTATGTTCGGGAACGGTATCTCCTTTAACCGGAAAATCTATCGGTACGGGATATGTTAAAAGCGGTTTCCATAAATTAGATAGTGAAATATTTATCCGGGTGAGAAATAAGGCGTTGAAAGCAAAAATTGTAAAAACTCCTTTTTTCTGATACCGGAAATTCAAATACCGAAAAACTATCCCAAAGTCATTATTTTGACTTTGGGATTAGTGTCTCTCTTAGAGAGAGTGATTAAATGATTTCTTTTTTGAGGTATATTCGGCACCGATTTGTTAAGGTGATTTTAAATTATAAGTAAATCCGAATATTTCTCTTATAAAATGATATTTTGCGCAGTATATTTTGCATATTTGTAACGTTTGAAGAAAAATTGAATTAAAATTTAAAACCTTTAATTATTATACAAAATGAGAAAACATATTTTTAACGCAGGTCCTTGTAAGTTGCCGGATATGACATTGGAAAATACGGCAAAAGCTGTGATGGAATTAGGGAATTGTGGCCAGTCTATTCTGGAAGTATCTCACCGTTCAGCTGATTTTCAGGCTGTTTATGATGAGACTGTCGCCCTGTTCAAAGAAGTGTTGAATATCCCCGATAATTATTCTGTTATTTTCTTGGGTGGTGGTGCCAGTATGCAGTTCTGCATGATTCCTTACAATTTCCTGGGTAAAAAAGCGGCTTATGTGAATACCGGCGTTTGGTCTAAAAAAGCAATCGCTGAGGCTAAACTTTGGGGTGAAGTTGAAGTGATCGCTTCTTCTGAAGACCGGAATTTTACTTATTATCCGAAAGGATTCCAGATTCCTGCCGATGTCGATTATCTGCATATTACATCGAATAATACGATCCGTGGTACCGAGATTTTCGAAGATCTGGATAGCCCTGTGCCCTTGATTGCCGATATGTCGTCCGATATTTGTAGTCGTCCGATCGACGTAAAAAAATATATGATGATCTATGGCGGATGCCAGAAGAACTTAGGACCTGCCGGTGCTACTTTCGTGATTATCCGTAACGACTATCTGGATAAAGTAGTGGCTGACCGCAAGATCCCGACCATGCTGAAATATCAGACTCATGTCGATAACGGATCTATGTTCAATACCCCTCCTTGTATCAATATCTTTGCCGTTGGTCAGACCCTGAAATGGATCAAACAAATGGGCGGTGTTGAAGCTATGGAAAGACGTGCTATCGAAAGATGCAATGCATTGTACAGCGAATTCGACCGCAATACGGTATTCCGTGCTGTTGTTGAAGAAGGTTCACGTTCTCGTATGAATATTCCGTTCTTGTTAGCCGAAGGATATGAAGAACTGGAGAAAGAATTTTTGGATTTCTGTAAATCTAAAAACATCGTAGGCGTGAAAGGTCACCGTTTGGTGGGTGGTTTCCGTGCTTCTACCTATAATGCTTGTACGATGGAAGATGTAAATGCTTTGATTGCTGCCATGCAGGAATTTGAAAAAGCACATAAAAAATAAATAATATTAATTCAGATGAAAGATTTACGATTTACGACCGTGCTGAGGCCTCTCGTAAATTGTAAATCTTAATCGTAAATTTTGGTAGTTATGACAAAGGTTCTGATTGCAACCGATAAACCTTTTGCTCCGGTGGCAGTAAAAGGTATCCGCGAAATCGTGGAAACTCAGGGTTATGAATTGGCTTTATTGGAAAAATATACTTCTCCGGAAGAATTGATCGCTGCTGTTGCCGACGTAGATGCTATGATCATCCGTTCGGATAAAGCGACAAAAGAAGTGATCGATGCTGCTAAAAAACTGAAAGTAATTGTACGTGCCGGAGCCGGTTATGATAATATCGACCTGCAGGCTTGTACCGATCATGGCGTAGTGGCTATGAATACTCCGGGACAGAACTCGAATGCTGTGGCTGAATTGGTATTCGGTATGGCTGTTTATCTGGCTCGTAATTTCTATAACGGTAAATCCGGGCATGAACTGAAAGGAAAGAAAATCGGTGTACATGCTTACGGAAACGTGGGACAAAACGTGGGACGTATTGCCAAAGGCTTCGGAATGGAAGTGTATGCTTTCGACCCGTTCATGACCGATGAACAAATCAAGGCTGCGGGGGCTACTCCGTTGCATTCTGCCGAAGAAATGTATGCGATGTGTGATTATGTATCTCTGCATATCCCGGCTACCGAGAAGACAAAGAAATCGATCAATTATGAATTGTTGAATCGCATGCCGAAAGGAGCTGTATTGATCAACACTGCCCGTAAGGAAGTGATCAATGAAGAAGAATTGGTGAAATTGATGGCCGATCGTCCCGATTTCAAATATATTTCCGATATCGCTCCGGACAATGCCGCTGAATATGCCCAGTTCGAAGGCCGTTATTTCTTTACTCCGAAGAAAATGGGTGCTCAGACTGAAGAAGCGAATGTAAATGCAGGCTTGGCTGCTGCCCGTCAAATTGTGGCTTTCCTGGAACATGGAGATGCTAAATTTAAAGTAAATAAATAATATTTTTATGGCTATAGTAAAACCATTCAAAGGCTTACGTACTCCTAACCAGGAAGTATGCGAGGAATTGGCTTGCCTCCCGTATGACGTGATGAATTCGGAAGAAGCTGCACAGATGGCTGCAGGAAAACCGAAATCATTGCTGCATGTTACCCGGGCCGAAATCGATTGCCCTGCCGGAACGGATATCCACTCGGAAGAAGTTTACAATAAGAGTGTTGAAAATTTCAAAATGTTTCAGGACAAGGGATGGTTGGTACAGGATCCGGAAGCGAAATTTTATATTTATGCTCAGACCATGGAAGGCCGTACCCAATACGGTATTGTCGGTTGTGCTGCCTGTGAGGATTATATGAACGGGGTGATTAAAAAACATGAACTCACCCGTCCCGATAAAGAAGAGGACCGGATGGTGCTGACCCGTTATGTGAATGCTAACCTGGAACCGGTATTTTTTGCCTATCGTGCCGTGCCTGAAATTGACGCTATCGTTGAAGATATTGTGAAGAATCAGAAAGCAGACTACGATTTTGTGGCAGAAGACGGGTTCGGACACCATTTTTGGGCGATCAACTGTCCGGAAACCAATAAACGGTTGGAAGAGTTGTTCGCAACGAGAGTGCCGAACACCTATGTGGCCGACGGACACCACCGTACAGCTGCAGCTGCCCGTATCGGTGCCGAATATACAGCAAAGAATCCGAATCATACCGGTAAAGAAGAGTACAACTTCTTTATGGCCGTACATTTCCCCGACCATCAGCTGAAGATTATCGATTACAACCGGGTAGTGAAAGATCTGAATGGTCTGACCGAAGCTCAGTTGCTCGAGAAATTGAACGCTCATTTCGAAGTAAAGGAAATGGGTACCGAGATTTATCATCCGGCAAAATTGCACGAGTTCAGTATGTATCTGGGCGGTAAGTGGTATCGTCTGACCGCTAAAGCAGGTTCGTATGATGACAACGATCCGATCGGAGTATTGGATGTGACCATTCTTTCCAAACATGTGTTGGCCGATATCCTCGATATTCAGGATTTGCGTACCTCTAAACGAATCGATTTCGTGGGGGGGATACGTGGATTAGGTGAACTGAAAAAACGCGTAGACAGCGGGGAGATGAAAGTGGCTTTCGCTCTGTATCCGGTTTCTATGGAACAGTTGCTGAATATTGCCGATACCGGTAATATCATGCCGCCGAAAACTACCTGGTTCGAACCGAAACTTCGTTCCGGTTTAGTAATCCATAAAATTTGATTTTTGAAAATCTGAAATAAGATACCATCTTCTCTCAGAGGATGGTATTTTTTTCGGATGTGAATTTGGGTGTTAGTTTCAGTACAGGATAAAGCGTTCATGATTTATGCTTAAAGATATTCTGATTTCGATGATTATTTGGGTGGTAGTGGGATGTGGTAACGGCTCCGGGGTGAAACGACTGGATACAAGAGCTGTGGAAAAGGACACTGTTTTGAAATGGAGTCAATTGGTCGGTGAGAGCCGGTTAGTGCGTATGGAGACGAAAGAAGAGGCTTTGTTAAACGATTATTTTCGGGTATGGGCCGGAGAGAAGTATATTATTACTTACGGAAACGAAGAAATGTATCAGTTCGCCGCCGATGGTACTTATATCCGTAAATTGGCTTCTTATGGACGTGCTCCGGGCGAATATCAGAATATTATAGCCCTCACAGTAGATGAACCGGGCGAACGATTGTATTTTTCGGATTATGGAAGGCAAAATAGTATCCAGGTAATTAATTTGAAAAATGGAGAATATGAAAATTCCCTGCCCGGAATTTACGGATTGCCGAAGAAGATGATACTGGCCGGTGATTCGGTTCTTTATTGTATTCCTTTGTTATTGAAAGATGCAGCCTATGAGATTTATGCCCTTACTTCTTCCGGACAATTCCTGGGAGGGATTAAAAAAGAGACTTGTCGGGAGGTGCGTCAGAAGAATCATTCTTATCTGGGGATAGCGGGAGGATTTGTTCACTATATGTCAGGGATAACGGATACTTTGTATCGGATAACTGCCGAGACAAGAAACCCCGAATATTATTTTCATGCAGGACATTATTTGAAAGAATTCAAGCCTGATGAAAAAGGAGAAGAAATTGAAATGATAGTTGAGACTTCTCGGTTCATCTTATTCGATCGTTTATTCATCCGGATGGCTGATTCCAGATTTGGTAAAAATATAATTACTTACGACGAAAACCGGGATCCTGAAACTTATGTATTCGATAAACTGAACGATGGTTTATTCAAAGTAAAGAGTATTTATTTCGACGACCTTGACTTTGAATTGGAGGATTATCTGTTCGAAGTTTCTGAGCATTATCTTTGTCAATCTTTTTCTGCAATGGAATTTCGGGAAAGGATAAAATCAGCAAATTCCCCTTACCATGATTGGTATAATGCAATAGCCGATGATGATAATCCTGTATTGGTGTTGGGAAAGGTACGTAATTAAATTCGGATGACAGATTTCCCCGTTTTCGCAAATATCCTTAATTCGTTGAAGATAACGAATAACAGAGTATCTCCGGAGAGAAATTCTTATTGTTTTGGAAACTGATTGCGTATATTCGGTCGGATTTTTCATCGACACAGAAGCTTAAAATATAACGGTTCAAACGATATCTTTTCAAAAAACGGCCCTGCCAGTCGAATTGGTGTATTTCAAAATTATTATTGGAGATCGATAAATCTTTATTTTTAGAATCGCAGTATAATAAATAGATATAGTTGTCCGTGCTGAAATAGTTTTTATAGTAGTTGACTTCCTCTTCAACCCGGGCATTTAATTTGTCCAGGACGGTAACTTTATTTACAGATTTATCGATGGGAAATTGGTAACGGGTCGATTCTAAATTATTTAATGAAATAATATCGATGATGGGGAAATGCCTGTAAATAATGGCAACAGAATCCATCGTATTCGGTTTCAATATGTAAAATGCATGATAGATATTCGAATTGGCTATAAAATCGGTAATTTTTTTTTCTTTTATTATGGAAGGATAATTCTTGTAATTTAATAAATATCGATTACTGGAAATATTGGCAATGGAAAATTGATAATCAGACATACCTGAATTGGCAAAAATGGTCGAATCGTTGATTAAATATACACAATCCGCAGCTGTCAATCCCACTCTGACATTGATTTTCTCTGGGGTGTATAGAGGATTGGAGAATAAGCTATCGGTACAAAATAAAGTATATCTTAGTTTTTCAATAATAAGAAATTTATTCGGGGAATGCCGGTAAACCCTCGGCGTTAGATATTCATTGGGTCCCCGTCCTATACTTCCGTAGGTTTTTAATAAATGGAAAGAATTTAGGGAATAATATTTTAAGAATTTATTCTCGTCCGTTTCTGCATCTTTGATAATCAATAAGGTATCTGAAATCCAGATTTTTTCAGGATTTAATAATGTCGTATCCGTTAACGCGATAGAAGTCGGTGTTAAATCAATGGCAGGAAAAGTATTTAAATCTTGTAACTCAACTAGTTTACATGAATATGGTTTTTCTCTGGAGGTACAAGATAATACCAATAGTAATAAACATATATAAACTGTTTTTTTCATATTTAATTCTTTATATAATCGATAAATATATTCATTATCATTTTATTATCGAGAGGAGAACCACATAAAATTTTATTATCTTCAATTAGAAATGTTTGACTACGAGGAATAAGAGGATTTAGTTTAAAAAAATTATGAGTATAATCAAAGTAGAATTAAAAATCCTTATTTTGCTTAATAATTTCATCTAAACGTTCAAATTCATCTCCAATAACTAAAAATATTATTTTTTTCTGCAACTTTTTATTTTGGGAAGCAATTAATTCCCATTTGTTTAAATTTACATAACAGTCTTCACAGGTTGGACTGATTATATTTAAAATATAATTAGAATTTGAAATATGTTGATTTGTCGAATCTAAACAAGAATAATCTATCGGTTTGTTTATAATGAAAGAGTAATCAGAATTCATTATTTTTAAGAGTTTTCTTTTTTGAAAACTACTTAAATTTATGATAATTATCAATACGATTAATAGAATCCCTGATATGTAGTATATAATTTTTTTCATCTCTCTATAAAAAGTATCTTAAAATCTCTAAATTGCAAAATAGATATTTTAAGATAAAAATTTAACAATCCTGATATAAGGGGTTATTTCCTTGTTTATCTGGACATTTTCTTACACATGTTATACTTCGTAATAGCATTTGGATAGATATATTGTAAAGTTATGACGAATGTTGCTATAGTTATTCTAATTTGTTGTTCTATAATATTGTTTTATATATATATTTAACATATGGGTGGGGATATATGTTTTAGGGGTTTTATTTATGGTATAAATATCTTGCAAAATATAATGAAAGCATTGTAACAAATAATTTTCAGTTTCGATGATTTCACTTTTAAAACGATCCTGGAATAGATGATCATATCTGCCGTATTTATTATTGAACCACATGGCATAGCTGGTTACTATCCGCCGGATGTGTTCGCTGAGGGCAGGACTTTCAATTTTTTTTCCATATGAAGTATAAGGCGGTGAGCAGCAAAAGGGTAGTAAGGGCGAATGCCCATACATTCATTGCACGGGATTGAGCTGTCATAACGTAATCTTGTATTTCTAGTGTTTCCATAATTTATTTCGTGGATTTACTGATATAACGCAGAAAATCCTTATCGGTCGAAAAATTTGGGATTCCGGGACGGACCTTTTGTCCGGTTTTATATCAGACTTACCGCCCGGTATTTTGTTAGTTGCAATGGTTACAGTGGTTAAGGAGTAACCATTGAAACCGCTGTAACATTGCTAATCTTTTATTTTAGAAGTGGGTGAAAAGAGAGCTTGCTTAAAATGGGACGAAAAGTCCGTCCCGGAATCCCGGAAGAGGTTAATATTTCAGCCATTTGTAAAGTTCTTTCCAAGTGACTTTTTTGCCATACATTAAAATACCGATGCGGTAAATTTTTCCGGATAGCCAGGTAAAAAAGATAAAACTGACGATTAATAATGCCATAGAGGTCAGGATTTCCCAGGTCGGTACTCCGAAGGGGATACGGACCAGCATAACGATCGGTGAGGTGAACGGGATCAAGGAACTCCAGAATACCATCGGGGATTCGGGACTTTTCATGGCGGCGAAACCGATGTATAACCCGATGACGAGGATAATCGACAAAGGGGTCAGGAATTGTTGCGAGTCGGTTTCGTTATCGACGGCAGCACCGATAGCGGCGAATAAAGAAGCATATAACAGGTAGCCTCCGATAAAATAGAATAAGAAAGAGGCCAGGAATTTAATGATAAAGATCGGGTCGATGGTCATCGCAACCTTTTGGATGATTTGCATTTTTTCAGCGCTCAGATTCCCTGTACCGGCTATATCCGGCAGGCCGCCGGCCAGGTTGCCGGCATTTCTCAGTGCTTCCAGATCGATACCCGGCAGGAAGAATGTTTGCATGACCAGGATCAGCACAAGGCCGAATACTACCCAAATCAGGAATTGTACGAGGCCGACAGCTGCTACTCCGATGATTTTACCTAACAGAAATTGAAACGGTTTGACAGAAGAGACCAATACCTCGATAATCCGGTTTGTTTTTTCTTCGATCACTCCTTTCATGACTTGAGAGGCATACATGAATATAAAGAAGTAGATAATCATGCCGCCGATCAATCCGATAGCCGAAGCGACTTCCGACGAGCTTTCTTTGGCTTCGCCCGAGTCGGTGATCTTTAACGTACGCACCAGTACAGGTGTTTGTGTGGCCGATAATTGTTCTTCCAAATCGGGGACTTGTGATTCGGCAATGACTTTTGCTCTTTTTATGTCTTCAATTTTTTTGCGCAATTGGGCCGCGATTTCATTTTTCAATTCCATAGGAACCTGAGAGAAAGAATAGACCGGAATTTCCGGGTGATCCATAATATTTTCCGGGATTGAAATCAGGGCGTAATAGTCATGTTGCCGGAGAAATTCCGAAGCTCCCGATTCATCGACCGGGGTATTCAGATATTCGAATGTATTGTTGTTGATTTGCTCGAATGGTGTCTCGAGTACTGACTGATTGATCACTGCAATTTTACGGTCCTGTGTGTCGTCTTTCAGAAGCATCCACATCAGGAAAGCATAAAAACCGGCTAAAAGAATGGGGACGACGAGTGTCAGTACCAGAAAACTTCTTTTCCGTACTCTGGTTGTAAATTCGCGTCCTATGATGATAAGCGTTTTATTCATTTCAGATTTATGATTTGGGGTTTACGAAGTGGATTATTCTTCCTGTTTGATGTCGTTAACCATTTCTCCTTTCACTAATTTGATAAAGATATCGTTCATTCCCGGTATGACCTTTTGATAAGAGATAATATCGGTTTTGTCGAGCAGACGACGTAATAAAGTATTGGTCGGACAAGCCGCGAGGCGTTGCAGGACCAGTTCGTGTTGTCCGTCTTCTATTTTTTCGGAAAGCAGTTCATATTCTTCTCCGATCACTTCTTGCGGATGAAAATCCGGTTGATATTTACAGATGAGTCGGTAAGTATTGTTGGCATACTTATTCCGGATCTGATTGATCGGGCCTTCGATAATTTTTTTTGATTTGTTAATCAAGGCAATATGGCTACAGATTTCCTCGACGGAAGCCATATTGTGGGTGGAAAAAATAATGGTCGTTCCTTTTTTGCGCAGTTCCAGTATTTCTTTTTTTAGGAGTTCGACATTGATGGGGTCGAATCCGCTGAACGGTTCATCAAAAATCAGCATTTCCGGTTCGTGCAGGACGGTGGTGATGAATTGCACCTTTTGGGCCATTCCTTTGGATAATTCTTCTACTTTCCGATCCCACCAGGCCTCGATTCCGAATTTCTCGAACCAGGCTTTCAATTGTTGAATCGCGTCATGACGGCTCACTCCTTTCAGACGAGCCAGATAAACGGCCTGTTCACCGACTTTCATCTTTTTATAGAGGCCTCTTTCTTCAGGCAGATAACCGATGCGGTTCATGTCGGCAGGTTCCAGTTTATGGTCTTTAAAATAAAGTTCACCCGAATCCGGTCCTGTAATCTGGTTTATAATTCGGATCAGAGAAGTCTTTCCGGCTCCGTTGGGGCCTAACAATCCATAAATAGCTCCTTCCGGGATTTCGATAGATACATCGTCCAAAGCCCGGTGATTGGCATAATTTTTAATAATATTTTTAGCGACAAAAAAACTCATACCTTTTCACTTACAACAGTTACAAAAGTTACAACGGTTATAATGGTCAGGATTCACATCTAAGATCCTTGTAACCTTTGAAATCTTTGTAACGACATAAATTGCAGAATTAAATTGGTTGATAAAGTCCAAAGACTTTATCAACTTTACCAATTCATTATACCTGCCATTATTATAAATACAAATGCTGATATGTTAATACGCTCCTGTGGTCGGCACATTTACATATTAGCACATCAGCATAACAGATCAGCTGTATTCAGACAGCTTCATTTTCTTCCATTTCGATCATCAATGTCCCCTTCGGAATTTTATCTCCTGAGTTGACATATATTTTTTTGATTTTACCCGAAAATGGTGCAGCCAGTTTGTTATTCATCTTCATAGCCTGAAGAATCAGAAGAACATCTCCTTCCTGGACTTCCTGGCCCTCTTTCACTTCGATTTGCATAATGGTTCCTGGAATGTGTGAAGTCAGCAGATAGGGATTCGGTTCTTCCCATTTTTTTCGGTTTACCCATTTCTGGGTAAGCTGAGTTTTATATTCTACGCCATTCAGCAGGAATTTTTCATATTTAACAGTCATTTTACCTCCTTTTTAGTGGTTCTGAAACTTTTAAGTCTTTCAGTTTAAAAGTCCGGGAATTCATGGACTTTATAAACTCTGAACACTGTTAGAACGGAGGAATTCCGTGTTTCTTAGCAGGTGTCATAACGGTTTTATTACCGGAGACTTCGATAGAATGTTTCAATAACAGGCGTGTTTCCGACGGTTCGATCACCGAGTCGATATATCCTTTGGAAGCTGCTACATAAGGATTAGCAAATTTCTCGCGATATTCGGCAACTTTCTGCTTCCGTGTTTCTTCCGGATTAGCAGATTCTTTTATTTCTTTACGGAAAATAATGTTTGCTGCCCCTTCCGGTCCCATTACGGCGATTTCGGCTGTCGGCCAGGCAAACATAAAGTCGGCTTTCAGGTGGCGTGAGTTCATGGCGATGTATCCACCACCGTAAGCTTTACGCAGGATTACCGTCACTTTAGGTACGGTAGCTTCACTATAAGCATACAATACTTTTGCTCCGTGGCGGATCACACCCATATATTCCTGTTCAACGCCCGGTAGATATCCCGGCATGTCTTCGAAGGTCACGATCGGAATATTGAATGCGTCGCAGAAACGGATAAACCGGCCTGCTTTATCGGCAGAGTCGCAATCCAATACACCGGCTAATACCAACGGTTGATTGGCCACGAAACCGATCGTTTCTCCATCTACCCGACCGAATCCGACAACGATATTCTGTGCAAAGTCCTGTTGTACCTCGAAGAAATCGGAATCGTCGGCAACGGCTTTGATAATATCTCTTACATCATAAGGCTGGGTAGGATCTGCAGGAAGGATTTTTTCGATATTGTATTCTGCTTTCGGAGCTTTTGACGGAAAGGCTTTCGCTTTACGTTGATTGTTCCAGGGGATAAAGGTGAGCAGTTTTTTTATTTGTTCGAAACATTCTGCTTCTGTAGAGGCAAAGAAGTGGGCATTTCCACTGATACAGGCATGAACGCGTGCTCCTCCGAGGTCTTCCATACTAACTTCTTCTCCCAGTACTGTTTTTACTACTTCCGGACCTGTGATGAACATTTTGGAAATATTATCTACCACAAATACGAAATCGGTCAATGCCGGAGAATAAACGGCTCCACCAGCACAAGGACCCAGAATAACGGACAATTGAGGGATAACACCGGAAGCCTGTGTATTGCGGAAGAAAATTTCTCCATAACCGGCCAGTGAATCCACCCCTTCCTGGATACGTGCACCACCCGAGTCGTTGATACCGATGATCGGCATCCGCATTTTGATGGCATGATCCATAATTTTGGTGATTTTACGGGCGTGCATCAGTCCTAACGAACCTCCTGCAACAGTGAAATCCTGAGCATAAATAGCAACGGGTTCTCCATAGACAGTACCGGTACCGATAACGACACCGTCGCCGTGAAGAACTTTCTTGTCCATATCAAAATCCTTAGATTGGTGCTCTACGAACATGTCGTACTCGTGGAAAGAACCTTTGTCCAAAATCCCCTCGATACGCTCACGGGCTGTCAATTTACCCATGGCGGCCTGCTTTTTGATAGCATCTTCGCCACCACCCTGAAGTACAATTTCTTTCCTCTTTCTTAAGTCAAGAATATTCCTTTTAAGTGACATAGTAATTTATTTTATTATTAACTTGCGTAATTCCTTCTCAGAAATTAACACACCATTTAAACTGCAAGATTACGTAAAAAAAATGATTTAAAAAATACCTATCTTTATTATACTAATCGGTATCTATTGATATCATTGAGGGTTGAAGTCGAAATTTTAACGGTTTATTTGAAAAATTTACTATTATCTGTATTTATTAATAAATGGGGAGGGGGAATTTCCTGGCTTTGCCAGGAAATTCTCTCAACAAACCGAAGTTTTTCAACGACTAATCTCTTAGGTGTAATTAGTTTTTTAAGTTGTTCCTTCGCCGCTTACAGTTCATAAAGTTTGTAGACTGATTGAATTCTACCGTTTAAATAGTTTCAGCAGTTTAGAAGTAAGGCCTAATCGCTGTAACTGAAAAGCAGCATGTTTTACTACAAGCTTTATGTATTTTCATCGCCTGTCGTCGGGGGAAGGGGGATTTGTTCTTCCGGGGTTTTGTGGTGTTGCAGGTAGAGACTGTCGATGATACCGTCGACCAGGCCGATGGTAGGCACGACGATATGCTTCGCTTGGGTATGTTCTGCGACTAGCAGGAAGATATCTGCGGCATTGGTAATGACATCCGCACGGTCGGGTTTCAGATTGTATAACCGGGCACGTTCTTCTAAGGAATAGTTTTTTAGAGTGTTGTTGAGTTGTACTAATTTTTCTACCGGGAGAGTCATTTTATTTTTGGCCGGAAGTTTAGCTAACCGGAACAATTTATTGATATTTCCACCGGACCCGATGATCGTGATTACCGGGTATTGTTCCCGCAATTTATTCAGGTCTCTTTTCAAACGGTTGTATACGCTGGGAACGACTTTCCCTTTCAACAGGCGTACGGTTCCGATGTTGTAAGAACGTGAACTGCGGAGTATTCCTTGATGGATCAAGCTGATTTCCGTGCTACCTCCCCCGACGTCGACATAGATATAATCGGCGTTTTTATCCGCCAGGTATTCGATGTGATTATCGTATACCAAACGGGCTTCTTCCTCTCCGTTGATAATATCTATCCGGATACCTGACTTCCGGGTGATGGTTTCGATTACTTCTTTCCCGTTTGCGGCATCCCGCATTGCCGATGTGGCACAAGCCCGATAGGCATCGACTTCGTATATTTTCATCAGTTGCCGATAAGCCTTCATCAGACGGAGTAGTTTTTTAGCTTTACTGGCCGGTATTTCACCTTGTGTAAATACTTCTTCTCCCAGACGCAGGGGAACCCTTAGAAGGAGCTCTTTTGTAAACAACTGTTCCGATGTTTCGGGATTGATACTTTTGATCAATAATCTGACTGCATTGGAGCCGATATCGATTGCTGCATAATTTACTTTACTCATGGGGTATGTTATTAGTTGTGATTCCTTGTATGTCTTCCTGATAATAGTGATATAAGGCCGATTGTGACCGGAATAGCGAATGGTCTTCGTTTTCCCAGGGGATATTCTGTCCTGTGCCGTCGACTTGTCGTCCCTGCAGAGAGTCTTTCAGGCCATATTCGACGATTCGTTTCAATTCGGTTTGAATTTCCTTATCATAAACGGGGGTAAGTACTTCGATCCGGTTGTCCAGATTCCGGGGCATCCAGTCGGCAGAACCTGTCAGGCAGATCATATCACCTGCATTTTCGAAAATGAAAATTCGCGAATGTTCCAGATAACGGTCGATAATTCCGTTGATCCGGATGTTTTCGCTTATTCCCGGGATTCCTGTGACGATAGAACAATTACCTCGTACCACCAGGTCGATCTTTACGCCTGCGGCCGAAGCTTCATAAAGCTTAGCGATCAATGTCCGGTCTGTAATATGGTTTACCTTTCCTAATATCCGGGCCGGTTTTTGTTTTCTGGCATTTTTGATTTCCTCTTCGATCAATTTCAATAGTTTGGAACGCATGTCGTTGGGAGATACCAGTAATTCTTTGAATTTTACGGGGAGATAAGGTTTTTCAATAAAGTCGAATACATGCCGGATTTCTTTTACCAGGGTTTTGCGTGCGGTAAAAAGGGTGACATCGGTATATCGGGTAGCATTCCCTTCATGAAAATTTCCGGTACTGACACAGGCGATATCTCCCTGTCTACCCGATATATATACTAGTTTTGCGTGTATTTTCAGGCCTTCGACTCCGAATACGACTTTGATTCCGGCATCTTGCATTTGTTTAGACCAGCTGATATTCGATGCTTCGTCGAAACGGGCGAGTAGTTCGATAACTACAGTTACTTTTTTTCCGTTTCTGGCTGCTGCGATTAAAGTTTGGATAACCTTGGAATTTTTCGCTACCCGGTAGAGGGTCATTTTTATGGCTTTGACGTTCGGGTCGATCGTGGCTTCCCGGAGTACACGCAAGAAAGAAGAAAAACTGTGATAAGGATAGTGCAGGAAGAGATCGCGGGTACGAATGGTATTCAAGATGCTGTCGTCCCCTGAAAAGTCCGTTTTGAACAATGGAGGCTGAGGGGGATATTTTAAATCGTCGCGTTTACAATCGGGAAATTTCATCAGATCTTTCAGATTTTGATATCTACCGGCTCCAACCTGAGTATCCCAGCGGTCCATACAAAGCATCCGGCTGAGGTGGCGCTGCATAACCGCAGGCATCCGGCTGTCGTATACCAACCGGATCGGTTCCCCGTTTTTTCTGCTTTTCACCCCCTTCGATATTTTTTGCATAATGCTGTTCCGAAGATCTGAATCGAGTTCCATTTCTGCGTCTTTAGTGAACTTGAACGTGTAAGCCTCGAAGTGGTCGTAAGGCCGACCGTTGAATATCAGGGGAAGGCAAAAGCGGACGATGTCGTCCAGGAACATCAGGCATATGCGGTCGTCATCGCCGGGGATCCGGATAAAACGGCCGTATGATTGCACCGGCAAAGCGATAATAGCAAAATCTTTTTTAGTTTTTCCTGTGGTTTGCAGACAGACGCTCAGATAGATATGGTCGTCGGGTTGGTCACTGAAATGACGGAAAGAAGAAGTGAAAAGCGGGGTCGTAGAGCCGATCAGTTGTGTTTTGTAAAATTCACGGATATAGTTGGCTTGCTCCTCCTGTAATTCTTGTTCGTTCAGGAGGTAAATCCGGTTTTGCCGGAGTGCTGTATTTATTGCTGTAAATGTTTCCTCGAATTTTTGTGTATACAGGGCATTCAACCGGCTGATTTCCCTGAAGGTTTGAATGGCGGTTTCTCTCTCTGTCTTAATGGTTTTATCCTCATATTCGATGATTCGGTTGAGGGTGGCTACCCGTACCCTGTAAAATTCGTCCAGATTATTGGAGTAGATTCCCAGAAAGGATAACCGTTCGAGTAAAGGAACCGGGGCTTTTTCTGCTTCGGACAGGATTCTCCGGTTAAAATACATCCAACTGATATCCCTTTCCAGGTAGGGAATCTCACCTTTTTTCTTTGTTACTTTCATGGATAAAATACAATGTATTGATTTAATTACGAATGTATTTTATCCATGTTACTATTTAATGACAGAAATGTGACATTGTCGTTGAGGCTGGAATTGTCTTTATAAAATTTCTTTCAGGTGTTTATAATTGGAATTGATCGTATCGATAATCTCCTGTGTCCGGCCGGTCAATAACATTTTATACATGGCTTGTGCGAATCCGGTCATTTGATTCCATTCTATTTGCGGGGGCATAGCCAGTGCATTCGGATCGGTCATTACATTCAGTAGAGCAGCTTCCGGTGAGTTCAAGGCTTCGACCAATACCGGGAGTACATCGTCCGGACGGCTGACGGTATAGCTCTTTATCCCCATCGCTTGAGCCACCAGGGCAAAATCCGGATTTTGCATGTCGGTTTCGTTGTCCGGCAGGCCGGCGACTTCCATTTCGAGTTTTACCATACCCAAAGAACGGTTATTGAATACAATAATCTTGACCGGTAGCTTATATTGGGCGATGGTTGCCAGATCACCCAGTAACATAGAGATGCCTCCGTCGCCGCAGAGAGCGATCACCTGTCTGCCCGGATAGGCGAACGATGCTCCTATAGCCTGGGGCATAGCGTTGGCCATTGTGCCGTGATTGAAAGAGCCTAACATCTTTCGCTGGCCGGAAGCTTTCAGGTAACGGGCTCCCCAGACACAGGTCATACCCGTATCGACGGTAAAAATAGCATTTGCCTGAGCAGTTTCGTCGACCATCGCCATGACATATTCCGGGTGAATCTTATTATCACTGCCTTTGTTTTCGACGTAAGCATTCAGGTCTTTAATTACTTTGGAATAACCGAGCAACTGATCGTTCAGAAAGCTTTTGTCGCTTTTGGCTTGTAAAAGAGGTAATAAAGCTTCGAGTGTCGTCTTGATATCTCCGCATAGCCCCATTTGTACTTTGGCTCTTCGGCCCAGGTGACTGGGATCGATGTCGATCTGAACGATTTTATTGTGAGTCGGTAAAAACGGGCCGTACGGGAAATCGGTACCTAATAAAACCAGTACATCGGCCGCATGCATGCTGTTGTAACCCGATGCCATGCCTAATAAGCCGGTCATCCCTACTTCATTGGGATTATCATATTGGATTTCCATCTTACTTTTGAAAGAATAGGCTACCGGGGCTTTCAACCGATGGGACAATTCGACGATTTCTTCGTGTGCATCTTTGGCTCCGATGCCACAAAACAGGGTTATATTGCTATTGTTGTTCAACAGATCGGCCAGCGCCTGTAATTCGGTATCCGATGGACAGGTGCGGGGATGAGTCGGATAGTTGATCTCTGAAGAAGGAATATTGACCTGGCTTTCTCCGGTCAAATCTCCGGGGATACCGATGACACTGACTCCTCTGCGGGAGAGAGCGGTTTGTATAGCCCCCTGTAGCATGCGGGGGAGTTGACCCGGTGTAGTCGCTAATTGGTTGTAATAACTACAGTCGTCGAACAGGCGGATGGTGTCGGTCTCCTGGAAGTAGGTCGTTCCGAATTCACCTGAAATAATGGTAGAAGCGATGGCTAAGACAGGAGCCCCTGAACGGTGGGCGTCATAGAGCCCGTTGATCAGGTGCACATGGCCGGGACCGCTGCTACCTGCACAACAGGCCAGGTCGCCGTGAAGCTGGGCTTCTGCTCCGGCAGCAAAAGTCCCGGTTTCTTCGTGACGTACGTGAATCCACTGGATCCGGCCGTCTTTGCGGACAGCATCGTTAATCTTATTTAAACTGTCACCTGTGACAGCATAAATTCTTTTTACACCGGCTTTTACCAGCATATCTACAATTTGCTCTGCTATATTTGCCATAATTTAAACGTTTCAATTTTTATATCAAACGGGCTTCAGCCGGAAAGGTTTATTTTTAACTTTAGAATCTGAAGAAAGAAGGCGATAGTTTATAAAATTGAGAGTCCGTAAAGTTTATAAAGTATCCCCGAAGGCCATCGACTTTACAAACTTTACGGACTTTACAACCGATGCTGTTATTTTATGCTTTTGCCTGATCGAGGCGCTTGACAACTTGGCCGTAGATGATCAGGGCAATGGCGGAAGCCAGTGCGATTACAGCAAAATAATACCAGATGTAATGGGCATTACTGCTGGCAGCGAGCCATTCGCTACGAGTGGCGAACAGGCTTTCGTCAGGGCAATATTTACTTAATAAATAGCCGGAAAGTCCGAATCCTAAAATGGAAGACAAAAACGAATGCAGGTGGCTGAAACCCAGGTATAATCCTTCCTCGCCCTTGGGGGCTTGCAGGGAGAAATATTCCAGAAAACGCGGGGAAATAAAAGTTTCCGCCAGTCCCTGGAAGACGATACCTACAACCATCATAAAAGCTACCGGGTGCATGGTCAGAATGGTCGATTCCGGATTCAGCATATTTCCCGAAGCCATGCACAAAGCGGACAACGGCATGATAAACATTCCGACGGTCATCGAAGTAAGGGCTGTCCGGTGACGCATCAGCTGGGTGACCAGGTTGACACACAGCACTACGACCAAAGGGTTGACATTGGCATACCAGGAAGGGGATGCGCCTTCCCCGGCCAGACGGAGTACGTATTTGGGCATGGTTGCATACAATTGATGTTGTACCATCCAGAAACCCGTAATGATCAGGATCAGGATGATCAGCCGGCCGTTAGAACATACTTTTAATAGAGCATTCCAGATTTGCCGGAAAGTTTTTCCCTCTCCGCTGTGTTGAGCACTTTTATAGAAAAACCAGATCGCTATGAGAGCCAGAAAGGTCATACTGGCCGAAAAATAATTCAAGGTGATCAATCCTTCATTCCCTAAAGCCTCTCTAAGGGGTTTTACAATGGTTTTACCCGAGAATGCACCGATATTGACCATGCCGTAAAAGATGGCGAATCCTTTGGCCCGGGTAGCTTCTGTCGTTTCTTTGGCCACCGTTCCCGAGATTACACTTTTGATAAAAGCTCCTCCGATGACGATCAGAGCCATAATCGGGATAATGCCGTATTGCAGGCCACTCTCGGTGAGGCCTTTAAAGACGGTGGTATGCCCATATTCTACCAGTCCGGCACTTTCGAGCCAGGTAGGAAATAAAGCCAGACCACCGTAACCGATAGTCAATAAGGTGAAAGCCAGGAGCATAGAGTTCCGGAAGCCGATCTTGTCGGCCAAAGCTCCGGCAAAAGTTGGCAGCAGATAAAGGAAAGCGGAGAAAGTACCTGCGATGGTGGCAGCCTGAATGTCATTGAACCCCAATATACGGCTAAGGTAGAGGGTGATCACGATAAATACACCGTAGTAGGCAGCACGTTCGAACAATTCCACGGTGTTGGCCACCCAGAATGCTTTACTGAACCTGATTTTTTCTTTGTTTTTTGCTGTCGTTGTCATACTTTTTTTGTTTTAGATTTTTTAGCACGGGGCAAAACTAGTAAAATAAACCAAAGTATGTATGTTTTGATTAATTTTGTATGTATGAAAACAGATGAAATAAAAACTGAAATCCATCCCTTGGAGCCTTTCTTCCCGCAAGGGGCAAGGCTATTGATGATGGGAAGTTTCCCGCCGAAACGTGAACGTTGGAAAATGGATTTTTACTATCCTAATTTTCAGAATGACATGTGGCGTATCTTTGGATTGGTATTTTTCGACGACAAGGAACATTTTCTGACGGCAGATAAAAAATCATTTTGCGAACAACGGATCCGGGATTTTCTTATCCGGCAAGGAATTGCCTTGACCGATTCCGGCCGGGAAGTCGTTCGGCAGAAAGATAATGCCTCGGATAAATTTTTGGAAATCGTCCGCAAGATCGATTTGTCCGACGTACTGCGGCAATTACCGCACTGTGTAGCCATTGCGACAACAGGGCAGAAAGCGACGGACACTTTGCTTTCTCTGGTCGAAGCCTCTCAGCCACCGGTAGGAGGTTTTTCGACTTTTCATTTCGAGGGTAGAACGATCCGGTTATACCGCATGCCCTCTTCTTCCCGTGCCTATCCGAAACCCTTGCCTGAAAAGGCAGCGGTTTATAAGCGTATGTTCGGGGAGGTCGGTGGTTTCTTTTAGAGAAAGAGCATCAGATTTCTTTCTCTATCAGATAGACGTTACGGTCGGTAGCCGAACGGGATACCAGCTCGGCTACAAAGCCGGCTAAAAACAGTTGGGTCCCGAGGATCATACAAACCAAAGAAATATAAAAATAGGGATTATCGGTTACCAAACGGGCCCTGATCCCTTGTGAAAGACAGATCAGTTTATCTATACCGATCCAGCCGGCTGCACAAAACCCGATGATAAACAGCAAGGTTCCTATAGCCCCGAACAGATGCATCGGTTTTTTGGCAAAACGGGTAATAAAGGTGATAGACAACAAATCCAGCATTCCATTGATAAATCGGTTTAAACCGCCGAATTTGGTTACTCCGTATTTCCGTGCCCGGTGCTGTACGACCTTTTCTCCGATTTTAGTGAAGCCGGCCTGTTGGGCCAGGATAGGGATATAGCGGTGCATTTCTCCGTATACTTCGATGCTTTTCACAACTTTATTCTTGTAAGCTTTGAGCCCACAGTTGAAATCGTGCAGATGGATCCCTGAAAATTTCCGGGCTGTCGCATTGAATAATTTGGTGGGTATTGTCTTTGATTTCGGATCGAATCTTTTTTTCTTCCAGCCGGAAATCATGTCGTAATCTTCGGACATGATCATTTGATAAAGAGCCGGTATTTCGTCCGGGCTATCCTGCATATCGGCGTCCATCGTAATGACAACATCTCCTTGGGCATTCTGGAACCCGCAGTGTAAGGCTGCGGATTTACCGTAATTCCGCCGGAATTTTATGGCACGGATATGTTTGTTTTGGGTAGAAAGGGTTTCGATGAGTGCCCAGGAATTATCGCTACTGCCATCGTCTACCATGATGATTTCATACGTAAAATGATTCGCTGCCATGACCCGTTCGATCCAGGCTGTTAGTTCCGGCAGAGATTCGTCTTCATTATATAACGGTATAACGACTGATATGTCCATGATCTGAAAATTACGGTTAAATAAATTCATTTTTTCGGGTGCGCCTGAGTAATCCTGCCAGGAGCAAGGAGAAAATAAATCCGGTGAATATTTTATTGAATGTTTCTGCAAAGGCAATTGTAGCAGGCGTTGTAAACGCTTTTAACATCGAGATCATATTTTCGGTGAAAGCCGAATCCGAATACACCTCTTTGAACGTCGTTTCTATTGAAGTCAGATAATTCTCCAGTAATTCCGGATGGTGACGATAGAGATAGAATACAAAGCATCCGTAGATGACCGAGGCTACAGCGATCAGATAGGTACAAGCGCCCAGTGCTTTCCCGTAAGACAGACAATTATCCGGCAATTCGTCCCGGTATTTACGAACTCCGATAAATGCTCCGACGATGGAGAGCAGCAGGATCACATTGTTCAATTGCGGATTGAGACTGACTCCCCGTCCTGAACGGTAGTAGGCATAAGCTACAGCAATAAAACTCAGTCCGACGAATAAACCGAACAGGGTATTTTGTGAAAAAAAATTCTTTTTTTTCGAAGGTTCCATGTATTTTTCTTTATCCTTACAATAAATCGGCTTGTTTACGCAGATAGATCTTTTCTCCTTCTGTCAGCGGACTGTCGGCCGACAGGTAGTTGAACCTGCAAAGATTTTTGAGCCGTACTCCGTATTGCTGTGAGATACTGTACATGGTATCTCCGGCTTTTACACGGTGGAATTCGTATCCCCGTGCCGCTTTGCTCTTTTTCTTTTTCAGGAAGACCAATTGACCGGGGTCCAGGGTACTGCTGGATTTGTCGTTGTATTGTAATAATTTTTTAAGTTTGATTCCGTAATAACCGGCAATTTTTTCAAAAGAATCGCCCGGCATTGTTTCTATACAGATAATGCCATTGCGCATTTCTTCGCGGTTACGGTAGTTGGTAGTATTCGGGTGGTCCTGGGTTGCTACACTTTGGGCAAATTCTTCTGCAGTGATCGTCGGCGGTGTACCCGGTCTTTTGATCGAGCGGTCGAATTTGTACAATTCTTCTTCTTCGATAATTTTAATCAGCATATTGGCATATTGCGGGTTGGTCGCATATCCGGCGGCTTTCAACCCTTTCGCCCAGGCTTTATAATCTGTAGTAGGAATACTGAATAAACCGGCATAACGGGGACGGCTAGTCAGAAAATCACTGTGGTCGATCCACGATTGTTCGATATTTTTATATTTCCGGAAACATTCGTCCCGGGTATCGTCGTCCATGGTATATGTATCGCCGTTCCAGGTTTCGTGGCATTTGATCCCGAAATGGTTGTTGGCATTGACGGCCAGTTCCGATTCGCCGCAACCGGATTCGAGAATACCTTGTGCAAGCGTGATGCTGGCCGGAATTCCGGTCCGTTCCATCTCGCGGATAGCTATATGTTTGTATTTGCGGATAAACTCTTTACGTTTGTCTGCCATAACATTAAAGCTGATGAGCAACAGGCTAAGCAATACCAATATTTTCATACTCTTTTTCATAACACTCACTCGTTGGCTTCAGGCATTTACCTTGCAAAAGATAAATGCTGATTTTTCAATTTCCGGTTTATAATTATTCTGTATCTTAGGGGGGTAAAAATAGTAAAAAATAGTGATGGATAAAAGAGAACTGAAAATAGATTATTTTGTGTGCCGGAATTCAGTGCCCGCATGCTATGAGGAATTGTCTGAAAAAGCTCTGGCTGCTGCCGGCAAAGCTTATTGCATCTATTCCGATTTTGCTGTCGGAGCGGCTGTTTTGCTGGAAAATGGAACGATCGTTTTAGGCAATAATCAGGAAAATGTGGCTTATCCCAGTGGACTATGTGCAGAACGGACGGCTTTATTTTATGCTAGTGCTGCTTATCCGGATGTTCCGGTCAAGGCATTGGCTATTACAGCTTGTTTTAAAGGGCGTCCCAGAAAAGAGGTCGTTTCTCCTTGCGGGGCTTGCCGGCAGGTGATGGCGGAAGTAATCCGGCGTTACGGCCGGGATTTTGATGTACTGATGATAGGTGAAGAAGAAACGGTAGTGATAAAAGCCTCTTCCTTGTTGCCTTTTAGTTTTGAATATATAGGCTGATCCGGTAACCGGGGCCCGAAGTTTTTACACCGCCTCTACCTGAATTTTTCCTTTCGGGGTAGGAGTAAATACCAGGCGTTTGTGCAGAAGGGTTTGGGTGTTGAGATTGATCACCAAAGCCGGATCGATGGTTTTTCCATTTACCCGGATTTCAAAATGTACGTGGTCGGTGGTGGCCCGGCCTGTTTCGCCGGTAATAGAAACCGGTGTACCTGCTTTCACATGATCGCCCGAACGGACCAGGTGTTTGGAATTATGGGCGTATACCGTTTCCAGGCCGTTGTAATGACGCACGACGACTACGTTGCCATAACCCCGGCTCCAACCTGTCATTCTGACGATCCCGTCGAAAGCTGCCAGAACGGTGTCCCGACGATTGATTTTCAGGTCTATGCCGGTATGATTTCTTCCATTCCGTCGTCCATAAGGAGATAATACCCTTCCGCCGGGCAGGGGAAAAACAAAAGCACCCTCTTCCAGGTCGGCCAGGTCTAATACCAATTCGGGCTGGCGGACGAAAAATTGATCGTCTGCATAACCGACCATCGTTTTTTCGATCCGGTTAAAAGAATCCCGGACTTCTGGTTTCGGTTCGAAGAATTCGACGGGCTCCGCTTTATAAAAAGCATATTCGATCGGAGAAGTTGCTAAAAGACTGTCTGGGATAGTAAATACAGGAACAGGGGTATAAGTTAACTGAGTGGGAATTGTGGCTTGACGTGAACAAGAATAAAATCCTGCCAAACTCAAAATAACAGCAACCAGTGCTCTGTTGTGCAATCTCATACTGTATCTTTTTGGTGAATATTAAGTTAGAAATGACTGTTTTTACTATTAAAAAGACAAATTAGATCATTCCTGAAACGCAAAGATAATTGAAAAAGTTTCAAAACCTACTGATTGTCTATAGATTACAACTTTATTTAACATGTTAACGTTTTCTGTTAAAGCATTGTTTTCGTTGCTTTTACCTGTTTATTTTTAATGAATTGAAGTTATTTGTACTACCTTTGTGCCCACTTTTAAATTAGGAAAAACGGGTTCGGATTTTAATAAATCGACTATGGAATGGATAAATAGTATATTGATAGAACACAGTGTCATACAGGCTGTTGTTGTGATTGCTATGATCTCGGCTTTAGGATTGGCTTTGGGAAAGATCAGCGTCTACGGGGTTTCGCTGGGGGTTACTTTTGTTTTTTTTGCCGGAATTGCGGCCGGACATTTCGGCTTATCGATAGATCCCCAAATGTTGAATTATGCCGAGAGTTTCGGATTGATTATTTTTGTTTATGCCTTGGGATTGCAGGTCGGGCCTGGTTTTTTCGGTTCGTTCCGGAAGGGAGGTATGACATTGAATATGCTTGCATTTGCTGTGATCCTGGTGGGCACGGCAATGACTTTGGGCTTTCATGTGGTGACAGGCGTGTCGTTGCCCGATATGGTAGGTATATTGAGTGGTGCTGTGACCAATACCCCTGCTTTGGGGGCTGCACAGCAAACTTTGAAGCAGATGCATATCGATGCGGCTGATCCTGCTTTAGGGTGTGCGGTGACCTATCCTTTAGGAGTGGTCGGTGTCATTCTGGCGGTTATCGTATTGCGTAAGATATTTCCTCGCCGGACGGCAGAAACCGTTGTGGCAGAAGATAAAAGCAAGCACACTTTTATTGCCGGTTTTGAAGTCCGCAATCCCGGAATTTTTGGGAAGAATGTAAAAGAAGTAGCTCATCTTGCGGCACATCGATTTGTTATTTCACGCTTATGGCGCGATGGGAAAGTGACGATCCCCACTTCCGATACGGTATTGCTCGAAGGAGACCGTTTGCTGGTGATTACCACCGAGGCTGAGGAAGAATCCTTGCGTATCCTTTTCGGTGAAGAGGAAAAGGTGGATTGGAATAAAAAGGATATCGACTGGAATGCCATCGATAGCCAGTTGGTTTCCCAGCGTATTGTCGTGAGCCGTTCGGAGATCAATGGAAAGAAATTGGGATCCTTACGTTTGCGTAATCATTATGGTATCAATATCACCCGTATATATCGGGCTGGGGTACAGTTGTTGGCAACTCCCGAGCTGGTACTGCAATTGGGAGATAAATTGACCGTTGTGGGGGAAGCTGCTGCTATCAGCAATGTGGAGAAAGTGTTGGGAAACCGTATTATTAGTCTTAAAGAACCGAATTTGATCGCCGTATTTGTGGGGATTGTGTTGGGTTTGGCTGTCGGGGCTATTCCCTTTTCTATCCCCGGAGTCAGTTTCCCTGTCCGTTTGGGAATAGCAGGCGGACCGATTATCGTCGGGATTCTGATGGGGGCGTTCGGACCGCGTTTACATATGATTACTTATACGACCCGGAGCGCCAATCTGATGCTCCGGGGATTGGGACTTTCCATTTATCTGGCTTGTCTGGGGTTAGATGCCGGGGTACATTTCTTTGAGACGGTGTTTCGTCCCGAAGGGCTGCTGTGGGTAGCTTTAGGATTTACGATCACTTTTGTACCTGTTGTCCTGGTGGCCGTTATCGCTTTGAAATTGATGAAAATAGATTTCGGTTCCCTGGCAGGGATGTTGTGTGGAAGTATGGCCAATCCGATGGCGTTGAATTATGTCAATGCGACCGTCGAGGGAGATAATCCGGCCGTATCTTATGCAACGGTATATCCGCTGTCCATGTTTATCCGTGTGATTTTTGCTCAATTGATCTTAATGTTGTTTTTGTAGGTTCTGGATGTTTTTCCTGTCAGGATTTTTAAGCCCTATTCTTTATGTTGACGGGAAATACTGACGCTGGATCCGTCTTTCATCCGGATATACCCGCCGTCACTTTTGATATAACTTTTCATTTCGTTCAGATTGATCAGATGGGATTGATGTACCCGTAAAAAGTGGTAGGGGACGAGCAGCTCATCGAACTCTTTCAGCGTTTTAGAAACGACTAATTGCTGTCCGTCTTTCAGATAAAAGGTAGTATAGTTATTTTCAGCTTTACAACGGACAATAGAACCGATTTCTATAAATTCGATTTTATCGGCTAGAGAGAGGGCCGGGGTTTTGTGTTTATCCGGCAGTTTATTGTTTTGGAGTAAATGGAGCATTTGCCGGTTTTCTGCTTGGGTACTGATTTTTTTCTTCGCTTTTGTAATTGCCTGGATCAGTTCATCGATATCTGTCGGTTTAAGAATATAATCTAAGGCACTGAATTTGATGGCCTGTATCCCATAGTGGTCATAGGCAGTGACAAAGATCACTTCAAAATGAATTTCCGGCAGGTTTTCCAGTAATGAAAATCCATTGCTTCCTGGCATTTCGATATCCAGAAAAACCAATTCGGGTTGAAGGGACACAATGATTTCATAAGCTTCGGCTGCTGAACTACAGCAGTCGATAATATCGATTCCCGGGCAATGTTTCAACAGCAGTTGCCGTAGGTTTTCGCGGTTCTTTTGTTCATCTTCGGCAATAATAGCTTTTATATTCATCAGGTGACAGATTTGGTTACAAAATTGCTTCTCCGTATTTGGAGAATAACTGTTCGTAGATGTTTTTACCCTGCTCTAGTGTTGCGGCAAATTCTTTGTAAGTCATTAAATGTCATATGTTTGTGTAATTGAAAAAGAAATTGTGATGTTTGTAAAGTGCCTGATTGAAAAAGCAATCGGCAGCTCCCCGGCCTTGGTCGGTGAAGCAGGCTTCTCCGATTTCGGATGATCAGAGAATCTTCCGGCATCAGCTGAATAGGGCTTACTCCGATCCCTCCTCGTGCAGGTTGGGATAAATGAATGTCAACGGTATAACTGCTGTCTGCATGAAATTCCAAGGGGTAGGAGTGATTGCCCAGGGATAATTGGGCATCTTCTGCGGACAGGGGAAACAGGGGATATAAGTGAGATGTACATTAGGGTGTAACGGGAAAGAAACTTCGATCAGACGATAGTCGTATTCGGGTTTATCCGGGGTATCTCCGGATAAAAAGGGAAGAAGTATCCGATCGGCCAGGAGGGTAATATTGAACGACGTGGACCTCCTGGCTTGCATATGATTGTTGTGTGCTTTGATACCTGCCGGAATGATTTCGTATTCGAATATATATAGTTGGAGTCACTGAAGGTATTGGTGATTTTTTTCCATTTGTGTAATGGAACTTCTACCGTTAACAACGGCTTTTCGTAAGGTAAGTTGTTTTTCTGCTAATAGAAATCGAAATAGTATTGAAAATTGTCGGTGAAGTGGGAACTCGGTGAGGTTTGTTTTTGGTTTAGGTATACCTGTTCGAGATAGAATACAATTGGGGTTTTCCGGCTGGATTTTTCGGTGACTTTTCTACGGAGCAGAGTCTTCATAACGTTTTCGACTTCGGAGGGAGAAATTGCGTGTAAAGGAAACGACAGATGTCGGATGCATTGAATGGTAAACCAGTCTCTTTTTGTAGTTCGGAGAAGGATAGACGTGTATTTTCACTTCATAGGGAATAGGAAGAGAAAATTGCGATTAAAAAAATCAGACTTGTTTTATAATTTGCAAAGTGAATCGTACACATTTATAAAACGAAATGTATATAATTTGTTTTGGAAATTATACACCGTAGGGTGCCCTTGTAACTCTTGAATATAAGACTGGTCTTGCCGATACACTGCCGACCGGTAAATTCAGTCATTTATGAATGTTCGGAAAAAATTCCTGGCGAACCTTTTCCCAAAAATACGATATTATCTATAATTTTTTCAGTCACCCCCCCTTTTTTTCTTGGTTATGCGTATTAACAATACTAATGATATTTTATTGGGACATAACACAAGCAAAAGATATGCTTAAAGAAGAACAGGATAAAATAAAAGAAACCCTCTCTATATCTGATAAGATCAGTGATATTCTCAGCAAAGAACTGGATGTTGGGAGTCAGCATGTGTTAGATTCATGGCTTGCACAAAATGAACAAAACAAGGCTTTATTCAATAAAATCTGCTCTGACAATACCATACGGGAAAAAATTTACAACTACAAAAACAGTGATGCAGAACAGGCATTCAACGATTTTCTGAAAGCAAGAAAACAACGTTCGAACCGTCGCATATATTACCGGTTCTTATCCGGTGCAGCCGTCATTGCTATTTGCTTCGGATTTTGGGCTCTGATCCGAATACAGGAACAGGAAACTCAAAATCTGCAGGTTACAGAAACAGAGCAGCAGCTTTCGGACATGCCTGCCAACAAGCCGGTGCTGACATTGGGAGACGGTACACGGATGAACGTCTGGGGAGACAACCTTTATTTTAAAGAGACGGAAAAAGGGCAAAAAATAATGTTGGGTGATTCGCTGCTTTCACAAAAAGAGGATTCCATAACGGCAGACAGTTACAACACTCTGGAAGTGCCGCTTAGGTGTGACTTCAACTTTACCATGAGCGATGGGACCAGAGTATGGATAAATGCAGCTTCCACACTGAAATACCCGGCAAAATTTGCAGCCGATTCACGCACAGTATACGCGTCCGGAGAGATATATCTGGAAGTGGCCAAGGATGCTGGACGTCCCTTTTATGTAGTTGTTGACGGCATAACCGTCAAAGTATTGGGTACTTCCTTCAATATTAGGGCATATGCCGATGAAAACGACACAAAGGTGACTTTGCTCGAGGGAAAGATTGCCGCACAAATCAACGATAAGGAATACACACTTACTCCCGGTAAACAATTAAAACGTGACAAGACCTTTGGAGAAACCAGCGTCCGAACAGTAGATCCGGCAGAGATTGTTTCTTGGACCAGGGGGTATTATATATTCAAAAAAGCAAGGCTGCAAGAGGTGGTAAATACACTGAAAAACTGGTATGGTGTCAACATTATGCTGAGCAGTGGTGCCAGCGACATCATCTATACGGGAGTAGTTAACAAAGAAGAGAAACTGGAGGTTTTCCTCCGGCGTTTGGAGGAGGTTTCCAACGTAAAATGTAGCTGCAATGGTAAATTCGTAACAATCTATTAAACAATAAAGTCATTCATCATTAATCTAAATTATCAAGTATGAAAAAATGGATCACCCTAAGCTTGTGCTTGCTATTATCCGGATTCCTGTCCGGACAGTCCGGAAATACCGAAGCGAAGCCCGTCGAAGGTTATGAAATCAACGGTTTCATCACCGGCAAATACACTGGCAAGGTATATCTTGTGAAAGAAGACGGCATGCACGGACCGCAGACCAAAGTAGACAGTTGTGAAGTAAAAGAAGGACGTTTCCAATTCAAGGGAGACACCGTACCCGAATTTCCTGTCATCTATTTTATCCAAAGCCAGGACGGCCAGCTGGCTCCCATCTTCCTAGAGCAGGGACGTATGAACATCACCATACGTGCCGACCATTTCCTGGGCTCGGTAACCAAAGGTACCATCAATAACAATCTGTGGTCTCTCCACCAGTTACAGGTCAAATACTGGGTTGACAGTATGCTGCTGGCTTCCAATACTCACTATATGCGTTACGGCCGTGGCAGCTACGAAGTGGAAGACAGTCTTTTCAAATACCGTACCCATGAGCAGAACTCCAAGAAACTGAACATGGAGAAACACATGGTACAGTTCTATAACGACCAGGCATTTGCTCCTTTCATCATGCTGTTTGAAATGACAACCGAACTGTCATTGGATGAACTGAAAGCACTGAGAGGACAACTGCACGAAAAACTGAACGGCCACCCCTATACAAAAGAACTGGACGAAGTAATCGCCAACAAGGAATTCAAAGTGGGTGTTGACGCTCCGGCTTTCTCCATCGAAGGAATGGACGGTGAGGAAATCGAGCTGAAAAACTACGCCGGTAAATATGTGCTGCTGGACTTTTGGGCATCCTGGTGTGGACCCTGCCGCAGAGAAATGCCGAACGTGGTGAAACTGTACAAGGAGTGCAAGGGCAAGAATTTCGAAATCATCGGAATCTCTTTAGACCAGAAGCCGGAACCCTGGAAAAAGGCGGTAAAAGAACTGAAGATGACCTGGCCACAGGCTTGTGACTTCCAGGTGTGGTATGGTCCCGTTGCCCGCAAATACAACCTGAGCGCAGTGCCCTATACCGTACTCATCAATCCGGAAGGAAAGGTTGAAGCCTTGGATCTGCGCGGTGAAGAGCTGATCAACACCATCAAGAATTTAGTAAAAGGAAATAAAAAGAAATAGACAGGAAATGAAGAAAATTTTGTTCAGTATGCTTGTATGCCTGCTTTGCACAGGCGTACAGGCACAGAAAATGGCAAAAATCAGTGCGACGGCGACCGGATATTCCGGTAAGATTATCGACTTTGAATTTATCGACAACATAGCAAACAACCAGCAGTTCCCGTTCAAGGACAACCAGCTGATGGAGTTCGAAGTGGAGTTGAAAGAGCCTAGTCTGATGAAAGTGAACGCATGGTTGTGGATGATTGTGTGCCCGGGAGACGACATCCAGATGCACGTAACTTTCAAAGGCACCTCCTACCGCGAAGTGGAATTCAAGGGGACACCGTCGGCAGTCGCACTGAACTCCGCCATCCGTGACGGGCGCATGGTGCGCATCAACGACCATTACAAGACCAACCCGCTGGCGGCAGTTGTGACTCAGGTGCCTGTAAACACCTACTACGAGGCTTGTCAGAGAAACTGGAAAAAGGAGCAGGAAATTCTCGAAGGTGTGCGCGACCAAGTGGATCCGTTTGCTTTCGCCTACATCTATGCAGAATTGGAAGGCATGTATCTGGACAACCTGTTCAAATACCCATTCGTCGTTTCAGATGTCTGCAAGAAAAAAATCGAGGAATGCATTCCGGAAGGCTACTGGAACGTGCTGGATGGTTATCAGGTGAAAAATGATAAGGCCTCTCTTAAGAGCTTCGCTTACATCGGCTGGTTGATTGACTATGTAGAATATCGGGAGAGACGCGAGGCATACCGGGCAGGTAAGACATACGCAGGTCCGCAGAATATGGAGGAGATGTATGAGAAACTCGCTCAAACATACGATGGCGATACAAGAGACGCCGTGCTCTATCTGTTCCTGTATAAGGCCATTGCAGAACAGCAGGATTTCAATGTAATCGGAAAGCTGAGCAAGGATTACTTCAAGAAATACAACAGAAACAAACAGTTCAGGAAAGAACTGAGTGAAATGCAGAAATAATGCTATTAATAAACCAAACAAAATTATGTATAAAGATCATTTACCACACGGCGTGTCTGCCTGTCGTTTTCTGTTGACAGCCTTGTGCATATTGCTCTTTGCGGGTAACCTGCGGGCAGCCGGAGACGAGGAGTACATGCGGAAGAAGATTTCTGTACAGGCCACCAACGAAAGCATCGAACAAGTTCTGGACAAAATCAGCAAACTGGCTGACATCCGATTCTTCTACAACTACTCGGTTCTGGATTTCTCCAGAAAAATCACGGTAAACATTAAGGATACCGAACTTCATGATGCCCTCAGTAAGGTGTTGCAGGGCGAAAAAGTCGAAATTGAATATCAACCTAACCGTACCGTCGTGTTGCGTCCGCAACGCGTACCTGACGGCATCTCCGCCATCAATATCAGCGGTAAGATTATAGATGCCGATACTAAGGAACCGCTGATCGGAGCGAGCGTCGTACTGAAAGAGCAGAAAGGCGTGGGCGTTGTGACCAATATCGACGGAAAATTTCACATCACCATACCGGAAGGAGGAGCCAGTGCGCTGCTCATCAGCTACGTGGGATACGAAAACGAGGAGCTTGCCATCACCGGCCAAGGTGACATGAAAGACCTCACCATTAAAATGACAGCCGCATTTGTAGAAATGGAAGGCGTGGTCGTTACCGGTATGGCTCCGCGTAAATCGGAGAGTTTCACGGGTAGCTACGTGTCCGTAAAAGGCGAAGAACTGAAAAAACTGAGTCCGAACAACCTGTTGCAGGCATTGCAGTTCTTTGACCCTAGTTTCCGCATTGTGGAAAACAACAAGAAAGGATCGGACCCGAACGCCATGCCCGAATTCCAGATGCGGGGCAATGTGCAGCTCGACAACAATTTCTCCAACTCGGATATGAACATGCTGGTAGGTAACTACTCCAACCAGCCAAACATGCCCTTGTTCGTACTGGACGGTTTTGAGACTACCTTACAGAAAATCGTCGATCTGGACCCGGAGCGCGTAGCTTCCATCACCATTCTGAAGGACGCATCGGCAACCGCCATCTACGGTTCGCGGGCAGCCAACGGAGTAGTGGTGTTTGAGACCAAGAAACCGCTGTCCGGAGCCTTGAACGTTACTTACTCCATGAGCATGGGTATCACCATGCCCGACCTGTCGAGCTACGACATGATGAACGCAGCTGAAAAGCTGCAGTTCGAATACGATGCAGGACTGTTCTCCAATGATGCGAACGGTAACCCGTTGAGCGGTAGCATTCTGGCAGAGCAAAGGAACTATTACAACCACTACAAACGCGAAATCGAGCGCGGTGTAAACACTTATTGGCTGTCCGAACCGGTACGCACAGCAATCATACACAGGCACACCTTAACTGTAGACGGAGGAGACGAAGCCCTGCGTTACAACCTGAACCTGAACTACGGCAACGAGCCCGGTGTCATCAAGGAATCGGGACGAGAGACATTCGGATTTTCACTGAATCTGCAATACCGCCGCAAGAAATGGAACATCTCCAATCAGCTGAGCATTGACAACACCAAGGGAACCAACAGCCCTTATGGCAGTTTTTCCGAATACGTGCAGATGAATCCCTACTATACCAAAAGGGACGAATACGGCAACTACCAGAAAATCATTGAAAGAAAGAGTCTTGGCCCCGGGAATGGCTCCAAAACCATCACCAATCCGCTGTACAATACACAGTTCGAACATAAGGATTATACCAAGAATTTCAATGTCACGGACAATTTCTCATTGGAATTCGCTATACGTGAAAACCTGCGGCTGAATGCCCAGTTCTCCCTAACTAAGGGTACCTCCAACGGCGAGATATTCAAGTCTATGAATCACTCCGAATTTGAGGCAAACGATGTGCCGTTGCTGGAAAGGGGAACCTACAACAAAAGCATCGGTAACACCTTGAATTGGAACACCAATGCCTCCATCAACTACAACCTCACTAAAGACAAACACCTGTTGAGTATGTTTGCCCGCTGGGAAATCGGACAGAACCAGAGCGATGGTATATTTTTGACAGCTAAAGGTTTCCCCAACGACAATATGAGCGATTTCCAGTTTGCACAGGAAGTAGAGAAACGCGATGTAAACAATACGGAGAGCACCTCCCGGAGCATGGGACTAACCGCCACAGTCAGCTATATGTACGATTTCCGTTACTCCGTGGATTTCAACGTCCGCGGTGACATGTCCTCACAGTTCGGTGCAGACAGTAAACTGAAACCGTTCTGGTCCGTCGGAGCACGCTGGAATGCATCCCGCGAGAAATGGCTGGAAGGTACTGCCATATCCAACTTAGTATTGCGTACATCCTACGGTATCACCGGTTCGCAGAACTACGACCCCTACCAAGCAATCGAAGGTTATACATTTGAAGAGATGATGTTTCAATACCTTTCTTCCGGTGTCATCGGTTCCAAGCTGAAAGGATTCGGTAATCCGGACCTCGACTGGTCTACTACAGAGGACTTCAGTGCAGCCATCGAACTGGGCTTCTTCAACGACCGTCTGACAGCATCGGTAAATTATTACAACCATTATACCGACCAGCTGCTGTTGGAGAACAACATCGCTCCATCGAGCGGTTTCCTGACCATGACGAACAACATCGGAGCTATCTCCAACAAGGGGGTAGACGTAACGTTGGGATTCACCCCCATACAGGATTTCGAACGGCAGATCCAGTGGAACGTCTCCATCAACGGTAATCACAACAAAAACGTGGTGAAGAAACTGTCCAACGAAATCAAAAAACAGAATGAAAATAACCTGAACGAACGAAACAGTCCGGCTCCCATCTACGAAGAGGGAAAATCGACATCACAACTGTTCGTGGTGCGCTCCTTGGGAATTGATCCGGCAACCGGTAATGAAATCTTCCTGAAACGCAACGGCGAGCGGACTTTCTTCTGGGATGCCAACGACAAAGTGGCCGTGGGCGACACCGAACCGAAATTCCGCGGAGGTATTACCTCTAGTCTGACTTGGAAAGAGTGGTCACTCAATTTAGGATTCACTTACCAACTGGGTGCCTACATCTACAACCAGACCCTTGTGGACCGCGTCGAGAACGTGAACCTGGCATACAATGTAGATCGCCGCGCAGCCAAAGACCGCTGGCGCAAACCGGGTGATATCGCCAAATATAAATCAATCAGCTATACCGGCAGAGCGACCGAACTGAGTTCCCGATTCGTACAGAAAGTCAACGAAATCCAATTCTCGTCTATCTCCGTAGGCTACCACTTCGATCCGAAGAAATTCACTTTCCTGAAACAATGCAAAATCGCCGGCATCAACCTGACCGGCTCCATGCAGGACCTGGGACGTCTTTCAAGCGTGAAGCAGGAACGTGGAACCGACTATCCGTTCTCCCGCACAGTAAACCTTTCATTGTCTGTATTGTTTAACTAAAAAGGAAGATGACAATCATGAAAATAAAAAACATATTCTTAACTCTCGCTGTAGCCGTGGCAAGCAGTGCCTGTTCTGACTGGTTCGACGTATCCCCCAAGACAGACATCAAGACAGACGATCTGTTCAAGGATGAGACCGGTTTTCAAAGCGCGCTGACCGGTTGTTACGGCAATATGACTAAAGATAAAACCTATGGCAAGAACCTGACGTGGTATTTCCTTGAGAAACTGGTGCAGCGTTATGACGATGGTAGTGCGCCATTCGCTGGACAGAGCGAGCATGTCTACGACTATACGAACGCCAATTATTCCAAGGGCATCATCACCGACATCTGGAACTCGATGTATGAGACCATTGCTAACGTCAACAACCTGATTGCCCGTCTGGACAAAAACGGCCAAGAGGTAATCACTACCCCCGGATCATGGGAATTGATGAAAGGCGAAGCTCTTGCCTTGAGAGCTTTTCTGCACTTCGACCTGCTTCGTATGTACGGTCCGGTGTATAAAGAAGAGCCGGAGAAAGAGTGTATTCCCTACCGCAAGGAATTCAAACCGGAGACTTCTCCGCTGCTGAGCGCGAGCAAAGTGCTGGAACTGGTGCTTGCCGATCTGAAAGAGGCAGATACCTATTTGGCACAAGACTCCGTCAACTGGGGCAACGATGCTGAAAACCCCTTCAAAGCATACCGGGGACACCGTATGAACAAATATGCCGCCAAGGCATTACAGGCAAGGGTGCTGCTCTACCGCGGAGGCTCGGAAGATCTTGCTGAGGCGGGGCGGATAGCCAAAGAGGTCATCGGGCAATGTGGTCTGAAATTGGTACGAGACAATTTCCAGGACATCGCCATGTTTGACGAGACCCTTTTTGCCCTGCATATGGACGACATGGAGGACCGTTTGGAAAGCTATTTCAACGTGTCAGCTGCCGATGACGGTTCTGCCTTGTGGATTACCCCGACAAACGCCGAAGGTGCATTTGAAGTGACCTCCTCTGTGGGAAGGAACGACATCCGCTACAAGTTCGGTTACGGACTCTACAACGGAGGTACCAAAGGTCTGATGTGCCGCAAATACCTTCCTACACAAAATTACGTCTACAAAGAAAATCTCCCGCTGATTCGCCTGGGCGAGATGTACCTCATCGCAGCCGAAGCGACCGGTGACGCGGAGTACCTGAACGACTTGCGCAATGCACGGGGCATATCCGCCGTCTACGATCTGGATGAGGTGACGGAAACTGCACTTGATGCAGAATACCGCAAGGAATTTTTCGCAGAGGGACAGTATTTCTATTTCCTCAAACGGCATGCTATGAAGACCTTCTACCGCTGTCCGCCAAGCCTTGAAGGAAAAATGTCCTCCTTCCAATATGTATTCCCGCTGACAGACGATGAAAAGGAATACAACTAAATGAAAGGGAACTGAATTATATATACGGATAACATTAAAATCTTTTCGAATCATGACGAAAAACATATTATATATCTGTCTGGCGGCATTGCTGGCATATTCCTGCGAACAAAAGGAATCCTTCATCTTTGCAGAGACCGACGGACTCTATTTCGCACTTCCGGACTCGAAGGAGCAGCCCTGGACTTCAGCAGAACCGGAGACGCTGAACCACAAACTCGATTTTCCCTTTAAGGAAACCGGGGAAAGAGATACGGACGGATATTTCCCGTATATTTACGGAGACACTCCACGGACAGACTCTATCCGTCTGTTCATTGCCGTTGCCGGAAACTCATCCGATCAACCCCGGGAATATCACCTGAAGGCGGAGACCGTCAACGACAGTACCGAAATGGCGGACATTGTACTGCCTGAGGTGTGTATACTTGCCCCCCATGCCGTGAAGGACACTGTTGTTGTCTATATCAACAGCCCCCGGAAAATTGGAGAATTTGCTGCTGCCATCATATTCGACAAGGAAAAATCACCGGCATTCCCGGGTAACATCACCGGATGGGACAAATACGAAATTCAGGCATTGAACCGCTATCCCAAACCGGAAGCCTGGGAGGATGAGAAGTATGGAGAATATTCTGAAGAGAAATATGCCTTCATGGTAAAGGTGTTGCGCACCTCCTACCAATATTTCAGCTGGATACCTGGCAGCAACTGGGCTTATGACGGAGGAGTGACAGACCTGATAAATGCACTGAATGCATATAATGCAGAACATCCGGATGCGCCGAAAGACTTCACTTTCCCCGGAATGTAAATGATTAATCGATAAAAACTGGTAAATTATGAACAAAAGCATATTCATTTCCGGACTGTTGCTGACACTGGCATTAGGCTCGTGTTACAAGGATAAGGGGAACTACGGCTACAAAGACGTAAACGACTTTGAAGTGACCGTCACCCCTGCGCCAGCCGACAAGGAAACTAACATCTACCTGGTCAACCAGCCTGGCGCAACAACAGAGACCTTCCTGCTGACCGCAGAAGGCAAACAGACTCTGAATAATTCAGAGGAGAACCTGGAATATATCTGGTACCGCACCCTGAACGTTGAGGACAAAAAGGTGTCAAGCGACACCATCACCGGTAAGGAGAATCTCATGGAGTTGCCGGCAACAAAAAAATCTAAATGGCAGGTATTGCTGGTGGTACGTGACAAAAGCCTGGACATCGAACATTACAGCAATATAACTGTGAAGACCAAGGTACCATTCACCAACTCCTGGCTTTTCGTACACGGAGCTGCCGGGGAACGGAAAATAGGTTGTCTTTCCTGGGACGTAGCCGGAAAAGCCGAGATCACACCGGACATCCAAGATGCCATGGGACGTCCTGGTTATCCGAACATGACCGGCATCACCTATTCGGCAGGCGGAGCCCAGGATTATATCCTCATGGAACGTCTGTTCATCACTTCCTCACCGGACAGCATCACCTATATCTTCCCCTTCGACTGCAAGAAGATGGGGGATTACCGTGAAATGAACGTTCCCGCCAACGTACATGTCAGGGAGGTGATCACCCCCAACGTAAACAGTACTTTTTACGTGGCCATGATCAGTACTGAAGGGAAGTACTATTACAGCACGTCATGGGGAACTCCCATGTTTGAACAACCGCAGGGCGATGTATCCTCAGACTACAGCATCGACCTGGCATACATGGATTCAAGAGGTGATGTCACTCTGTGGGATGATACCCACAAACGCCTGATGAACTGTATAGGAGGTACCATCGGTTATATGGGTACCGTCGATGCCAACGCCTTGGCAGGCAAAAAAGCATTGTGGCTTGGTCGGGATGCCAAGACCAGTGCCGGAGACCGGGAACCCTGCCTGTTCATCGCCAAAAACGAGCACAACAACAAATGTTACCTCTACCACATTTCGTATGATGACAAAGGCGACAAGATGGCCAAGGGAGATGACAGTAAAGGCGATGGTGGAGAGGGATTTGCCTACGGCAACGTGACTTGCGACTCTACTCATACGTGGGGCTTCGACGAAAGTACCCTGTTTGCCGTCAGCGACTATTATCAGGACCAATTCTTCTTCACGAAAGACAATGTGGTATACCGCGGCATTATGGCAAGCGGTGAGAGTATCGAACTGTACGAGCTAGAAGGCACTATCAAGAAAATCGCTTTCAGGTATGCCAATCAAAGTGTTGTTGAGGATTTCAACGCCAATCAGCATATTCTGGCACTGGTAGTAACCAATACCGAGGGACACGACGAAATTCACGAAATTCACCTGAATAATGGTGGTGACGTGGAGAAAGTCGAAAAGTATGCCCTGGGAGACATCACCATCATTGATTGGGAGTTTACAGCACTTAACCGATTGACAGACTATTAAACGACAAGTTATGATGAAAAAAATAGCATTGACGATACAGCTCTGTGCCCTCCTCTTTACGGTATACGGACAAGAGCAGGCATTCAGCATAAGCGGGGATATCGAGTTGGACAAGGGGCAGCTCCTGGTCCTCACTCAACGTCCCGGTAAGACCGATACCCTGGCAAGGACTGCCATTGTCGGCAGAAAATTCGACATCCGTGGTACTCTGGACGAGGCAGTGGTGGCACATCTCGTGATTGAAGGATATGTAGGTGGCTTCATCATGATGCTTGAGCCGGGCGAGGAGTATACCGCCACGCTAACGCGCGACGGTGTCGGCGATATCCATGGAGGAAAACTCCAGGAGGACTTCAACGAATATCAGCAGATTGTGGCAGATGCCAATACCGCAAGCCGCACCCTGCAGAAGAAAGTGGAAGAGGCGGCAGCCAAAAAGCATTTCAAGACTACCAAGGAGCTGGAGGACAAAGTCGACAAGGTACAAGAGAACGCTTTCGCGAAGATGAATGCTCTGATACGCAAGAATGCGGATAATGTGTTTGCAGCCTATCTGCAAACGGCAGGCTCGGAACGGATCATGGAGCTGAAACCCCTGAAGGAGATTTACGCGCTTCTTTCGGACAAGGCTAAAGAGACAGCTCCCGGAAAGATTCTGGCAGAACGCATCGCTGACCTCGAGAAGGTAAGTATCGCCGCCACCGCTCCCGACTTCACCCTGACCACTCCAGAAGGAAAACAAGTGTCGCTCTACAGCGTGAAAGGAAAACTGAAAATTATCGATTTCTGGGCTTCCTGGTGCGGACCGTGCCGCATGGAGAATCCCAACATGGTGAAACTCTACAATGACTTCAAGGACAAAGGGCTTGCTATTGTCAGCGTGTCGTTGGACGAACGTAAGGTACCCTGGGTGCAGGCTATCAAGAAGGACGGTATGCAGTGGACACATGTCTCTTCGCTGAAAGGATGGAAGTGCGAGGTGGTGAAACAATACAACATCGATGCCGTACCGTCGATTATTGTACTGGACGAAAACAACCGCATTTTAGCCAAGAACATCAGAGCCGAAAAATTGCGTGCTTTCGTTACAGAATACCTGAATTAATGCTTGTTTCCCTATCGGAAACAAAGTCTTGAAAAAGGGGCAATCCCAAACTGGACTGCCCCTTTTTACATACGTATCATTTAATTAGCAAACGCCTTTTCTACAAGCGTTTTTAAATGCCCGACACCACAGGGAGAGCACTACGTTGCCTTATACATTGATGTAAACGAATTTACCCAGAAAATTAGAAAGGCAGACTGAAATGTTAAGTATTCACTCTTTTTTGATTTTCAGAATTTTAATCATATTATATTCTCGAAATTATTAGTAATTTTGCTATTAATTCAGAAATTTATGACCGTAAACTTGGTGATGGTAAATTTTACAAGAATGAAATCAAATATGAAAAGATAAGGAAATGAAATTCTACAATAGAGAAAAAGAGTTAGCACTTTGTTTTATTGATTTATGAATTTTATGCGTATTCCGAACGAAGAACTCCTTCTACATTACTTGGCGCAAAAGGATAACCGGGCATTCCGTCATTTATATGGTGTCTATTTCGTAGCCTTGAAATCCATTGCTATCCGATATGTAAAAGACGATCAGATAGCCTGTGATCTGGTGCAGGATGTGTTTATTTCGTTATTGGAATCTACCCACCGTTTTATCAGTGGCGATGAGGTTAAATATTTCCTTTACAGTGCCTTGAAAAACAGGTGTGTCAGTTATTTTAGAAAGCAGCAGGTGCGCGACCGGTATCAGCGTGAATTGTTGGGTACGGCATCTGAAATGGGTAGTTTTTGGGAAAAAGTGTTAGAGGAAGATGTCTATGCCAATCTGATGGCAGCGATTGAACAGCTTCCGCCCCAGTGCCGTCTCGTAATGCAGCTTACATTGGAAGGATTGAAGATTTCGGAAATTGCCAGTCGTTTGCGGATTTCTGAAGATACGGTCAAGGAGCATAAAAAAAACGGCAAGCAAAAACTTGCCCGTATGGTTGAAAATCCTTTCCTGATATTTTTGATTTTTCCATGATATGAGTTGTTGTTTCTCCTGCTTTCCTTTTGGTTTGAAAGCAGGCTCGTCTGTAACTCTTCCGTAGCTCGTGGCTTTGTGGCTAGATGAGTACCAAAGGAAGAACGGATGAAAAACAGAGAAACGTGTGAGGTCAAAGGGAAAGTACTCCCCCCTTTTTGTCGGGTGGCGCGTATTATAGACATATGGTTGGTATTTTAATATCGTATATTATGAAAATTGTTTGGCTTTTGTTTTTATTATTCGTTTCTCTGACGCTGGGTGCACAGGATATAACGGGTAAGTGGTATGGTTATCCCGATTTGAAGAATATGCGCTTGCGTTTGGAGTATCATGTCGAAAAGGCCGGTGGTGGCTATCAGGTTACGTTGAAGATTCCAGATTTGTCGGAAAAGACCTATCGGGCGGATGCGGTAGAATTGGCGGATCATGTTTTGACGGTGAATATTGCGGATGCGCAGACTCGCAGTATTCTCAGGCTTCAGGCCGACGGTTCGCTGAAGGGAACTTTTTTGTGGGAAGGATATGATTTCGAGCTTCTTCTTACCCGCACGCCGGTGGTGTTCAAGCGTCCGCAGACTCCGAAAGAGCCTTTTTCTTATCATTCGGAAGAGGTGACTTTTCAGAATGCGGATGATGGAGTCACCTTGGCGGGAACATTGACTTGGCCAGCCAGTGGAGCCAGGTGCAAGGCCGTGGTGTTGGTTTCCGGCAGTGGCGGTCAGGATCGCAATAACACTTTTTCAGAGCACAAAACTTTTTTCGTTCTGGCGGATTATCTGGCCCGTCACGGGATAGCCACCTTGCGTGTGGATGACCGTGGTGTCGGAAAGTCCGACGGCAATTTGAAGGAAAGCGGTTTACCGGATGCAGATGCGGATGCTGTGGCTGCGGTTAATTACCTGAAACAACGTCCGGAAATCAATGCCGACAGTGTAGGAGTCATCGGGCATAGCGAAGGCGCTTTCGTGGCATTCAGTATGGCTGCCCGGAAAGAGGTGCCTTTTATCATCACTTTGGCGGGCGGAGGCGTAAGCGGCAGCGAACTGTTGTTGATGCAGCGGGCGGCATTATTGAAGGTTTCCGGTGTAAAAGAGGATTTTATTGAAAAATACAACAACTATATGCGTCAGGCGCAGGATATTGTTTTGCAATCGGGAGATGCTGCCACTTGTGAACGGAAGCTAACCGAACTTTTCAATGGTACTCCTTTGGCCGGTCAGGCAGCCGCAACGACGCAGCAGTTGTATAATGTAGCCAAGATCGAGTTGTTGAAATACAATCCCGAGTGGGATTTCCCGGAAATTACATGCCCGGTGTTGGCACTCAATGGAGACAAGGATTGTCAGGTGCCGGTGGAAAATCTGGAGTTTATCAGGAAAGGGATTTCAGAGAATGGTAACACTCAGGTGAAGACCATTGTTTTCCCAGGCTTGAACCACATGTTCCAGCCTGCCGTTACCGGTTCTCCCGTAGAGTATTCCGATATTGAAGAGACCATTGCTCCGGCAGTGCTGCAGGAGATTGTCAACTGGTTGAATCAACTGAAATAATATAAGTCGGGGGAATAGTTTGAATGGTGTTAAGTCATTCCGGTGCTTCGAAAAGAGTTGGAAAGCGTTGGAATGGCTTTTTTGTGAGTATTTCGCTATCTTTGTTGTTTCATCGAAGGGCGTATTATGAAGAAATATGGTGTTGACAGAGATAAAGAGAGCTGTAAACTGCTGCAAGCAATGCCGGAGGAAGGGTTTCGTCTGCTGTTCGGTGTGTATCATATGTAATTGTGTGTGTATGTCGTATAGTTGACCGAATAAATTGTACACATTTCGTTTTATAAATGTGCACGATTCATTTTGCAAATTATAGTTTTTATAGCAGTAAATTTAAGATTTATAATTCGCTACTACAAAAATAAGTCGCCCTTTACTCACTTAGGGGAGAGAATGAGCAGTTTGTAAAGATAAGCCAGTATTCGTTGACTATACGGTGAAAAATACTAAAATAGGCAGTTATATACATATTTGTGCTTATAAATACCTGTTTTTATTCTGCAATTCGAACTTTAAGATAAAATTTTCAACAGAAAATCCGAAGGATTTTATCGCAACAGAATTTTCGGTTCTCTAAGTAATGATGAAGGAATTCTAAACAATAAATGTCTGCATCTTAAATAGTTCCAGCGGTTTCAATAGTTAAAAAGGTCCCCTAAAGGTTAATTTTAACTACTGTAACCGTTGTAACTAAAAAAACGTTTAGGCTTGACGTCTGTCTATCTGTAATCTTTTTAATATGTCGGATAATTCCCGTAAAACATTCGCATAAAATATCCTCCGAAGATAATTCCCAGGATGATCCAAACCAGAATAAGTATTAATGCAGCCTTTGCCCAATTGGCTTTTGTAGGATTAGTACCGTTACTGAAAGCCCAGACAAACAGCATGATAATATTAACGATCGGGATCATTGTCAAAATCAGTGAGATAATCCAGTTTCCGATAGATATCGGTGAATAAATTGCGGCAGGTTTGTATTCTTCTTGCATACGATTAAAATTTATTGATTCGTTTCAATGGTTTTAACGTTAGAACCCGGTTTAGGGTTAGGTGACTTTTCGGAATTTAATAAAGTCTGTGGTCTCTTTTTAACGAACCTTCGGTTCCGGCCGGCCGTATCAGCGACTGTTGAAAAAGCACCCGCAGGGTTCAAGGACTTTATAAAACATTTAATTCTGGATTTTAGTTGTTTAGAAATTTTCGGTTTGCTGAGATTTACTCCGTTCTTGTTGAGAGGATTTGCAGTTCCTGTTAAAAAACTTTAGTCGTTGATTCGAATTGAAGGCTAAGCAACGAAACCGTTTCCTTTTTCTGGGTAGAGAAATCGAATTTAAAATTCGGTCTCTATATAAATGAATTTATTTTATCTTTGTAAACCATTTATTGGCTAGTGAATAAAGATCTCCATAAATACAGTGACGCAGAGTTGTTGAGCTTTTATCGCCGTACTCGGAAACCGGACTATTTAATCGGGTTGTACGAGCGTTATATGCCTTTGGTATACGGCGTGACTTTGAAGTATCTGAAGAATGTACCGGATGCTCAGGATGCTGTGATGCAGATTTGGGAAGAGCTGTTCGAAAAAGTATTGCATCACGACATACAGGTATTTAAAGCCTGGTTGTATAGTTGTGTGCGCAATTATTGCTTAATGGAATTGCGACGGCGGAGTGGAAATAATTTTGTCGGATTAGACGAAAAATTTATGGAATTTTGCGATGACTTTAATCTTGAATACAGCAGAGAGACCGATCAGCAGGAGAAAGCATTACAGGAGTGTATGGAAGCTTTGCCTGAGAAACAACGGCTTTGCATTCGTTATTTTTTTATGGATGAACTGTCTTATAAAGAAATCGGGCAAACTTCGGGTTTTACTTTGAAGATGGTCAAAAGCTTTATACAGAATGGAAAACGTAATTTGCAATTGTGTCTCGAACGAAAAGGAATAAAGGCCAATGAGTAGACAAAGCGACATATGGGAATATCTTCAGGGAGAAAGAACCGGAAAGCGAGCTAACCGGTTCGAACGGGAGATGTTGTCCGATCCTTTTTTGTATGAAGCTGTCGAAGGATTGACTACTGTGAAGGCGGATCATGAGAAAATCGTACAGCAGTTGCAAAAACGAATGAAGAAAAGGGAAGGGAATAAGACTGTGCGTTTATATCGCTGGGTGGCAGCGGCTTCTTTGCTGTTGCTGGCGGGACTTGCGGTTATCTTGATGAACAAGAGTGCCCTTCGGCAACAAGAAGTTGTCGTGGCAGAAATGGATAAAAGTGAACCGATTATTCGTCCGGATAGTTTACAATTGATGGCGGCACAGCTGGATGAACGAGGTGTGACCGATACCGTAACTCTGCCTGTACGGAAGATTATCGGGAAAATAGCTGAGAAAAAACAAGTATTTTACCGACAAGTGCAAGCTGTTGAGGATATGGATTCGGAATCCGATGAATCCGGAAGTGCGGATGTATTGTCGGAGCCTGTAGCAATGGCCGTCACAAACGAAGCGGCTAGGCAAGCGTTTGACTCTTGTGTTCTGAAACCGGCCGATCTTCGGCGGAAACAGCCGATAACCGGATATGCAGTGACTTTGCCTAAGGCAGATACCCAAAAGAAAGATAAAAAGAAAAAAAACGATGCCGATGCCGTAGGAACGAAATCTGTATACTTGGATAGCCTTATGTTGGAAAAAAATACCCGTAAAGAGCGTCGGACAAGGATTGTCCATGCGAAAAGCAGAGGAGCAGGTGAGAGGAAATTCAGACAAGAAGTTGTCATAGATCATGCCGGATGGATGAAAGAATTCAACCGTTATGTAGCGGATTCTTTGCGTTATCCCGAAGATGCCCGTTTGGAAAAACTGCAAGGCGAGATACAATTGACCGTGCGCTTGAATCGAAAAGGTTTACCTGCCCGGATCAAACTCATTCAACGTTTATCGCCCTCGTGTAACCGTGAGGCAATTCGTTTGGTAGAAGAATATCCCGGTAAATGGGAAAATACAGAAAAGGAAATTTTACTGACAATCCCGTTCAAACTTCCTGCTACAGAGTAAATCTAATCCAACATTAAGTTCATATAGGGCCTTGCTTCCCGGAATAATCGGTTTAAAGGAGCCGGTAAGAGATCAGGATGATACCCTAATAAGGCTTTGGTAAGGACCGGAATATCCGTTTCACTGTCGATCGGTCCGGAAATTTGGTCTGTGTGCATACAATTCCCGCCGGCAATGGTATATATGCCGTTATTGGACGGTACTTGCGGGTCGTTCAGCTTGAGTGTGAAAGCGACTTCCGGATGAAGCCGGGCAAAATATTGCAACATTTGTGGGGCATGTGTCAGACGGGCCATACCCAGACTGATGTTACCTGAAACTGCAGGGAGAGTTTTGTAAACTAAGGTTTTGTCAGGCCAAAGGGCATGAATGTTTTGTAGGAGCCCTGCTTTCTCCTGTTCGGTGTCGAATAACAATTCTTTGACACAAACCCTGTCCTTTTCAGGTACAGCCAAGGCCCAACCGGTCGGTACATTTTGGCGGTAAGTAGCCCAGAGTTGTCCTTCCGACAGGTAAGCTTCTTCGACAATGGTAATATAATCGTTATAAGGATGTTGGATACAATAATTCCTTTTACTCATCTCCTGGTCGAAATAGGGAAATAAATTCCGGGCAAAGTTTGCGTCGAAACGATCGGAAGTAATGAGTGAAAAAGTGTTTGGCATAGTTTGATTAGCAGGTGTATAAGTGTGAAGGGCATAATCGAAGACGGTAACATATCCTTGGCCTGCATAATAACCGAATAACCAATCTTCAGCTGGAATCAGGGTGCTGAATGCAATCCCACGGTCGTACATCTCCTGCAAAGCATTCTGGAGGAGCAGGGTCATAAAGCCCCGGTTGCGGACATCGGGTAGGGTACATGCTCCCGAGATATAAGACGTATCGACCGTGACATTTTCCCAACGCATGGGATAGGGAAGCATTTGCAGAGCCGACAGGGCTTTCCCGTTTTCTTCGTAAATCAGTGAGTTGGCGTTGCTGTACTTTCGTTCGAAGTAAAACCGAATGAATTCGTCCGTGTCTTCAAAACACCGGCGCCATAATTCCATAACTTGCTGTTTTTTATTCATCTCTCCGGATTTAGTGTTTTCAAATGGCCTGTCTTTTGACGGCCTTCGTCTTTTCGAGTAATAATACAGGATGATAAGAAAGTTTTGCCTGGCGAAGACCGGGAATACCCAGATCTTCTTCACGGTTCAGGTAAATGTATTGTTCCGGTAGATGTGATGCAAATTCTTGGTTGATCGCACTGTAAATACCGTCGATATTGATATCTGCTTTTTCATAATGCACTCCGAAGGTGTTGTAGCTGATAGGGGCTCCGAAAGTGAAAGCTGCAATCTTGTCGTCGACACTGATCACAGCGCCTGTCAAATCCAGTTCTTCGAAATGATGTAAGGCATAAGTCAAAGCCCGCCGTTCGTTCCGGATGTTTTCGTTTTCGATATAGCCGTGTTTCATACACCATTCCGATTCGAACTGTAAGCATACCGGAATAAGGTCCGGGGTTAGCGGCTCATACTTGTATCGGTACTCTTTCCTGAATTTATTGACATGATTCCGTTTGGGCTGATAATGCTTGCCTTTTAATTCGGCCAGATCCTGACGACGGTAAATATAATCGAAATAATCCCGGTTGCTCGTATATTCGAATAAAGTGGGGAAGTATTGCTCCAATTTATCTTGTATCTTCGGTTGTACTCCCCGTAAACACAAGGGTTCGTTTTCAGAGAGGGCACACGCCTCCAAAGCTTCAATAACCGGAATCGGACTTCCTTCTCCCAAAGGCATGAAATATTCATGGTTGCCTTCAGAAGTGACGAAACGAATCACTAAATGATCCTCGATAAGGGCATAACTGGATTCCGTCATGAAATGCCAACTGCATAAATTAGCAAAGGAAAAGTCACAGTCTTGTTCGTCCGAAGGAAGTATAAACGAGGTAAGTAATTCTTTATCAGTTGTTGCGATCGGTTTAAAATCAATCATATATTATTCTGTTTTATGATGCGAAAATATTTTATTTTTAGTAGAAATAACTCCTAATCTGTATATTTTTATATGCAAACGAATTCAAGTATAAAAATGTTTTAAAATTTCAGGAAGGATTGACGGGGAAAATGGGTAAAACGATAGCAATGGATAGAGTTTTACAAACTAATTACACTTCAAACCTATTTTTCCGAGTTTTGTCAAATGGTTTTGCAACAAGGGTAGGAAAGTCTGCGTTTAATTAAGGAAGATACTTTGAAATTATTTGTTTTGTGATAATACAGAAAACTATGGAAGCAAAAAAACAACTCAAACATTTGATTATTTATTGTAATCCGAACCCTAAATCTTTGAGTGCAGCTTATAAAGAGGCGGTGATGGAGTTGACAGAAATGTCCGGAAATGCAATGAATGTCCGGGATTTGTATAATATCGGTTTTCATCCGGTTTTAGAGCAATCCGATTTCGATGCGGTAAAACACGGTCAAATTCCGGAAGAAGTGAAAGTAGAACAGGATTATATCCAGTGGGCTGATTTATTGACTTTTATATATCCGATTTGGTGGACCGGTATGCCTGCTCTGATGAAAGGATATATCGACCGGGTATTTACCAAAGGATTTGCTTATAATATGGATGAGGAAGGGCAGTTACAGGGGCTCCTGGCAGGTAAAAAGGTCGTTATCCTCAATAACATGGGATTTCCTTATGATTATTATGACAAGATTGGAATGTTGCAATCGATGAAACAAACTTCCGATCAGGGAATTTTTGAATTTTGTGGAATAGAAGTTGCAGAACATCGCTTTTTCGGACACTTAGACGGTTCTTCGAAAAGCGAACGGGAAGCTCATGTTAATGTGTTGAAGCTGATTTATGATAAGTTGCTGAGTTAATAGAGTTGCTGAGTTAATAGAGTTGTTGAGTTAATAGAGTTACTGAGTTAGAGAGTTACTGAGTTAGAGAGTTAAAGGGGAACAAAAGTTACAGAGGATAATTACAACTAAATAATTGTAGATCACAACATTAGAAGCTAAACAACTTATAAACTCAGTAACTCAATTAACTCAGCAACTCAGTAACTCAGTAACTCAGCAACTCTATTACCCCAGCAACTCTATCCCTGCTCCACGATTTGTCCGGTGTAGGAGATTGGGCTGCGTTTGAGGCTGTTGATGAAGAGGTAACAAGTGCCGTCGTGTCTGATATCTATGCTGAGTTTATAAGTATCGTTTTTTCCGACGACGCTGAATTGATAGAAAATACTCTGGCGTCTTCCTTTTCCGCGTGTTTGTCGGGTCAAATCCTGCATCGTATTACTGAAAATGATTCCTCTGTTTCCGGTTTGGGGGATAGAATAGCCGCTTCCGAAATACGGTAGATATCCGGCAGCGATGCTGTCGCGGATAATTACGAATGCACTGTCTTGAGCGATCCGAATATTTTGGTCACTGTAGGGAGTGGTTGGTTGTAGATAAAAAGTGTGATGAGTCGTTGCAATCGTATATTGCATTTTGAACCGATTGCTGTCGACTTTTTCTTTTATAATGCCGAAATTGGTGATTCGTTGGTTGTTTTGGGCTGTCGGGGAGAGAAAGATACCCCAGAAGAGCAAACCGGTGAAAAAGAATTTTACCATACCATAAAGATTTATTTCTCAGTTGTACGGTAATTCCGATATCGGGTTGCACTGTCCGGGGAACGATTTTTACGACTTTCCTGTTTCGTCTTTAACCGGACTGACGGTCCCGGAATAGGAAATTTGTGCCCGATTGTTGCTGTTCAGGTTTACCGAGCAATTCCCACCTCCTGAAATTTCCATGGAAATCTGGTATGTATCGTTTTTGGCGGTGATAGAAAAACGGTAAATCAGGATTTTTCTTTTCTTTTTGTGTTCGATTTTCAGGGATTGGTCCTTCATCACCCCGTCGAATTCAATGCCTCCGCCTTCACCGTAGGGAAGGGAATAAGCCCGGCCGAAAAAGGGAAGGGTACCTTTAGCGACCGAGTCGGTAATAACGAACTTACCTCTGGGATTGAAACGGCTGAGATCTTGGCCACCCTGGGGATATACCCGGTTGAGTTCGAATTGGAAATGATTGCTTTCAATCAATTGCCGGGTCTGCTGAAATTCTTGTTCCAGTTGCGCTGCTTTTTCTGCCTTGGTGGGTTTCTGTGCGGAAACAGAGAGGGACAGAATAGAGAATAATAACGAAATAAAAATAAGTTTTTTCATGGTCTTATTATTTAGTTGTTTGATAATTAGAAAACAAAAACTATACCAAACGAATCATGTATTTCCATCTTCCGGCCGATCTCCTGTCCCTTACCGGGTAGGTTAAGGTTGTCCGGCAGTGACGATATACATCTCTTCAGGGTTCCAATATTTGTCGGCCAATTCCAGTATCGCTTCGGGGGTGCATTGTCTGATTTTTTCAATGATCCCGATATAAAAGCTATTGTCCAAACCGTAATTCAGTTTATGTTTTAAGGAATCGCTTTGAGCGAATACCCCGTCTAATTCACGGAGTAAATCGCCGTATAAATAATTTTTCACCAGATTCAGTTCTTCGGCAGGCACTGTTTCTGTCCGGAGTTTGTGTATTTCTTTAAAGATTTCCTCGATCGTTGCTTCTGTATATTCGTTATTGACTTCGGTGGTGATACTCCAATAACTTCTTTGGGGCAGAGAGACATTGAAAGAGCCGATCCCGTAAGTATATCCTTTTTCTTCCCGGATATTCGACATCAGGCGTGATCCGAAATAACCACCCAAAATTGTGTTCAAAAGCATATAACCGGCATAATCGTCGTCTGTCAGCCGTACACTGGATTTACCGATGCGGATGCTGGATTGGACACAGTTTTCTTTGGATACATGATAACGGCCTGGTTGAGCTGCATGAAACGGTAGTTTTTTTGAAATATTCCCGGGGGACGGAATGGGAAGATTTCCGAATAAACGGGTTACCGTATTTAACAGTCCTTCGTTTACATGACCACAAATAAAAATCCGGAATTGTCCGGCTTGATAATACCGGTGATAAAAATCGCGGATGAGGGAAACGGTGATTCGTTGATAATCACTTTCCTCGATCCGGTTGGCATAGGGATGATCTTCCCCGAAGATCAGGGCGGAAAATTTTTGTTTGGCCAGATAGCTGGTTTTTTCCAGGTTGACCAAGTATTCCTGGCGTTTATTCGTCAGGTATATCTCGAGTTCTTTGTCCGGAATATTACTTTCTGTAATGATTTCTGCCAGCATGGTCAATGTTTCTGTGGCATATTTATTCAGGGAAAGCAGGCTTACTTCGGTTTTATTCAGGCCACAACTGAAATCCACATAGGCCCCGTAATAGTCGAACTGGTCGGCGATTGCTTCTGCTGAATGGTGCAATGTGCCTTCGTTCAGCATATTGACTGTAGTCGAGGCAACCAGGGGTTGGGATTGATAATAGATTCCGGCCTCGAAGACAACGTCGATTTTAAAAACTTCCTGTAATGGATCGTTCAGGTAAAAGATTTCTGTTCCGTTGGCCAATATCAGGCATTGGTAGGGCAGGAGGGTCGGAGTGGATAGCGGAGTTATTCTTGGGGCTATATTTCGGTTGGGCATCATAGGCTTGGTTTTAGATTATCTTTTTCTGTCGTGAAAACAGTTATTTTTTCAGATACCAAAGGGTAGAACAATTTTCTTTTCGGAATAGTTCCCTGGCAGTAGTTTTGATTTTGTCGACCGTAATATCGTTATAACGTTTACCTTCTGTATTGATCAGGTCGACGTCTCCTAGAAACTCGAAAAAGGCTAGATTGCTGGCTTTACTTTGATAGCTGATTTCACTATAAGAGATGCGGGCTTCGGTTTTATGGATGATTTTTTCCACCTCCCGAACGGTAATTTCATCCTTTATAAAATGCTCGATTTCCTGGTCTATTGCCGCTTCTGCCTGACGGATGTCGATACCTTCGGATAGTTTGCCACTGAAAATGAATAATCCCGGATCCCGGTCGCCCGAGACATAGGCGTCTATACCGGAAAATAAACGTTGGTTTTTGATCAGGTTGACATAGAGACGTGAAGATTGCCCGTTGGATAAAATGTCGGAGATGATATCACAGGCATAAAAATCGTCGCTATCCCGTCCACCCATGTGAAATACCTTATAAATAGCGTCTGCCGGCACATTGTTATCCGGGACGATCGAACGGCGTTCCTCTGTTTGCCGGGGTTCGGCAGGGATGTGACTAACCGGTCCGTGGGCTGGTGGAATGTCGCCGAACCATTTTTTTACCAACTCTAAAGCCTTGTCTTCTGCGATATTACCGCAGATGCTGATGATTGCGTTGTCGGGTGCATAGAATTGCCGGAAAAAAGCCCCGACATCTTCCAGGGTTGCCCTTTCTATATGTTCCGGCGATACTCCGATCGTAGCCCATCGATAAGGGTGCACTTTGTAAGCCAGGGGACGCAGCTTCAGCCATAGGTCTCCGTAAGGATTATTCAGATAGCGTTGTTTAAATTCTTCGATAACGACGTGTTTTTGTATATCCAGGGAAGATGGCGAAAGGTTCAAACCTGCCATACGGTCGGATTCCAGCCAAAGAGCTGTCTCGATATTCGAGGCAGGTATGGTGATGTAATAGTTGGTCAGGTCATTGGTCGTGTAGGCATTGCTTTCTCCTCCGGCCAGCTGCACATGTTTGTCATAGTCTTCGATATGAGTGGAACCGCCGAACATCAGGTGTTCGAATAAATGGGCGAAACCGGTTTTGTCCGCTTGTTCATTGCGTGAACCGACCTTATAAAGTACGTTTACCGAGACGAAAGGGGTACTTTTGTCGGTATGGCAAATAACTGTCAGGCCATTATCGAGAATATGACGGGAAAATTGGATCATAGTATATCATTATTTTTATTTTGCCGGAAGTCAGAAGGAGACTGAATTGCTGCATCGGTTTATACTTTGGTTATAATCCCGGAGCAAGTCCTGCATGATCTCGGCAACACTTTCTTCGCCCTTGAGCATCGAAGCGATTTGTCCTATTTCGAGTTCGCCTTCTGCCAGATTGCCTTCGAAGATCCCTTGTTTAGCTCTTCCTTTGCCCAGCAGCTCTTTCAGGGTATCGGAGTCTGCTCCTTGGTCTTCCAGTGTTTTGACTTGTTCGTAAAATTCATTTTTAATCAATCGGGTTGGGGCTATTTTTTTCAGGGCCAGCATCGTCCCTCCTTCAGGAGTTTTCCACACCTGCTGTTTGAAATTCGGATGAGCGGACGATTCGGTAGCTACGGCGAACCGGCTTCCGATCTGTACCCCTTCGGCTCCCAATATCATGGCGGCCAGCATTGCTTTACCGGAAGCGATACCCCCTGCAGCGATCAGTGGAAGGCGGCAATGAGCAGCGACGTTCGGGATCAGAGTCAGCGTACTGGTTTCTTCCCGTCCGTTATGTCCTCCTGCTTCGAAGCCTTCGGCAACTATGGCATCACATCCGGCTTCTTCACATTTTTGAGCGAATAAGGCGCTGCTGACGACGTGAACGACCGTCATACCGTGAGATTTCAAAAAAGAAGTCCATTTTTTAGGGCTACCGGCAGAAGTGAACACGATCTTTACCTGTTCGTCCGCTAGTATTCCCATGAGTTTATCGATTTCCGGATAAAGTAACGGCACATTTACCCCCCATGGGCGGTCAGTGGCCTCTTTCATCTTGCGGATATGCTCCGTTAACGTATCGCAATGCATCGAGCCGGCGCCTAATAAACCGAGACCTCCGTTATTACTTACGGCCGAAGCCAGCCGCCAGCCACTGCACCATACCATTCCTCCCTGGATGATGGGATATTCGATACCGAATAATTGAGTGATTCTATTCATCATTTACTTGTTTTGCAACTATTCAACAAATTTACAAAAAATAACGGGAATTACATCGTAATTCCCGTTATCTGATTTATCATTTCTTATTTCTAATCTTTCTTGATATTGGGTAATTCCAAACCATATCCTTTTTTCTTGTCCTCTGCTTTTAACCACAGACCCAGGAACAGTGCGAATACGCCGAGGCTGGCGAAAATCAGCATCGGAACGGTGTAGTTATATTGCAACGGATCTTCGATACCGGGGTTTACTGCTGCCAATACTTTCCCGATGATCATCGGGAAAGCGAATAAACCGATATTCTGAATCCAGAATATCACGGCATAAGCAGAACCCAATAGACGGTTGTCTACCAATTTGGGAACACTGGGCCATAACGCAGCCGGTACCAGAGAGAAAGAAATTCCTAACAGCACGATAGAGGTGAAAGCGACGATCGGCCCGGCAATACTGCCTTTTAAAGCCGGTAAGGCCAGGGCAAAAGCCAGATGACAGATAATCATCAGAAAAGCTCCGTAGATTAACATCGAAGCACCTTTCCCTTTACGATCCAGGAAGTTACCTAATAGCGGTGTAATGGCTGCCGCTCCTAAGGGAAATACAGAAAAGATCATACCTGCTTTTTCGGCTGTAAAATCCAGATTACATTGCAACATATTGATGGCATATTTCTGGAATGGGAAAATCGCGGAATAATATAACACGCACAGTAAGGCGACGATCCAGAATACTTTACTGGAAAAAATCAATCCCAGGTCCTTGATTTGGAAGGGTTCTTCCGGTTCTTCTCCACTTTCTCCCATTTGTTTTTCCAGTTTTTTGTCCATGACAAAATAGACACAGAAAGCAATAAAACCGATGAGCAATAGGATGACACAGAATAAAACAGAGCGGGACACATCTTTTACACCTCCCATATTGGCGATTGCCGGAGAGATCAGTACGGCTGCTGCAACACCGATACGGGCGATAGCCATTTCCAGTCCCATCGCCAAAGCCATTTCTTTACCTTTAAACCATTTGACGATACCTTTCGATACGGTTATACCTGCCATTTCTACCCCACAACCGAAGATCATAAAGCCTAAAGCAGCCATTTTAGCCGAAGAAGGCATGCCTTCATAGAAAGGGAAGAAATTCCAGAAATTTTTGAGATATTCATCGGTAGCCCCTCCGGTGAAACCCTCGGATACGGCCCAGTATTTGAGGTAAGCACCGATTACCATCAGGGCGCCGGATAGTAAGGCGGTGTTACGTACTCCGATTTTATCCAGGATAATACCGGCAAAGATCAGGAAGAAAACAAATACATTCAAAAAGGTTTCACTTCCCTGATAGGTCCCGTAGGCTGCCGGGTCCCAGCCTTTTGTTTCTTGCAACATGGCCTGTAGAGGTGATAAGATGTCTACGAACATGTAGGCAAAGAACATCGCCGAGGCTAATAACACCAAGGCTGTCCAGCGCATAGCAGGAGAGTCTTTCAAAAGTTTGTAAATTTTTTCAGTCATAGTTTTTTATTTAGATTAAAATATAATCCCCACGATGCCGCCAAAGTTATAAGAAATAAATAAAAAAGAGCCGTTTTTAACGACTCTTTTTGGCTTGCAAACGATATAAATTTGATATTTTCCGGTAAATAGCGCTGCCGGGTTGATATAATTTACATTGTTTTGTTAAATTCTTAATAATTATTTTTTTTCGGTTCGAAATAAGCCTGAGGATGTTCGCATGCCGGGCATTTCATCGGAGCTTTCTTGCCTTTCAATACGTATCCGCAATTACGGCATTGCCATTCGATCTCTTCATCCCGTTCGAAAACTTTACCGGTTTCTACCCGTTTCAGTAGTTTGCGGTAGCGAGCTTCGTGTTCGGCTTCGACCTTTGCAATCTGACGGAAAGTATTGGCGATTTGCGGGAAACCTTCTTCCTGTGCTATTTGAGCAAATTCCGGGTACAGATCTGCCCATTCTTCATTCTCTCCATCGGCGGCTGCTTTCAGATTTTCAGCTGTCGTACTGATTATACCGGCCGGATAACTGGCGGTAATTTCTACCATTCCTCCCTCGAGGTATTTGAAGAATTTCTTCGCGTGCTCTTTTTCCTGCTCGGCAGTTTCCATGAAAACACCGGCGATTTGTTCATAACCTTCTTTTTTAGCTACACTGGCAAAAAAAGTATAACGGCTCCGGGCCTGTGACTCTCCGGCAAATGATTTTAACAGATTTTGTTCGGTTTTCGTTCCTTTAATACTCATAGTCTTATTGATTAAAATGATTTAGTATCGCACTTTTACACTGCAATTTTAACGCATATAAAAGTAATAAACAAATACTTTATTTTTATAAATTTATAGAGATTATTTATAAAAAATAGTTGGATGCAAAGAATCAGGCAGATAAATTTTTTCTTTAAAACTATCGTTTTTAATCGAAAGCTTATATCTTTACCTAAAATTCAGCAACTCGAAACCACTATGTTAGCAAGAGATTTGATAGCCACAGTTATAAAGACTTTCTTCGAGGAATTGGACGATGTCCGGGACGGTAAGCGCCAGATGAACGACGAGTCGCCTTATGCCGGAATGTATGCTTCTTATTTCAACAAAGACCGGGATTGGTTTATCCAGGCCGATACCGAAGAGATCACGACTTTTTTTGCAGACGATCCGATCTATAAATTGGAAATGTTGACCGAATTGATTTACCGGGATGCCCGGAGGCTGACAGATGCCGGGATTCAGGCGATCCTCTATCGGAAGATCATCGAATTATACGAGGTCATCGATATCCGTAGTCAGGAATTTTCTATGGACCGGATGAACCGGACCACTGAATTGAAGCAATGGCTGACGACTTATGAGGATAAAAGTTAGTTGGATTGTCAGAAACATGTTTGTCGGTTTGTGCGTATTTGTTATAAGTAAATACAAATGACATGGGATTGACAACGTATGATGATGAGTTTTTGTTGGCTGCGATCGTTATTATTTCAATGGCTTTGATCTTTTATTCCGTAGGGGTATGGAGTGAACGTATACAGGGGCGTTTGAAAGGGTGGCACGTGACTGCTTTTGGATTAGGTTTGGTGTGTGATTTTGTCGGTACTGCTTTTATGGCAGAGCTGGTACGGCTTACTGGTCAGGACAACCGTTTACATGCTGTTTTAGGTAGTATTGCCGTGTTTCTAATGGCGATTCATGCGTTGTGGGCTTTCTGGACATTTCGGAAAGGTTCCGCCCGGGCGAAACGCAATTTCAGCCGTTTCAGTGTCATTGTTTGGTGGGTATGGCTGATTCCTTATTTTATCGGGGTTTATCTGGGAATGACGGCGAAGATATAAAAATGATCAGCGGTCCTTCAAACTTGATCAGGAAGAAAGAACGCTGATCAACCGGAATGTCGTATGCTACTTATTTGGCAGCTACGACTTCGATTTCAACCAAAGCTCCCATAGGCAGATCTTTTACGGCAAAAGCAGCACGAGCCGGGCAATCCTGGGTGAAATATTTTGCGTAGACTTCGTTCATGGCTTTGAAATTAGCGATGTCGCTTAGCAAACAGGTAGTTTTTACTACATTATCATAAGTACAACCGGCAGCTTCGAGAATATAACCGATGTTTTTTAAAGATTGTTCGGTTTGTTCCTGGATACCGCCTTCGGCGAATTTACCGGTATTTACGTCTACGGGCAGCTGACCGCTGATATAGATCATTCCGTTTACTTCAATAGCTTGGCTGTAAGGACCGATCGCTTTCGGTGCTTTCGGTGAATTAATAACTTTTTTCATGATGCTCTATTTTAAGAATTTGACTTTTATAAATGTTGTCACAAAATTAAAAAATGAAATCAGATATTCGGAATCGTTATAAGAAGAATGCGCTATTTTAACAATAAAATAAGATTCACGCTCAGCACTACTTCCATTCAGAAAGTTGGTCTTCTATTTCCGGGATATCGCTGGCTTTGAATACCGGGCTTTTGATACCCCGGCGTTTTTGATCGTTGTAGTTTTTTAGGGCTTTTAAAGCTAAATGACCAAGAAAGATGAGGGCGATCAGGTTGATCAGGGTCATGAGGGCCATAAATAGGTCTGCCAGATTCCAGACGATGTCCAAACCGGCTACCGAACCGAAAAACACCATTCCTCCGACGGCTATCCGGTAGATTTGCAGACCGGCCGGATGCCGTGATATAAAGAACAAATTGGTTTCACAGTAGGAATAATTGCCGACAATCGAACTGAAGGCGAATAAAAGAATACAGAAAGCGATAAACTGAGCTCCGAAGGGACCGATTTCATGGCCGACGGCGGCCTGGGTCAGTTGAATGCCTTTCAAGGTTCCATCGAGAGGAAGGTCCGAAAGTAAGATGATAAAAGCGGTGCAACTACAAATGACAATGGTGTCGGTGAATACACTCAGGGCTTGTATCAGCCCCTGTTTTACCGGATGGGAAACGGTTGCTGTGGCTGCAGCATTGGGAGCGGAACCCATCCCCGCTTCGTTGGAAAATAAGCCTCGCCTTACTCCTTGCATGATCGTTGCCCCGAGTCCTCCACCGACAACTTGCTCTATTCCGAAAGCATTAGAGAAAATATGGCCGATCAGGGCCGGGATAGCGGTCATATGATTGAATAAAATGAATAAGGCCACTAAAATATAGGCAATCGCCATAAACGGAACGATGATACCCGCTACCCGTGCTATCCGGTGTATCCCTCCGAAAATAGTGATTAGCGTGAAAAAGGTCAGGATGATGGCCGGACCTAATTGGCCGGTTCCGTATATCTCGTGAAAAGCGATTGCGATGGTATTGGCTTGGACGGAATTGAAGACCAAGCCGAAAGTGATGATAATAATGAAGGCGAAAAGCAGGGCCAGGCCTTTCTTTTTTAGTCCTTTTCCGATATAGAAGGCGGGGCCTCCGATGAATGAGCGTTCACCTTTTTCTTTATAAATTTGAGCTAAAGTCGACTCGACGAAAGCCGAGGCAGAACCGATCAGGGCCAGTACCCACATCCAGAAAACAGCCCCGGAACCTCCTAAAGCAACGGCAGTCGCTACTCCGGCTAAATTACCCGTTCCTACCCGGGAGGCGGTCGCTATACAGAAAGCCTGGAACGAAGAAACGGAATTTTTACCTTTGCCGTTACTGACTCCCTGGCCTAATAACCTGAACATTTCTCCGAAATAGCGGAATTGTACAAAACGGCTTTTAAACGTAAAATATAAACCGATCAGAATCAGAAGGATAATTAATAGGTATGTCCAAATCCAATCGTTCGCAGAAATAATCCAGTTATTCAATGTTTCTAACATAGCTCTTTAGTTTTGACCTCTTTCTTTCTGGTGTTTCTACGGAATGATTGAAAAAATGTCTTGTTATTTTATATTTTAAACGATTCGATATAGTTTGTTGAAGAATAGATTTTGGTGTTTATATACATGTTTACCCTAAATGTAGATTTATTTTTTTCTATTCCGCTTCCGGGTTTTATATCGTCAGACCGGTTCGCCTGGAACAGTCCGGTAAGGCTTCCGTTGATTTCATCGGTTCTTCTCTTGCTCGGAAAAACAAAATCTTTTGTTTTTCCGAGCAAGAGAAGAACTCACTGGCCGGCGGAACTCCTCACTTCGCAAAAAAACTTTACGTTACGTTTCCGTCAGACACCACCGGTCAGTGAAAGAAAAAGACAGACTACCGACAGAAGTGATCGGGTCGCCAATTCCGATTACCGCAGACGAACTAGTAACGGAATAGACCTACCTCTATAAGTGTAAATATATATAATTGCCTTTCTATATATACAAGATGTAATCGTTTTGAATACTTGTCCAGAGGATTCTTGTAACGATATGGAGTATTGTCTGAAGAGACGCTTAGAAGAATTTTTCGAAATAATCCGTCGTAAATTGTAGGATTACTTGAATTAAATTTTTTTTCTTTGTCACCAGATAAAGGTTCGATTCTTTTTGCGGGAATCCACAAAAAGAATAATTGACAGATGACAATTGATTATTGACAATTATTGGAAGCTTCACTTCCACGAAAAAATAGATTAATAAAGAAAAGCAAAAAGAAAAATTAAACGTATATCCATTGATTTATAATTCAATAGAATAAAATTAAGGCAGTGGTTCATCCTTGTCGGTTGTCAATTATTCCTTGTCAATTGGCCAAGTGCCCGCAGGGTCCAAGGACTTTATAAAATATATGAACTTTATAAACTTTCGACTAAATTAATCGACGTTTTTCTGGAATCCATGGAGGTAAATGAACATACAGAGGTTTTGATAAAGGCAATTGTCAGGGGAGATAAGAAAGCGTTTGGACAATTGTTCCGGATGTGGTATGTGCGTTTGTGTCTTTATGCCGAATCTATTGTCAGGGATCGGGATATGGCGGAGGACCTTGTACAGAATTTATTTTGTATGCTGTGGGAAAAAAGGGAAGAGATCGATATCCGGGAATCGATGAAGGCTTATTTGTATCGCTCTGTCTATCACGCTGCTCTCAATTCGTTAAAACATGAAAAAGTAAAATTGGCTTTCTGGGAATTTATTCAAAAACAGGGTTCTAAAGATGAAAACAACATAGAGTATTTTATAGATAAAGAAAATCAGGAAATCGTGTTTAAAGAAATAAATCGGGCAATCGATGGTTTGCCTTTCCAATGTCGTCAAATATTTCTTCTCAGCCGGTTTTCCGGTAAAAAAAGCCAGGAAATCGCGGTTGAATTAGGAATCTCTGTACGTACGGTGGAAGCTCAGCTTTACCGGGCTATGAAACGTCTGCGGGAAGAATTAGCCCATTTGAGAGGTAGCGCAATATTTTGGTTGTTCCTTCTTAGAGGAGAAAGGGTTTAGACCAGGGGATAAAGTTCGTAAACTTATCGTAGAATTATTCTGTCGTTACTTATTCGTCTTCGGTGTTCGTGTTCGGAGACCCGGTCGCTTCTGTCGGTCGTCTGGCTCTTTCTTTCACTGACCGGCGGAACTCGCTTCGCTCAGACACCACCGGTCGGGCGTTCAGAAAAAGCAAGATGACACTCGCCAAAGCTCCAATGGTCCCCGAACACGAACACCTCCGACTGACGTTATCACTGAATTGCAGACTAGTCTTGATTTGAGAAAGATCATTCTTCCTGGAAATAATCCGGATAGTCCGGCTTTCTATTGCTGCAAATTTCCACTTGTATTTTCTTTGTCGGTTAGCTCTGCCGTGAGATGAAGGGGGTAAGCCTGACCGTTGTCACTGTTTTAACTGAAAAAGTCATATTTTTTCAAAAATCTGTAAGTAGTTTTAAAAATAGAGTTGTCTTAGATACAAATTTCAGTATTTATGGACAATTTTAAAGATAACGAAACCGATATACAACACTTGATCATCAGTTCTCTGGAAGGTACAGCTTCTGAAGAGGAGTTGTTGGTCCTGCAAAAATGGCTGGAAGAATCAGAGCAGCATTTTCTTCTATTTCATGCATACAGACAAGATTGGATACAAGCCGGATGTGTACAGCGTTACCAGACCGGGGAGGCTTGGAAGAAAGTAGAACGTCGTTTGTTTCACCGAATGCCGGTCAAACACTTGTTTTTATGGACCCGGATAGCCGGATATGCTGCTTTGGTGGTATTGATGATTGCTGTCGGTTATGTTTTTATGCGTCGTGATCAGGACAAAAATCGGGCGTATGTTGTGGAAGGAAATATCGAGCCCGGAGGGAAAAAAGCCATTCTGGTGTTGGGCTCCGATGAAAAAGTGGTATTGGGAGATGAAGCGGAAGAGACCTTGTTGGCTGGAAATACGACAGTGAAAAAAGAAGGGAATACACTGGTATACGGAGAAAAGCATGCAAAAGAAACAGCCGGAGAATATAACCGTTTGATTACTCCACGGGGCGGAGAATATGCTGTGGTATTGGCAGACGGAACAAAAGTATGGTTGAATGCGGAGTCTGAATTGCATTATCCTGTACATTTCCCGGAACATGAGCGGGAAGTACACTTGAAAGGAGAGGCTTATTTTTCGGTATCCAAACAGGCGGGCAAGCCTTTTGTCGTTTGTGTTGGAGATTCCCGGATCACTGTATTAGGGACAGAGTTCAATGTCCGGAATTATCAGGATGAGGTCGTGGCAACTACTTTGGTGAAAGGTGCTGTCCGGATTCATGATGCAGGACGGGAATGTGATCTGACGCCGGGACAACAGGCTGTCATAGAGGCGGATGGAATTCGGGTTCGGGAGGTGGATACGGATCTTTATACTGCCTGGAAGGATGGTTATTTTATTTATCGGGAGAAAACCCTGGATGATATCATGAAGGAATTGTCCCGTTGGTATGATTTTACATACGACTGCCGGTCGGAGGAATCGAGACGGATGACCTTGACGGCGAAACTCCGGAAATTTGATCGGGTGGAAGATATTTTTGATATACTGAAAAGAACGGGGCGACTGGATTTTGCAATCCAGGGAAAGAATGTGACTGTGGTGGCTAAATAAAAAAGAGGAACCGTCCATTTGGCCGTGTGCGGTTCCTTCTTTTAAGCATAATTGAAAAACCAATTATTAACTAAATTTCAAATGTATGAAAAAAAAGCTTAAGGGTATTTGTTACTCAAGAGAAAAAGTGAGAAAATTATGCCTTATGACTAAACTTTCTCTAATTTTAACATTTTTCTGTTTGCAGATACAGGCAAACGGATTTTCTCAGCGGACTCGTTTAAGTATAAAGATGGACAATATCAGCGTGAAACAGCTGTTTGTAGAGATCGAAAAACGGACGGATTTGGCCTTTGTGTACAACACGCGGGATGTGGAGCAGTTAGGCACATTGGATGTGGATTTTACGAATGAAGAGATCGGCAATATTTTGGACTATTGCCTGAAAGGTAAAGGAATAAACTACAGCATTGTGAATAACCATGTGGTGATTCGCAAAGGGGAACAGAGTGCGCCTCAACAGAAAAGTCGGGTGATTACCGGTAAAGTGTTGGATAAAAACACGAAAGAACCGTTGCCTGGAGCAACCGTCAAAATCAAAGGAACTACCATCGGTACGGCTGCCGATATCGACGGGTCTTTCAAGCTGACTGTATTGGAAGATAACAAGGAATTGGAAATCACCTTTATCGGTTATGCCTCCCAATTCGTCACTTTAAGAGCGGATAATTCCGTTACGATTTATTTGGAGCCTCAGACTTCGGAGATGGAAGAGGTGGTAGTGACCGGTATGTTTACCCGTAAAGCGGACAGCTACACCGGTGCTGTAACTACGATAAAGAAAGAAGAATTGCAGCGGGTAGGCAATCAGAACATCCTGCAATCGTTGAAGAATATAGATCCTTCTTTCCAAGTCATCGAGAGTAATGATTTCGGTTCCGATCCTAACCGCATGCCGGAGATTCAAATGCGAGGGGCGTCCAGTTTTACGGATATGAAAGACAAGTATCAAACTAACCCGAACCAGCCATTGTTTATTGTAGATGGTTTTGAACAAAGCATTGAAAAAGTAATGGATATGGATATGAACCGGGTGGCTTCTATCACTTTGTTAAAAGATGCTACGGCCAAGGCATTGTATGGTTCCAAAGGTGCGAATGGGGTGGTTGTGATTGAAACTTTAGCACCGGAAAAAGGGAAAATGAGGGTTTCTTATACCGGAAACCTGAATCTTCAGATGCCTGATCTTTCCAGCTATAATTTGGCGGATGCTGCGGAGAAGTTGGAAATAGAAAAACGAGCAGGCATCTATACGGATCAATTTGGACATCCCTATACACAGCAAATGTATGATGAAAAGTATGAGGCATTATATAAGGAAGTATTGAGGGGTGTGAATACTTATTGGTTGGATAAGCCGTTGCGAGTAGGTGTAGGGCATAAACATTCTTTGATGTTCGAAGGAGGAGATGATGTGGTTCGTTATGGGATCGATTTTCAATATAATAATGTGGCTGGTGTCATGAAAGGTTCTAGTCGTGAAGTAATTTCTGCCGGTTTTAATTTATCATATCGATACAAATCACTCCTTTTTACAGAACAACTTTCAGTGACTTTTAATAAATCGAAAGAATCACCCTACGGAACATTCTCAGAATATGCCCGTTTGAATCCTTATTGGCGGGCTTATAATGAAGATGGCTCTGTCAAAGAGGTATTGAGTAATTATGAAAAAGCAAATTTTCAAGGTACAAAACCTATTTATAATCCTTTAGCGAATGCAAGTATAAATACAAAGAATCAATCTTCTTACTTTGACTTCACGAATAATTTTTATATAGAGTGGGAGGCTTTTTCGGGAATGCGATTTAAAGGACGATTGGGCTTGATTTCACAGAAAGATGATTCTGAGGTTTTTTATCCTCGTGACCACACTAAATTTAAGGATATTTCTCAGGATTCAGAGGATTATTTTAAGCGGGGAGAGTACACGATGAGTAATGGTAAGCGTTTTGAGTACAATACGGATATTTCAGCTAATTACTCCAAGGAGTTTGGCAGAAATGTTATTTTTGCCAATGCCCAGTGGAGTGCCAGCGAACGTAAATATAATACGGTAACATTCGGTGCTCGTGGTTTTGCAAACGACAAGATGGATTACATTACACATGCTAAAGAGTATTTGGAAGGAGCACCTTCTGGAAGTGAGTCTTTGGCGCGTGAAATGAGTGTCTTATTGTCTATGAACTATTCGTTTGACAACCGTTATTTGTTGGATGCGACTTATCGGGCTAATGCATCTTCCTTGTTCGGTAGTGACAAACGTTGGGGACATTTCTGGTCTGCTGGTATCGGTTGGAATTTACATAAGGAACATTTTATGGAAAATGTTACGGTATTGAACCAGTTGCGTTTCCGGGCATCAACAGGATATTCCGGTTCGCAGAACTTCAATTCTTATCAAGCAATAGCTTCTTATAAATACTATAATGAGAATTATGATAATATTATTGGTTCTTATTTGATGGGATTGGCTAATCCGGATTTGCAATGGCAAAAAACACAAGATAATAACATTGGTGTGGATATTACTTTGATGGATGCTTTGGATGTTACCTTTGATTGTTATATCAAAAAAACGCAGAATTTGTTGACACCGGTATCTTTACCTCCATCTGCAGGTTTTCGTAGTTACACGGAAAACTTGGGAGAAACTAAGAATAAAGGTGTGGAATTCAAGGTGAATTACCGTATCGTTAGAGATGCGGAACGTGATTTGTATTTTTCCGTGTTCACATCAGGTATGCATAATAAAAACCGGATTACCAAGATATCAGATGCTTTGTCTTTGATGAATAAGGACAGAGATGCAGATAAAACAGGTGGTGGGGGGGGTAATCCGAATTTGGAAGAGAATTCAGCCATTACGAAACCGTCAGTCCGTTATGCGGAAGGACAATCCATGGATGCTATTTGGGCAGTACGTTCGTTAGGCATCGATCCGGCAACGGGTAAAGAAGTATTTTTGGATCCCAAAGGAAAGATGGTATACGGATGGCGTGCAGAAAACCAAGTGGTTGTCGGAGATGAACAGCCGAAATTAAGCGGAACTTTCGGATTCAATTTTGAATGGAAGGGTTTCAGTGTAAATACGTCATTCTTCTACAAAGTAGGAGGACAATATTATAATCAGACTTTGGTTAATAAAGTGGAAAATGTTGATATCCAATACAATGTGGATAAACGTATGTTGACTGATCGTTGGAACGAACCGGGACAGGCTGCTCGTTTTAGGAAGTTTAGTCCTTATGATCCATTGACACGTCCAACCTCTCGTTTTGTGCAGGACTTGAAAGAATTGAAGATGACTTCATTGAATGTGGGATATGATTTCCGTTTTTGTGATTTTTTGAAAAAAAGCGGTATTGAAAGATTAAAGATTCAATTTTACATGAATGATGTTTTCAGAGCGGCTACGGTGAAAGCGGAAAGAGGTATTGAATATCCTTTTGCTCGGTCATGTTCTTTCTCTTTGCAAGCAACATTCTGATAGTTTGGTATGAATAGTATTTAAAAGATATAGAGATGATAAAGAAAAAAATATATAGAATAGGGGTCGTTTTTTTAACAATCGTATCCTTGTCGGGATTGACTTCTTGTAATGATTGGTTAGATGTCAAACCTAAGACAGAAGAAGAAGCTGCTAGTTTGTTTGCGACGCTGGATGGTTTTAAATCTGCTTTGGCAGGTTGTTATATCGGATTGTGTCAACCGGAATTATATGGTAGGGAATTGACTTATGGTATGGTGGGAGTATTGGGGCAAGAGTGGGGAAAAGGAGCGACATTAGATAATTCTTATACAGCTTATAGTTATTTGCAAAATTACAATTATGAACAGTCTGCATCGAAAGTTTTAATTGACCAGGCGTGGAATAAAATGTATGAGAGTGTAGCTAATGTCAATACCTTAATAGAATATACAGAGTTAAAAAAAGAAGTGTTAGGGGATTACTACGCAGTAGTACGTGGAGAGGCTTTGGCTATGCGTGCTTATATTCATTTTGATTTGTTGCGTTTGTTTGCACCTTATGATTTTAGTTCAGAAGCAAAACCGGCAATCCCTTATGTGAAAGAAGCTCGTCCTGCAATTGCGCCTCAGTTAACTCCTGCGAAATTTGTGGAATATGCTTTGGAAGATGTGAATGCTGCGATAGCATTGTTGAAAGAAGATCCCATCCTTACCGGTAAAGATATAACGGGAATGGATAACGGGTATTTGGCAAACCGGAATTTCCATTTGAATTATTATGCGGCAGTAGGATTGAAAGCAAGAATCTGTTTGTATGCAGGGAATACAAAGGATGCTTATGATGCTGCGAATGAGGTAATTTTAGCTCAACAAAACAGTGATTTGTTTCCTTGGGTGAAGACTGAAGATATTACAACGACGACAATAGAACTTCGTGACCGGACGTTCTCAACAGAGCATTTGTTTGCATTTAATACAAACAAGTTGGGAGAGTATATTAAAGGTTATTTTCGCGAAACATCAACACCTTTGATTAGCCGTATACTTCCAGCGGAATTATATGAACCGGATGATTATCGTAATGCTTTGTATGAAATTTACAGTGGTTCGGCTAATGTATTGACAAAGTTTTGGCAATTAGAATCTGTTTATGTGTCTAGTCAGGGTTTGGTGAGACCTAAACGGGATAGGATGCCTGGTATTCGGATTGCCGAAATGTACTATATTGCGACCGAAGCACTGAAAGATTCCAATATTGGAGAGGCAATTACTACCTTGAATATGTTGCGTGCATATCGGGGGTTGCCAGGACTTTCTAATCTTTCAAAAGAAGAATTGCAGAAAGAATTGGAAATGGAGTATTATCGTGAATTGATAGGCGAAGGCCAAGTGTTTTTCTATCACAAACGAATAAATACCAAAATGATTGCCACTGCCAACGCGGCTTATGTACTTCCGATGCCGGATGATGAGATCGATTTGGGCCAACGTCAATAAAATAATGGAGGATAGTTATGAAAAAATTACAAATAAGTTTATTAAGTGTATTCTTGGTATGTTTATTTACAGCTTGTCAAGAAGATAAAGTCGGTTTTTATGAAGGTGCTGTTGCTATTAATATGACTCTAAGCAATGGTGATGGTACTTTCGTGAAAGGAGAGACCGATCAAGAGAAAACATTTAAGATTAAATTGGCTGTTCAGGGAGAGGTTGCGGATGTTGATCGAGTGATAAAATTTGGTTTCGGAAAGGAACATACGGCAGTACAGGGAACTAATTTTGATCTTCCTATGCAGGTAACTATGGAGGCTGGCCGTTTGGATACGGTGATTGAGTGTAAAGTGTATCGGGAAGGATTGACCGAAGAACCATTGATGTGCGACTTGGTGATTGCTGAAGGTGGCGATTTTGTCGGAGGTGTGTATGATGAGTTGTTAGTGAAATTGATGATTGGTTTTCCGACCCAATGGGTTGATAACACCGGTTGGGCTGCTGGGTATGCTTTGGGAAAATGTACGCAAGCTAAGTATGCTTTTGTATTTGAACAATTAGGAGTTATTGATATATCAGATTATGCGGGAGCTTATGGATATTTGGGATATATGGAATTGGCAAATAGATTGAATAGTATCTTGGCAGACAATCCTCGTTTAGATGATGATGGTAAAACCATGAAATTCGGGACTGGTTATTAATATGTAAATAGATTAGTTATGAGAATATTTAGGTATATACAATTGTGTTTTTTATTACTGTCAATTGGAGTATTTACTTCTTGTTTTGATGACGAAGGAAATTATGAGTATAAAGAAATAGGTGAAGCGGTGATAAAATCAATTCCGGGAGTGACAGACCATGGTAATAAGTTTGTTTGTTTGGAAAATGAAAAAATTTCATTGATACCAGAAGTAGAATTTTTAGCTGGTACTACAGCAGCTGATTATGAATTTATATGGTTTCGTTTTCCTCAGGATCCCCAAGGAACGACATACCATTATGAGCAGGCAGATACGTTGGCTATGACGCAAAATTTAGACTATCAAATTGTAGATTCGCCGAGAGACTATTGGTTGATATATAAAGTACGAAATAAGAAAACAGGAGCATTAACGGAACAAAAGTTCGAATTTATAATTTCTGCTGTTAATGGTTGGATTGTATTGGATGAAGATGTTTCCGGTAACGGGGATATTCATATTATTCGTGATGCTGACATTGTGGAAGGTGGGGATGGGCGTATTGTAGCTAATTATTTTTCTGTAAATAATGGCGGCAAGAAGATGCGGAATAGTCGTTTTATAGGCTTATGTCCACAACAGCCCAATTTATACGTTTATTCGGATGATGGTGCTTATATTATGAACGCTTCTACTTACATGGAGCGTCCAAAGATGAGTTACGCTGATTTATTTAATGTTACTTTGGATGTTGTTAATCCTCAAGCAGCAAACTATATTCCTAGGGGATATAATACAGAGGTGCTGGTGAATAATCACATAATTTATGCAATTGGATATCGTGCGTATGGATGGTCTAAATTTAAGGATATTTCAGAGTCGTTAAAATATAAAGCTGCCCCTGCTATAGTTCCAATTCAAATAGCTGGAGATAATAATGCGGTATTATTTGATATGGAGAATAATCGTTTTTTGACGGTTGATAAATGGGGAAATCTTTTTGCTCCTATTTCAACAGGTATTTTTGATGTTGGTGCTATTGATCCGAGTTTAAAATATGTATACATGGGCGAAGGTAAGGACGGTGAGACTTGTTTAATTATGAAAAATGAAACCGGTGATTTATCCATGTTTCGTGTAAATCTAGCAATGAGTGAACCGGTACCTGTTGCTCTGCTTGATTTGGGGCACCTGCCGGAGATATCTCATGCAGTTCATTATACTTTTGGAATACGAGGTAATTATATGTTTTATGCGACAGATTCTAAAATATATAGTTGGCGTTTTGGCGGAGAGACTGCTTCGGAATTCTTTTCTGTTGGATCTGGAGAGAAAATTGTACAAATGAAATTGTATAGTAATTCCTCTGATAAAGTGTTGAATGGGAAGGTGTTGTTTGTGGCGACCCAAAAGGGTAACGAAGGGAAAGTGTATAAAGTGATATTCAATGAAATGTCTGGTTTGTCATCGGGAAAATCACAGGAATATACCGGATTTGGAATCATCAAAGACATGTATTATAAAAATTAAAGTTAAAGGGATTGGTTGAGTAAATATTCTATTCAGCTAATTCCTTTTTATAATTGAGTTATGAGAAATAGTGGCATTGTATTGTACGTTTTATTGATTGTTTTATTTAATACTTTTTCAGCGACAGCTCAAAAGAAGTCTATGTTCTGTAGTTTGACATGGGAGCAAGCAGCGGAGTTGGCGCAGAAAGAGAATAAGATTATTTTGGTGGATGCCATGCGGAAACCCGCTACGGCAGAGGCGCAGAAACAAAAAGATAAAGAAGAGGCTGTATGGCAGAAAGTGCCTGCCAACCTGGAGTTTTGCAAACAGCATGTGGTGGCCATCCGTATCGATATGGCTACCGAAGAGGGCAAGGCTTTTGCTCCGAAATTAGTGATGAATATGTATCCTACTTACGCTTTCTTCATGCCGGACGGTGATATTTTGGGTACGGTCAGTCCGTTTCTGTTGCCTAAAAATCCGGAACTTTTCTTGGAAAGAGGGAAAAAGGCTTGGGAGCAGGCTGAGGTGAAAAGGAACAATAAACGCTCCATTGTTTTTGAGGAGATGGGTTTGAAAGAGGCATTGGAAAAAGCCAAGAAAGAGAATAAATTGGTTTTCATTGACGCTTATACCGCTTGGTGCCAGCCGTGCGTGATGATGGGAAAGAATGTGTTTACCTTGGACAAAGTAGCTGATTTCTACAACGAGCATTTCATTAACTTAAAAATTGATTTCGGTAAAGAAAAAGAGCTGGCGGAGAAATATGCGGTACGTGGCTATCCGGCTTTCCTGTTCTTGAACGGTAACGGTAAGTTGGTTCATTTGGCAGGGGGCTATACGGAAGCAGATGCTTTCATCGGTTATGGAGAGGAGGCATTGAAGAAAGCAGAAGGTATCGCCTTTTTCAAAGGGACTTGGCAAGAGGTGCTGGAACAGGCTAAGAAGGAAAATAAACTGATTTTTATGGATTGTTATACTTCTTGGTGCGGGCCGTGCAAGATGTTGGCGAAGGAGGTCTTTACCGATCCCGATGTGGCTGCTTTCTTTAATGAAAAGTTTGTGAATGCTAAGGTGGATATGGAAAAAGGTGAGGGACCGGCCTTGAAAAAACAATATGGCGTGAACGCATTCCCGACACTTCTTTTCCTGAATGGAGACGGTGAGTTACAACATTGTATCGTTGGCGGAATGCCTGCGGAAGAACTATTGAAACAGGCCGGTTTGGCGTTGGATGGCCAAGGGGTGGCTTCTTTGGAGAAAGCCTACAAAGCGGGAAACCGGGAACCGGAGTTCATCGAAACATATATGAGCGCCTTGGATTTGGCCAATCGGGGAGAAGTGACCGAAAAGGTCTGTCTGGATTATTTCGCTACCTTGGACAAGGCGAAATTGAGTGAGCGGAAATATTGGGACCTGTTCGCCAAATATGTTGAGGATGTGGATTCGGATGTGTTTGCCTATGTGTATGAACATCGCAATGAATTGGCCCAAGTCATCGGTGAGAAAGAGGTAAAAAACAAAATCCGCGTGGTTTATATCATCGGGGCGAACCGCTTTGTGACCGGTCAGGGAGAGGAGGCGACTTTTGACAAAAAAGGGTTTAACCGTTATTGCAAGCGTTTGAAAAAGACGGATGTAGAAGGTGTTGAAGACATTATTTCCGATGCCCGGATGAACAATGCGGAGAAATTGGGCGACTGGGAAACTTATGTCGACTTGGGTGATGTAAAATTGAAATCGGGTTCTGTGGGGGATGTGATCCTTTACAATTGGGGATTGCGTGTGAACCGTTTGTGCAAAGACCAGACTTTGCGGTTGAGGGTGGCCAAATGGATGGATGATGCTGCGGCAAAATCGAAAGAAGGACCGATGTCGTTTAAAGTTTATTTTGAAAGAGTGGCTAATGATTTGAAACAGGATTATCAAGAAAAATAAGTAGAAATAAAGTATGAAAAGAGTTTTAAATGCAGTGTTGGGCGGATGCCTTTTAGTAGCATCCTGTGCAGCTCCTAAAAAGGATACGATTACCATTAAGGGTAAAGTACAGTTTCCGGACAATCAGTTTAACATGGAGATTGTGGAACGGAACGGTTTTGACAAGACCATTATCGACTCCTGTAAAGTGAATGCTGACGGGACTTACCAGTTTACCATGAAAGTGGATCGTCCCGGTGTGTATACGTTAGAGTGCCAGAAATGGCAGTCCGTGCAGTTCTGGGCAGAAGATGAAGATTTGGAAATCAATTTCCGCGGTATGGATACGGCCCGGATTAAAATCAAAAACCCGCCGTATGTACACATCAACGGAGGTCCTAACAATGAGGTGATGAACTTGTTGAACTGGGACAGTTACCGGGGCTATCAGCTGATGATCGGTGTTTCGCAGGGAGTATATCGGATTGAGGGATTGGATATGCAGGCGAAGCAGGAAACTTCCATGAAATTTTATGACATGCTGGGCGACGAGTCCAGAGCCCGGAGCAAGTATATTGCCGAGCATTATGCCGACCGGAATAGTGTGCTGGCAGTGTTGCCGATGCTGCGCGGAAATGAGAATGCCGCATTGGTAGAGCAGGTGCTGGCTAAATTGGAAGCTAAGAACCCGGATTATGCACCGTTGAAAAAATATAAAGCGGATATGGCTGAGGCGAAGGCTCAAAAAGAGCGTTTGGCTGAAGGTAAGGTGGCTCCCGAGTTTTCATATCCGACTCCGGATGGAAATAAAAACCTGGGACCTCAGGACTTTAAAGGCAAGATTTTAGTGCTTGATTTCTGGGCTTCTTGGTGTGGACCTTGCCGTCAGGAAATTCCCCATCTGAAAGAGGCTTTCGAGGCTTATAACGAGAAAGGGGTCGAGTTCCTGAGTGTTTCCATTGACAAGGATGGCAATGCCTGGAGAAAAGCCATGAAGGATGAGAATATGCCTTGGGCACAGGTACAGGCTCCCAAGGCCGGAAAGGATGTGATGAAACTGTATCAGTTCTCCGGAATTCCCTATATTTTGGTCTTGGATCAGGAAGGCCGTATAGTGGGCAAGAACCTGCGGGGACAGAAACTGATGGACAAGCTGGAAGAGATGGTGAATGGTGGCGCTAAGAAAAGCGTGGCTATGCCGGCGATGGGGATGTAATTAAAATTTGATGTTGTATATTTGAATACTCATTGAAATAAAAAAGGATTATGAAAAAAGTATTTTTATTGGTTATGTTGGTTGCCGGAATTCTGTTTGGTGCGGAGGCTCAAAACCGCAGTATCAATTTCGAGCAGACCAAAGTGTGGAAGCAGATTGTGAAAAAAGCGAAGAAGGAGAAAAAGCTGATTTTCGTAGACTGTTACACTTCCTGGTGCGGCCCGTGTAAGATGCTGGCGAATAATGTGTTTACTAAGGATGAAGTAGCCGATTACTTTAATCAGACCTTTGTGAATGCAAAGTATGATATGGAAAAAGACGAGGACGGCATTATACTGAAAACGCAGTTCGGCGTGAAGGCATTCCCTACGTTGGTGTTCGTTGATCCGGCAACACAACAGGTGGTGCACCGGATGGTCGGTGCCGGTAGCGCAGAATGGTTGGTGGAGGGTGCCAAAACAGCCGGTGATCCGCAGAACAACCTGACCGGTTTGACGAAACGTTACGAAGCCGGAGAGAGAAACGGCGAGTTTTTGGGCCGTTATCTGGCTGCCTTGGCTTCCGCCTACATGCAGGAAGAACAGGGAAAGGTGGCTTCCGAATACCTGAATACCCTTTCTGAGGAGCAGTTGGCTACCAAAGAGAACTGGGATTTGGTGAAAAAGTATGTCAGTGATCCATTGTCAGGTCCTTTGAAAAAAGTCATGCAGAATCGGGATAAATTTTATGCGGTGGCCGGTAAAGAGGTGGTTGACTATAAATTAGACAATAGTATTATGGGGGCGACAATGGCATTGACACATTGGCGTCCGGGCATGGGGCAGACTTTTGATGAAAAGCGGAATGAAGAATTGATCGGCTATCTGCTCAGTGTCGATTATGCAGGAGTTCCGGCAGCTTTGGCACAGCTTTATACGGCTGCTTATATCCGGAAAGGAGATTTCCGCGGTTTACTGGATAAAATGAAGGAAGTGTTGAGTTATAATATGTTCCGCTCTGGAGCTGACCTGAATTATTTCCAGAACAATATCGAAGCCCTTACACTTTGCGATGACAAGGCTTTGGTGGAAGAGGGAATCAAATGGATTGACGAGGTTTGTGCGGTGACGCCGGATTTTTTCTCCAAAGCAAATCTGATGAATTCCAAAGCTCGTCTGCAAACCAAGATCGGTGACACGCTGGGAGCCGATAAATCCAAGATGGAAGAAGAAAAATATAATAAAGAAGGGGAAAAACGAAGCGGAGGGAAAGTATTCCGTGCTATGAGAATGAACTAAGAATTGGGGTTTACCTGATAGGAAAGCTATTTAACAGGTTGAAGTCCGGTTTTAGCGGGAAAACTTCAATTTGTTAAATAGGGACATTCAGTAAATACTATAAAATCAGCCAACTAATTCATACATAAAATGTTGCGAATTAGTTGGCTTTTTTGTATCTTTAGGTATTCCCCCGCAAATAAGGTTT
>ERZ839947.271-NODE-271-length-77211-cov-11.852481_pt1 | contig 77211 bp, 60 predicted proteins | sample MGYA00519908_ERZ839947 | MGnify/ENA primary metagenome ERZ839947 (study PRJEB31850, sample SAMEA3708857) | human gut metagenome | biome: human gut; feature: human-associated habitat; material: faeces | place: China | collected 2014 ... | reverse complement strand
CGGGGGAGGCATCGGTGGAGACGTATGCAATGGGAGAGTTATCGACCTATTCCGAAAAGACCCTCGCATGTTTAAAAGCCTGCTATGAAACATTAGAACAGCAGGAAAAACATCCGGAGGTCTTACAGATGGACTACATGGCGCGCTGCTATGGGTATCAGTCTGCAGAGGAAGCAGAGCAGCGGCTGAGACAGTCCCGGAGCCAGTCGATATAGGATTTTTCGCGCATGATAGCGCCTTCCAGTACCATGAAGTCGCCGAATTCACGGGTGCCGATGGCAGGGGCAATATTATTGTGATGTTCCTGCATCATATCGGACAGGTACTGTTCTTTTAAGATATGCTTTTGGAGCTGGTTGGTAAGATGGGTTTTTAACTGCTCCGGGGTCATAAAATCAGAAAAGTACATGCGCAGGCGGAAGACATCCTTCGGGGTGGCTTCCAGCGCTTCGTCTTTCATGAGCCATTCCTGAAGCTGCTGTTTTCCGGCATCGGTGATGGAGTAGAGTTTTTTCTCCAGCTTTTCTCCCTGGATGATCACTTCGCAGGTGACCAGTTTTTCTTCCATGAGACGGCTCAGTTCCGGATAGACCTGGCTGTGCTTGGCGTACCAGAAATTTGCAAGGTTATTGCTGTTAAATTCGCGGGTAATATCGTAGCCGGTCATGGGCTCCCGATTGATCAGTCCCAGAATCGCATATTTTAAAGTTCTCATAAGAACGTTCCTCCTATATCAAAAGCGGCAGCTTCCTGGGAAGACAGCCGTACTGTATATCACAGTATGTCATGATTGATATGTAAATTTTAACATAAAAATGGAAAATGAAAAATAGAAAAATAATTTGGCTGACTTGAAATTTTAAATTCCAGTGCAGTGGTAAATTCCACTGGACATTAAAATTTCTTGATTTTATTGAATTATCATGAGCAAAATCTTTAGATAGATGGTATAATTAAGTTGACTTCTCATAAAATATCTGAGTTTGTGACATGGAAAAGAGACCTCTGGATATCTGGTGTGTAAGACTAAATTCCATCAGCCATATTTAAAAATGTTAAATGCTTATTTCCAGTCTGACAGCAGATTTCGATCGGTTAATTGGTTGCCTTCAATATAAAGATCCAACGCTTGCAAAAAGTTATAAAAGGTTATAAAATAGAATAAAAGTTATAAAAGGTTATAAAACAAATAAAAAGTTATAAAAGAATATATTTGATGTTGGGGTAAAAATACCTTTTGCCCCCAACTGATGCTACGGATTGCTTCATTGCAAAGCAATTCTCGCAATCCTACAAACACCTCCAATCCCGCACATTTGCAAGCAAATCTGCTTCTTGTCGGTGTTTGGCGGGTCAAGACACCAGATAACAATTTGTATGCAAACATACATTGCTATCTGCTTTTGACCCTTGCATCATATATTTGCAATAATCTCATAAATTTAAAAAAGCAGGGAAAGGAGTCTTAGTCGTGAATAATAATCCATTTACCCTTGCCTTTGGGAAAAAGCCTGTTCAGTATGTACCACGTATTGCCCGGACCAATCTGATCGTTGAGGAATACGTGGCAGTTCCGGCGGTGAATCAGATATACATGGTTACAGGAGTCCGGGGTTCAGGAAAGACGGTGATGATGACCAACATTGCGGGGATTCTTTCCGAACGAAATGACTGGATTGTTGTCGAATTAAATGCGACCAGAGATTTGCTGCAAAGCCTTGCGTCTAAGCTATATGCGGTTCCGAAGCTGCATGAATGCTTTTTGAAAGCCAGACTGGATTTTTCTGCGTTCGGTCTTGGAGTCACTATTGAAAATGCGGCACCGGTGACAGATGTAGAAGATATGGTAGCGAAAATGCTGGATCAGATACGGAAGCAGGGAATGAGACTGCTGATTACAATTGACGAGGTGGTATACTCAGAACAGATGAAAGTATTTGTGAGTGCTTTTCAGATTTTCATGCGGCAAGACTATCCGATCTTTTTGTTAATGACAGGATTGTATGAAAATATATATGAATTGCAGAATGATAAGTCGCTGACCTTTCTATATCGGGCACCGAAAATTATTCTGGAGCCGTTAAGTCTGACAGCAGTGTGTCAGCACTATATGGATATATTCCAGTTAGACAAAGAAAGTGCAGGAAAAATGGCTGCGCTTACGAGAGGATATCCGTTTGCATTTCAGGTGCTTGGATATCTTTACTGGGAACATCGGGATACAAAAACCGTGCAGGAGATATTGCCGGAATATGACCAATATCTGGAGGAATATGTATATAGTAAAATATGGTCGGAAATGTCGGACAAAGACAAAGAAATTATGCAGAAACTGGCGGAAAGTGGAGATATCAAAGTGAAAGATCTCAGAGAACAGCTGGAGATGAGCTCGGAGCAGTTTTCCGTGTACAGAGAGCGGCTGAAACGAAAAGGCGTGATCGACACAAGAAAATATGGAAAGATTTCCATGGCATTGCCAAGATTTGAAGAATTTATCCAAATGAGAATGTTTTAATAGACGACTAAGACTTCCTGCGGCCGGGAATGGAATCTGCCCATAATATTTCTTATGTTCGGAAAATTGCATTATGATTTTTGCCTCTGAAGTTTGACTGCTCTGGGAGACTGTGTTTGAAAATTGACGCAGATCGTTAGGTTTTCTGAAAAATCTTTGCTTTGCAATGTTTCGATGAATACGCATCTGGACGGCTTGAGCCTCCGGGGTGGGTTCAGTTATTTCAGCGGGCACGCTCCCGCTACACTGCGCTACGCAGCACTACATAGCACCTTAAAAAACAAGGTGCAAGTAGTGGCGAGCGCAAGTGCCCTTTGAAACATCTGAATCCCACCCTGAGGCGAGTACGGAAAGATGCGTTCATCAGACATCGAAACAGCAAAGCATTTAGATTTTTCGAAAACCGTAATGCGACAAGACAATTTTCAAACACAGTCTCCCAGAGCTTTAAAGGATCTATAAGGCAAAAATCATATTCAAAGGTACTTGTCATAAGAAATATTATGGGCATACCTCGATTTTTTGGGCGGGGGCAGGAAATTTTAGCAGATCAATTTAAGAGAAAATCAAAACAGGCACCCGCAAGGGTGCCTTCATCATTCTTTACGTTTATTCCCAATCCATTAACTTCTTGGCGGCTGCCACGACAAGCTCGGAAACCTTCTGATGTGTTGCTTCCGTAGGATGCCAGAAGGTGCCGATACCATCCTTTTCCTCGTCCTGCAGTGGAAGCTGCAGATACTTGATGGCAACATCCTCGTTGGCTTTGGAATATTCCTTGACGGCATGCTGAACCGTTGAGCAGAGCGTCTGGTCCATGGTGCCGAGCATGCACAGGATCTTTGCCTGCGGGTGCTTCGCATGAATGTTGCGGAGAAATCCCTGATAGACAAGACTGAAAGCCTTTTTGCGCTCCGGATAATTCTTCGTATAGCTGGCATCGTTCGTGCCGAGATATACGGTGATCAGATCCGGCTCGAACCGCGTGTGATCCCATTTCTCCCAAAGAGAAGGAGGTTCGTGGAAAAACTGCTGGCAGCAGCCGGCGTCCGTGTACTCGTAGAGCATCGGAACAAGCCAGGAATCATCGGCCTGATCGCCCTCCTCGATATAAGCGGAGATCACACCCTTGCCGTTCCAGGCAACGATTTCGAAATCGGCGTCCAGTGCGCGGGCGGTCTTGACAGAGTAAGACTTTGTCGGGTTCTCTACGGCTGTGTTGTGAAGCTCATCAGAAGCGCTTCCCTCTACGCCGTAGCCGCAGGTGATTGAATCACCAATGATCTGGATCTTACGCTTCTTCGGTGCAGGTGGCGGTAACAGCTCCTCGGTATCAATGATCAGTTCCTCAATACCGCAAATAGCATATTCCGGTTCGCTGTATTTCATGATCGTAATAGTGACCGTCTCCGGTATCTCTGATTCGAAGAGATCCACGGTCTGTCTCAGCCTGGTCAGCTCCACGCGCTTCGCAGGTTCGGTCGCATCGTTGATAAAAATACCGATCCAGGCGTGGTGTTCCTCTGGCCAGTCCGCCGGATCAGAAATGATCACAGCCTGTGCTTTCTGACCGGTAAAACAAAAAGATATGGAAGTGGCAGAGTATCCCAGATAACGGACATTATCGCGGAAAATTGTTCTGCCGCTGACTTTTACATGATCTTCGGTTGGCAAAAAATGCATTTTGTCCTCCATTCTGAAGTGATCTTCGTGAAATATGTACGACTGCAGTGCTTGAAAGAAAGAATACACAGTCGCATATATCTATTTTAACACCTCATAAAAAGTATGACAAGCAGATTGACACATATTCCGTCAAATGATATCATGGAGATTGGTATAGCGAAAGTTATCTTCGCTGTACTTGTGGTGAAAATTAGAAAAGAGAGGTTTTAGAAATGGGATTACTGCAGGACTGGAGAGAGTACGCATATGGCGTAGATATTAATTCAAAGGCAGGCCAGGCAATCTGGGCAAAGTATTTTAACGAAGAGAAGGCTGTATATGAGCAGCTTCTGGCGAATCCGGAGGAGGTTGTTTCCGGCACCGTGAAGGAGCTCGCTGACAAATATAACATGGAATTGAAGTATATGGTTGGTTTTCTGGATGGTATCAATGAGAGCCTGAAGACACCAAATCCGATCGAGGATATGGATGAGAACACACAGGTAAGTCTTGATATTGATCTGGAGCAGCTTTACTATCACATGGTAGAGGCAAAGGCTGACTGGCTGTATGAGCTTCCGGCATGGGACGAGCTTTTAACTGCAGAGAGACGGAAGGAACTCTATATGGAGCAGAAGAAATCCGGTACGATCGTTAAAGAGAAGAAAGTGGGCAGAAATGATCCATGTCCATGCGGCAGCGGCAAGAAGTATAAGTTCTGCTGTGGAAGAGCTTAACAGACGGAATCGGAAGAATGCAGAGCAAAATAAAAGCCATCCATGAATGGATGGCTTTTAAATATCATTTACAGTAACTGCATCTGGACATCTTTTGTTAATACATCCGTGTAGCTGTAAGAAACCGTCTGGGTTGTGGAATCCAAATCATTCACGATTTCAACCAGAAAGATGCTTGGATATGTTTTACAAATGGTTCCTTCGGTGATGTCAATCTTATGTCGACCGCGATTTGAACGGATTTTAACTTTGCTGCCAATATTCATACCTACAGAACGTCTAACCTTATTGATATCGGACTGACTCATAGTTTGCCTCCTTTGATTACGGGATTGTCATGAATCAAAATATGGGGGATGATTCGATAACAATCGTTAGCAGTACAGTAAAATGTTACCACGAAACCGTGAAAAAGTCAATATTAGGCACTATATGTAGATGTAAAAATTGTCGTTTATAACAAAATATAGGGAGTAAGAAAATGCAGCATATCATGATAGATCTGGAAATGAATAAAATAGAAAAGCAGTGGCGAGGCAAGAACAAGCTGTCCAGCGAACTGATAGAGATCGGAGCCGTACGAATGGACGATCACTTTGAGGTGGTGGATACATACCAGAGCTATGTGAAGCCGGAGTTTGGAACGATGGATGCCGTGATCATTGATCTGACAGGGATCACTGACGACAAGGTCAAGGATGCACCCGGATTTGCCGAGGCAATGGATGATTTCACCGAGTGGATCGGACCGGGGGAGACACAGTTTTATTCCTGGAGTATGTCCGACATCCGTCAGTTCCAGCACGAAGCAATATTTAAGAGTTATCCGGGAACGATCATTCAGCAGATGGAAGAGAACTGGACGGACTTTCAGGAGGAGTTTCGGAGACTTCTGGGACTTCACCACCGCATCAAGCTCTCCTATGCCGTATCGGCGGCGGATTATGAGTTTCAGGGGGCACAGCATACGGCACTGGCAGATGCGGTTAACACCGCAGAGATCCTGCGGTTGTCAAAGGATCCGGAGCGTTTCCGGACGGTGATGAAGCCGGTGCTTGATCTGGTCAGCAAGGAGCGCAAGGAGCAGACACTGATGGATATGTGTCCGGATTTCTTTGCCGCATTTATGGACGCAGCGGAAAAGGACGCCGATGAGAAAACGGATGGGGCGAAAGCAGATCAGGCTGATTGACCTTTCGTGAGGAATGAGTCCGTGAAAAGATCGGGACGACCGGGCTTTCAAAGTAGAATACCCCAATGAAACAAGAAAGGGCAGAGAGCTTGCTTTTATAGCAGGAACCTCTGCCCTTTTTGGGATAATCTCTTAGGAGTTATTTCACAACAGTAAGCCGAAGTTTTGCCTTATGTCCGTTGTAGGTTTTCACCGTTAATGTGGTTTTTCCGCGGCGGCGGGCTGTCACACGCCCTGTCTTCGATACCCGGGCAACCCCTGGATGGGAAGAATGGAACGTTAGCTTATTGCTGGCGGAACCGGAGGAAAGTTTTACCTTAAGTGTGAAATGTCTGCCTTTCTTCACGGTTTTCCGGTTCTTCGCCGGTTTAAACTTCACCTTGGAAGGGGCTTTCTTAATATTGAAACGATATAAATAGGATGTTTCTCCGTCGGATACAAGGATGGAAGATTTGCCGCGTCTTCGCGCGGTAACCTTGCCGGATGCATTAACGGTCAGCAGCGATGGATCATTGCTTGTGTAGCTTGTATAGCTGTCAGGAATACGGTAGGTTTCTCCTTTGCCGAGCTTGATCGTCTTTACAACAGAAGGCAGTTCGGCAACATCCCCTGTGGTGTTCGAGGTGAAAGCCTTGACGCATACATTGTTGTAGCCGACAGCGGCTGTATCAAGCCAGCGCATCGTGCTGTCCGGAGCGGAAGTCTTTTGCTTCGTGAACAGATAGCTTTCGCCAAGACGGGAGCCGTAGCTGATATTTAAAGAGGAATCCGTGCTGTCGCGCCCCTCCAGAGGAACATATACATTTGTAGAGCCGGACTGAACATAGGTCACAACCACAGAGAACTTCTCGCCGGCAGCAAGATTGACCGGCGTTGTCAGCGTAGCTGTATGGTAACCGTTCTGCCCTGCAATGCCGGTAGTCGTGCATTCGCTCACCAGCGTACCGTCGGTCGGACCGGAGCCAACACCGCGGTAAACCTCGATCCGGTAAGGCTGATTATCGGTCAGCGTATAAAACGACACGGCCTTTAAGGTTTGATCAGAAGTACCGTTTGCATCAAAGATATTGGCAGCCTTCAGATTGTGGGAATTGGAATAGTTTGCGGTTCCCCAGCCGAATCCGTCATACTGGTAAATGTGGTCGTAATTGCCGGCAGATTCTACCAGAAAACTCGAGCAGTCGCAAATGGACTGATCATAATAGGAAAGCCAGAAATAACCGTTATCCCCGGAGACGGTACCGTAGCTGTTGGCAATCAGCCATGCCCCGTTGCCGGCTGGCGTTCTGGAGAAATTGGATGCAGAGAAATTGTCATCCCATCCAACGATCGTGACGCTGTGGTTCGCATTTTTCACGGCCTGTGCACCGGAATAGTAGGTCTGGTAATAAGCGTGGCCATTCGCAGACGGATGAAGAAATGTTTTGTCAAAAAACAGCGACACAGACATTGCCCCATGATCCAGAATAGACTGCTTCATCTTCGGGATAATGGATGCATCTGTATAGTAATACTGCTTGCCGATCGTATATTCATCGTAATTATAGACATTCTGCAGATGTGCGTAGGAATCATAACGCAGGCTTCCTTTCTGCACCATGGAATATGCCATGGAAGTCACGTCAGAGGTGGTGGCGCCGGAAAACGGAGCCGTGCTTTCAAGCTCCGGACCGGACCATTTCGCCAGCGTGAAGGTCGCGAGGATTGCAGAACCGCCGTTATCATAGGGAAGAGTACCGGACACACTGCCGTATGCAAACGGATTTGGGAAAAACGAAGTATTTGTATCGTTATCTGCAGAGGAAATACCATCCCAATAGGTAGGATCCTCGGCAAGTGTTGACGGATGATAGGAAAACCATGCAAGGTGGCTTTCTGAAAAATCAACGGAATCCGCCGGGAACAACCCGTTCTTGATACAGTTTGACTCGATCGTCTTGATCGCTGAAAATGCCCAGCAGCAGCCGGTAGATCCCTGATCCCTGATCGGGGTGGTAAGTCCCTGCTCCCGCAGATCATAGCGCACAGGAAGATCAGAAGCCTTCTTCAGACGGCTTCCGGAGGCATCTGCAGACTCGTCCGTATAAACATTGCCGGAGACATCCTCGAAATGAGAACGCACCAGGTCATTGTCAGTTGTCTCATCCACACGCGAGATCATCTGGTCTATGGAGTCCGTGGATGCCATGACCGATGATGGACAGGATGTTACGCACAGGGACAGACCCAGCAGAGCTGCAAGGGCTGTGTTCCTATATGTAATGGTACGATTTATTTTGATCATAAAAGAATCCTTTCTAAATATAAATAAACAACACATAATGCCACGGATTGCCTGACTGCGACCCGTTTATGCTCTTTGCACCATTTTATCATTAAAGGAAACGAATGAACAGTGGAGGAAATATTAAGATTTTGTGAAGTCAAATAATTCCTTAAATTTCTCACATGGAACGTTACTATGTACCCATCCTATTTCTTGTGTCCGAGAGGAATGACATGATTTTGTCTGCCAAAACACTTGAAAATCCGTGAGTTGTGGCTAAAAAATTGTCTTGTCACTTACGGATTTCGAAAAGCCTAATTGCTTTGCTGCTTTGATTTTTGATAAACGTATCCTTCCGTACTCGCCCCGAGGGGGGATTCAGATGTTTCGAAAGGCACTTGCACCAGCCGGTACTTACGCCCCAAGTTATAGAAATATATCTATAATTTTTTTGACATTTGGGGCGTTATGTACCGCTGCGTGGTGCAGTTGTAGCGGAAGCGTGCCGTCCGAAATAGCTGAACCCACCTACGGGGCTCAGTCGTACGGATACGCATTTATCAAAGCATTGCAAAGCAAAGGCTTTTCAGAAATCCTACTGATCTGCGTCAATTTTTCAGCCAGAGCTCACGGATCAGCTTGTTTTCCGAGACAAAATTATTATAGTATTTATCGGACATAAGAAACAGGCTGGGGATATATCTCTTTTTTGGAGTGACAAATTTAAGTAATAATTTGAAAGGAACATTGTGAAAATTGTATATATCTATTTTTGTATAAAACGTAAACAAAATGTGAAGGTTATTAAAAGTAAACAAAATATATTGACATAGAACAGGGAAATGTTACAATATAAACAAATATTGCGTGGGAGAAAACTGCGATAAAATATTTTCGAGAAAGGGGGAACGAGGAGAGGTAATTGAAAAAAGAAACAATGAGATAGAATCACAGGAGGTATATTTATGAGACTTAAGAAAGCGATTTCGTGGCTCTTATCTGCAGCCATGGTATTGTCGATGACTTCTCTGCCGGCATCGGTTAAGGCGGCAGATACGGAGGCAGACCATCAGCTCGAGAGCCCACAGTATATTGTGAACATCACAGGAACCGATCTGGTCAAGGCGGGTATGGACGAGACGAAGATGCAGGCTTTGATCGATGGCGGCAAGGGGAACGCCACATTTTATGTACATATGGGAAAGGCAGATGCTTATTCCTGGCTGCAGTCCCGGAGCGGATCTGTCAATGCATTTGATCCGGATCATATGGATGCAGACCATTATGTTGAGGGAACCACCGGAACGGGTGCTTCCAACAAGTATCTGACAGCAGCCAAGTGTACCATGCAGAAGAACAACAAGTATCCGATCCAGATCAATCAGGATGATGAGCCGATCGGTAACGTCGGAACCGGTAATTACGCATTTCCGGCAAACGGTATTACTACAAGTAAGATCCAGAAGGTAGCAAACTGGTCTCTGTCCGTTGCGATCAAGACAACGAACACAGAGGCAGTGCCTTTAGGTATTATTTTCAGCGATGGCACAAGCGTCACACTGAACACAGACGGTACGATCGCCGGTGTCAACGACTTCACAAAACCGACCTGCGAGAACACTACACTGGATGGTTCTACAGCAGCACCGGAGCGTACTCCGATGATCAAGATGACGGCAGCACAGGCTCGTGAGAACCTGAAGAAGTCGATTGATTATCTGAGCAGCATGGATACCAGTGGATATCAGGAGGCGTCCGTACAGAAGCTGCAGGATGCGCTGGTAACGGCACAGGCAGTATATGACAAGACAGACAGTGCCAATACCGTTTATTTCTCAGCAAGAAATGCACTGGAGAAGGTACACTGCAACATGCTTTTCAAGGATAGCACAGAGCAGAGCAATCCTAAGCCATTCCGTGTGCTCGACAAGGATCAGGTGATCGCTGAGATGGGCGTTGGCACCAACCTTGGAAATACCATGGATGGTCACTCAGGCTTCACACCAAGTGAGACAGCATGGCAGGGACAGGTAACTACCAAGAAGTATATGAAGGCACTTCATGATGCCGGATATAATACAGTTCGTATCCCGGTGACCTGGGGTAACATGATCAACGAGGACGGCTCCATCAAGGAAGTATGGATGAGCCGTGTACAGGAGATCGTTGACTACTGCGTATCTCAGGATATGTATGTTATCATCAATACGCACCACGATGATGTAGCAAAGGACGGCGGCTGGCTCAATGTCGGTGCCGATGACATCGATTCCATTGAGAAGAAGTTCGAGTTAGTATGGAAGACCATCGCAAACCGCTTCAAGGATTACGATGAGCATCTGATCTTCGAGTCTATGAATGAGGTATCCTGTCTCGATTACGATGAGAGCATGAAGAACTCTGCTGATGCGGTAAACTATGATCGTCCGATCATCATGAACTTCAACCAGTTATTTGTGAATGCCGTTCGTTCTACCGGCTCTAACAATACAAAGCGCTGGCTGGCAGCCGTTGATCACTATGCATCAACAGGTACAAGCTCTGAGTTTGTAATGCCAACGGATTATTACAATACAGACAATCCACGTCTGATGTTTGCAGCACACAGATATTCCAAGTCAACCAATGTATCCTGGACTTATGCAGAGGCAACCGAGATGGTAAAGAATCTTCAGGATATGTACAAGAAGTTTGGTTCTGATTATCCAATGTATTTAGGTGAGTACGGAACCAGAAATAAAAAGCTTGCCGGTTCTAAGACAGGCTACAATGATGTTGAGAGAGCTTACTATTCTGAGATCATCAACAGAGCATGTCAGGTTAATGGCATGGTTCCGTGCGTATGGGATCAGGGCTACGGTCAGGACGATGATCCGTTTACCAAGGAAGGACTTTTCTCCTTCTGGAATCGTGACGAAGCAAAGCCGATCTACAAGACGATCACAGATGCGATGGCAAGAGGAACTCTTCTGGAAGCATCCGAAGCCAATAAGAAGGGTGATTACAAAGATATTGTAAAAGACCCTGAAGTAAAGGAGATCACAGAGCTGACTCCAAGCAAGACCTCTCTTGAACTCACAATGGGTGAAAGAGAGACGATCAGTGCAGTAGCAGCACCGGAGGATACCAACGATGTTGTTGTATGGAGCACAGACGATGATAACGTTGCAACGGTATTCAACGGCATGGTTCATGCAAAGAATATCGGTACAACCACAATCCACGTAGCTTCCCTGAGCGGCTCCGTTTCAGAGGATATCGAGGTAACAGTAAAGCGTACACCGAAGACAGATGACTCAGCAACAGAGATTACCACAGATGCTGATTCATATATTGTAAAGCTTGGACAGAGCGAGACGATCAAGACCTCCCTCGTTCCGGAGACAGCAACAGAGACACTTACCTTCCGGTCTTCCGATGAGAAAGTAGCAATCGTAAATGATTACGGCGTAATCTCACCAAAGGCAATCGGTAAGACATATGTGATTATCACTGCCTCCAACGGTGTGACCAAGACAGTTCCCGTAGAGGTTCAGCCACTTGTTGACCCAACCAAGTTAAATGTTGCCGTAAATGTTTACTACAACAGTGCAGGCACAGGCGGCAATTACAATTCCATCGAGCATGGTTCACCGGTCGTGGTAAATGGCGATGGAACCTACACAGCAAGCTTTGATCTGGAAAAGGATCTTTCCGATGCAGGAAAGAATGCAGGCATTAAGGATATCAATCAGGTAACAGCAATCTATTTGCAGGACTATGATGTGACTGTTGGAAATATTGCAAAGTCCAATGTTGAGAATCCAAAGCCAAACAAGATCATGATCAAATGGGAGAAGATCCTTGTCAATGATCAGGAAATGACAATTACACAGAACGGCAGCGATACCAATGGTAAGACTGCAATGAATGGAACCAAGTTCGATACAGGTTCTCCGATCAACGGATGGACAGGATCTGATATTGAAGAGGCAACACAGGATAAGTCACTCCATGCTGCAAGCTTCACTGTTCCAAACCCAACGAAGATCAGCATTACCTTTACATTAACAAATGTGAAGTTCCGTGACACCGGAAGCAAGGATGTTGATGCAACTGAGATCACCAGTGATCAGGACGATGTCAGTATGATCCTTGGTGGCGAGGACAAGGAGCTTTCCGTAAATGTGGCACCTGTTGAGACCACCTCTAAGGTAACCTTCGTATCAAGCGATGACTCCGTTGTAGATGTTGACAACACTGCAGTTTCACCGGTTGACGGTATCGCAACGGCAAGTCTTAAGGCAGTTGGAATCGGCGATGCAACCGTTACTGCATACACAAGCAATGGTCTTTCTAAGACATTTAATGTTCATGTGGCAGAGAAGGAGGAGCCGGCTCCAACGGAATCGCCGGAGCCAAGCGTTGCTCCTAGTGCAAAGCCAAGTGATGCACCTGCACCATCCGATACACCTGCACCGTCAGATGTGCCGACAGCAGTACCGAGCGCGGTTCCGACAGCAGTACCGAGTGCAGTACCAAATGCAGCACCGTCACAGGCACCAAACGGAAACGGTACTGTAACACCGGCTCCGACTAAGGCGCCGGTTGTGAAGAATGCATGCAAGAGCGTTAAGGCAAAGAAAAAAACAGTTACAGTAAAGAAGGGAAAGACTGCAACAGTTAAGTTTACCGTGACTGCAGCCAACAAAAAGCTTGCTACAACCGATAAGCTGAAAGTAACCGTAAAGAATGCAAAGATTGCATCCGTAGTAACCAAGAAGACTTCTGTAAAGAAGGGAGTTGCAACCGTAACGGTCAAGGGTAAGAAGAAAGGAAGCACCAAGCTTACCGTTAAGATCGGTAAAAAGTCAGCAAAGGTTACGGTCAAAGTAAAATAATTCTTCGCTAAGATTCCAAAGGATTCAAGCAAAATTACAGAAGAGGATTGCCGAAAGGCAGTCCTCTTTTTGCAATTCTTAACATTTTATGAAACGGGGGAAAAGAATTGTAAGAAAAATAATTATGTGCTATCATGGGTATATTTAGCAGACCGTTCATACAATGCAATGTAGCGTGGACGCTTCAAAGAAAAGTTTCAAAGTGAAAATGATATCAGGAGGAAAAGGTAATGAATCTATTCAAAGACATACTGAGAGGTGTTGTCATTGGTATCGCCAATGCGATCCCGGGAGTCAGTGGAGGCACAATGATGGTTTCCATGGGCATTTATGACAAGCTCATCTACAGTGTGACGCACTTATTTAAACAGCCGGTCAAGAGCATCAAGACACTGCTTCCGTATTTTATCGGTATGGCGATCGGAATTGTCGGACTGGCATTCGCCATTGTGGCAATGTTTGAGCATATTCCGTTTCAGACATGCATGTTATTTATCGGTCTGATCCTTGGCGGTGTACCGATCCTTACCGGACATCTCAAGGGAGTCAGATTTAATCTGTCACACGCTGTTGTATTTCTGATCTTTTTCGGTTCGATCATTCTGTTACAGATATTCGGCGGACAAGGATCAGATGTTGCACTGACAGTGACACCGATTTCTCTGTTTAAGCTGGTGCTTGTCGGTATCGTGGCTGCGGCTACGATGGTCATTCCGGGAGTGAGCGGTTCCATGATGCTTATGACGATGGGGTATTATTATCCGGTGATCGGCAGCGTAAAGGACTTTATTACAGCGTTGGTCGCATTTGATGCACCAAAGATTATACACATTTGTATGATTCTGATTCCGTTTGGAATCGGTGTGGTTGTCGGTATCTTTGCAGTGGCAAAGCTGATCGAGATGCTGATGGATAAGTATGAGGCATTGACCTACTGTGGTATTATGGGTCTTGTTGTCGCATCACCGGTGGTGATCCTGATGAGTGCTCCGCTTGCCGGAATGTCTGTTGTGACAGTACTCACGGGAGCAGTCACATTTGTGGTTGGCGTTGTGATCGCGCTCTGCCTCGGCAAATAACAGAAATGGGGGTTGATGTGTATGGAGGAACAGAAGGATTTGCATCGTCGGATCCTTGTTAATCTTGGGATAGCACTGGCAGGGATACTGCTTCTGGTCTTTGTTGTGCCGCCGCTGATACGGCTGCTCATGCCGCTTATTGTGGCGTGGATCGTAGCAATGATCGCCAATCCTATCATTCGTTTTCTGGAGAAAAGAATCAAACTGATGCGTAAGCATGGTACAGCACTTGTGATCATACTGGTTCTTGCGGCGATCTGTGCGGCATTCTATGGTCTGGTGGTGCTTGTGGCAAGCCAGTTCAGCTCCTGGGTAACAGAGCTTCCGGGTGTTTATGACTCTGTGACGCAGAATCTGCAGCAGCTGTTCCAGACTCTTCATCACAAATGGAATATCATTCCGGCTGACTTTAAGCTTGCTTTTGATCAGCGGGAGAATGTGCTGGACAGTTACATTCAGAAGGCAATTGACGGTCTGTTGAAGATGGTCAATTCCGGATCTTTGTCTAAGGTCGGCTCGCTGGCAAGTTCATTGATGGACTTTCTGGTTTATACGATCTTAACGATCCTTGCGTCCTACTTTATGACGGTTGAGAAGGATCGTTTTTCGGAAATTCTCGAGAAGAATACGCCGGTTGGCATTAAAAATCTGTGGGGTAAGATCAAGAAAATATTTGTCCGTGCGATCGGTGGCTATTTTAAGGCACATTTTCAGATTATGATCGTGATCTTCTTTATCACGGTGATTCCGTTCGCATTCATGGGGATCAGCTACAGCGGTCTCCTAGCGGCGGTGATCGCTATCGTGGATTTCCTGCCGTTCTTTGGAGCGGGGACCGTGCTGGTGCCCTGGGCAGTCTATCGTCTGGTGACCGGCTCGTATAGCTATGCTGCGGTATTGTTTGTGCTGTATATCATTGTGCTTATCGTGCGTCAGCTTCTGGAACCGAAGCTTATAGGAGACAATATCGGTGTCAGTCCGTTTGAGACACTCGTCTTCATGCTGATCGGTTACCGGCTGGGTGGCATGCTCGGACTCATCGTCGGCATTCCTGCAGGGATGATCCTCGTAGAATGTTACCGTGAGGGAATGTTTGACAGCTATATCCGTGGGATCAGGATACTGGTACGGGACATTAACGAATATCGTAAATATTAGTAAACAACCTCAATTTTTGCCACATTATGATCGTCTGTTTATGTAAAAAAGCATTGCACTTTGTTAGTCACGGAGTGCAATGCTTTTTGTATACCGAAGCTTTCATATAACAAACCGGCAAATCCACTCTTTCGGAGCGGATTTGCCGGTTTGTTCTGGTATAGGAAAATGCTCGTAACGTGGTGAAATGCCAACGAGAATTGCGAAGCAATTCTTGGAGGGCAAAACGCTGGTTTTGCCCTTTTGTTCACAAGCTGATTGTTCGTTTGATTATTTATGTGTGTCCTGGTATTCCAGAGCGGCACCGACAAATCCCTTGAACAGTGGATGCGGTCTGTTCGGTCTGGACTTAAACTCAGGATGTGCCTGCGTAGCGATGAACCAAGGATGATCCTTTAATTCCATCATCTCCACGATACGTCCGTCCGGTGACAGACCGGAGAAGGTCATACCTGCCTTTAACAGATCCTCACGATAGTAGTTGTTGACCTCGTAACGATGTCTGTGTCTTTCATGGATCATATCCTCGCCGTACAGCTCATAAGCCTTGGAGGACTTGTCCAGAACACATGGGTAAGAGCCGAGACGGAGTGTACCGCCGATATCCTCGATGCCATCCTGCTCCGGCATCAGATGGATAACCGGATGTGTGGTCTGTGGATCCAGCTCAATACTGTGTGCATCGTTGAAGCCGACTACATTTCTGGCAAACTCAACGATCGCAAGCTGCATGCCGAGACAAAGACCGAGAAATGGGATCTTATGCTCGCGCGCATACTTGATTGCAATGATCTTACCGTCGATACCGCGGTCACCGAAACCGCCCGGTACCAATACGCCGCTGACATCGCTGAGAAGCTCGTCTACATTGCTCTCGTTCAGATCCTCGGAAGGGATCCACTTGATATTGACATTGCTCTTGTGTGCGAGACCGCCGTGTTTTAAGGACTCGACAACACTGATATATGCATCATGAAGGGAAGTATACTTACCAACCAGAGCGACCGTTACGTCTTTCTCGAGATTCTTGATCGTATTGACCATGTTCTCCCATTCGGTGATATCCGGCTCCGGACAGTCAAGCTGCAGACACTCGCAGATTACATCGGCGAGGTGCTCCTTCTCCATGGCAAGAGGTGCTTCGTAAAGTGTCTCCACATCCAGATTCTGGAGAACGTGGGATGCAGGTACATTACAGAAGAGTGCGATCTTATCCTTTAAGCCCGGCTCCAGAGGATGCTCGGTACGGCATACAATAACATCCGGCTGGATACCCATGCCCTGCAGTTCCTTGACGCTTGCCTGCGTCGGCTTCGTCTTCATCTCGCCGGAAGCATGCAGATAAGGAATCAGAGTTACATGAACCAGAGCCACATTCTCATGACCCATATCGTGCTGGAACTGACGGATCGACTCGAGGAAAGGCTGGCTCTCGATATCGCCTGCAGTACCGCCGACCTCAATGATCGCAATCTGTGTATCAGGACAGCCGTCATTGCGATAGAAACGGCTCTTGATCTCATTTGTGATGTGTGGGATGACCTGAACCGTGCCACCGCCATAATCGCCGCGGCGCTCCTTATTCAGAACAGACCAGTAAACCTTTCCGGTTGTAACATTGGACTGCTTCGTCAGGCTCTCATCGATAAAACGCTCATAGTGTCCCAGATCAAGGTCTGTCTCAGCACCGTCGTCGGTAACGAAAACTTCGCCGTGCTGTACCGGGTTCATGGTTCCCGGATCGATATTGATATAGGGATCAAACTTTTGCATTGTCACGCTGTATCCGCGCATTTTCAAAAGACGTCCCAGTGAAGCTGCTGTAATACCCTTTCCAAGACCGGATACAACACCGCCTGTAACAAAGACATATTTGACTGCCATGATTTTTTCCTCCATTTGTAGTGTGCATTGATTAGTATCAGAAAAATAAAAAACTATTTACTAGTATACTCCAAAACATAGCCATGTTTCAATTCTTTTTTTACAGAATTTTCAGATTTATCAGATTTTCTTCACAGGTTGATATATTGATTTATGGGAACACTACATTTATAATGATGATTATGAGGTTAATTAGGAGGAAACGAAATTGGAGAATAATACAAACCGACCAAACGGCGGGGATGATGACCGCCAGAAGAAACAAAACCGCCGGGGGATCATTATCTGTCTCGCAGTGGCGATAGGAGTATTCATTGTATTTTCCATGATGAATCGCCAGGTACAGCAGATGACGAACCGGGAGATTACCTATGATAAGTTCATCCGGATGTTGGATGATGGACAGGTTAAATCGGTTACCCTGACTGCCGACCGGCTTAAGATCACGCCGAAGAGCAGCGGCAACAGCGTATATCAGGTGACTTACTATACCGGCATTATTTCCATGGACTACAGTCTTGTGGAACGTTTAAGCAACGCCGGCGTTGAGTTCAAGAAGGATCTCACGGACAACAGCTCCAGCATGCTGTATATGCTGATGTCCTATCTGTTCCCGGTGCTTCTGCTCTGGGGCGGACTGTTCCTGATCTTCCGCCTGATGTCACGTAATTCCGGTGGCATGATGGGGATTGGCAAGAGCACGGCGAAGATGTATGTACAGAAGGAGACCGGTGTGACGTTTAAGGACGTTGCCGGTCAGGAGGAAGCGATGGACTCTCTGACAGAGATGGTAGACTTCCTCAATAATCCGGGTAAGTACACGGAGATTGGTGCCAGACTCCCGAAGGGAGCACTGCTCGTAGGACCTCCGGGAACCGGTAAGACACTGCTTGCCAAGGCAGTTGCCGGCGAGGCGGGGGTGCCGTTTTTCTCCCTTTCCGGATCGGATTTTGTGGAGATGTTTGTCGGTGTGGGCGCTTCCCGTGTGCGTGATCTGTTCAAGCAGGCACAGGCGATGGCTCCGTGTATTATCTTTATTGACGAGATCGATGCGATCGGTAAGAGCCGTGACAGCCAGTATGGCGGCGGCAATGATGAGCGTGAGCAGACATTGAACCAGCTTCTCTCCGAGATGGATGGCTTTGACAGCTCCAAGGGACTTGTGATCCTCGGTGCAACCAACCGTCCGGAGGTGCTTGATAAAGCACTTCTTCGTCCGGGACGTTTTGACCGCCGTGTCATCGTCGAGAAGCCGGATCTCAAAGGTCGTGTGGATATCCTGAAGGTTCATGCCAAGGATGTGCTGATGGATGATTCTGTTGATTTCGATGAGATCGCACTTGCGACAAGCGGTGCCGTTGGTTCCGATCTTGCCAATATGATCAATGAGGCAGCGATCATGGCAGTAAAGGCAGGAAGAAAGGCGGTCTGCCAGGCAGATCTGTTTGAGGCGGTTGAGGTCGTGATCGCCGGTAAGGAGAAAAAGGACCGCATTCTCGGCAAAGAAGAGAAGAAGATCGTTGCTTATCATGAGACCGGTCATGCACTCGTCACTGCATTGATGAAGCATTCCGAGCCGGTGCAGAAGATTACGATCGTACCGAGAACCATGGGTTCCCTCGGCTATGTCATGCAGGTTCCTGAGGAAGAGAAGTATCTGATGAGCAAGGAAGAGATCCTGACACGGATCACGACATTGTTCGGCGGTCGTGCGGCAGAGCAGATCGTGTTCGATTCGATCACGACAGGAGCTTCCAATGATATTGAGCAGGCGACCAAGCTTGCAAGAGCAATGGTGACACAGTACGGTATGTCAGAGAAGTTTGGCCTGATCGGTCTGGAGTCCATCCAGAACCGTTATCTGGACGGCAGGGCAGTGCTTAACTGCGGTGATGCTACAGAGGCGGAGATCGATCAGGAGGTTATGAAGATCCTCAAGGAATGTTACGCAAAGGCAGAGGAGCTGCTTCGCGGCGACAGAGAGGCACTCGACAAGCTGGCAGAGTTTTTGATCGCACATGAGACGATCACCGGCAAGGAGTTCATGAAGATCTTCCGTCAGGTAAAGGGAATCACCGATCCGGAGGGAGATCTGTACGAGGCACTGGTGCTTGACGTGGACGGTACACTGGTCGGTACGGACAAGCAGGTTTCCGAAGCAACACGCGAAGCCATCATCGAGGCACAGCAGCGTGGCAAGACTGTGGCGATCGCATCCGGCAGATCCATTTCCGGAATACGCCGGACAGCGGCGAAGATCCGCCTGGAGCAGTTCGGAGGCTATGTGATCGCATACAACGGTACGACGGTCATTAACTGTAAGACCGGCGAGTGTATTTACAACCAGACCCTTGATCATGACATGATCAAGCCGGTTTACGAGGCGGCGAAGGAACTCGGTCTTGGGATCACCGTATATCACGATGAAGAGAAGGAGCTGTTAGCCGGTAATGGTGTGGATGCCTATATTGAGGCGGATGCAAAGGCGTGTGACATCACGATTCGTGAGGTTAATGATCTTGTACGTGCGATCAACTTCCCGGTCAATAAGCTTCTGCTTTCCGGAGAGCCGGAGAAGATGAAGCAGGTCGAGAAGCATCTTTGTGAAAAGTTCGGAGACAGGCTCAATGTATTCCGGTCCGATCCGTATTATGTCGAGATCCTGCCGAAGTTCGTAGACAAAGCCGTTGCGGTCGATAAGCTGATGAAGTTCCTTGATATCAGTAAGGACAAGGTGATCTGTGTCGGTGACAGCTTCAATGATCTTCCGATGCTTCGTTACGCAGGCAAGGGTGTTGCAATGGGCAACGCACAGGAGGAAGTCAAGGAGGCGGCTGATTATGTGACAGCCTCCAACGATGAAGACGGGATTGTCGAGGTCATTCGTAAGTTCATGACGCCGCAGAAGGATGAGGACGCGGATCCCTCTGACAGCTTGTAAACCATCGATAAATATGATAAAATAACAGCCGGGACAATTCTCTTGTCCCGGCTGTTATTGACTAACTTACTAATTATTTCGTTTACAAATGCAGATAGATAGATCAGGAGATACTCATGCGTAAATTCATCAAAAGATATATTGCCGTGTTCATGGCGGCATGTGTAATACTTGGAGGCTGGAATGTTCAGGAAGGTACGGCTCAGGCGGCAACCTTCAGTGACATCAATCAGGACAGCGTATTTTTGAAGCAGCCGGGAGGCAGCAACCTTTGCACACTCGTTGCAGCAACGATGATGGTGCGCCGCGGTGCGATGATGAACGGCAATGACAACTGGGCGTCGATCTCCACAGACATGATGCGTTCGGCAGCTTGGGTTGAGGGAATCGGACTGAAGTGGAACTTTACCTGCGGAAGTGTGACCGTGGCACATGATTCCTTTTCCGGTACGGCGGCAGATCTGCAGACAAAGCTTTCCGAACATCCGGAGGGCATTGTGTTGTATAAGCAAAAGTCTGATCAGCAGCATGCAATCCTTGTGACAGACTATACCGATGGCGTGTTTTACTGTGCAGATCCATCGGGAGCAGTTGCCTCCGGCAGGATTCCGCTTTCTTCGGCGAGCATTACAATCGAGGCATCCAATTATATCTGGTATATCAGCAGCCCGACTCTCTATCTGACAGACTCCTCAGGCAACCAGATTCCGCATGTCGTCGAGACGCCAAAGCCTACTGTCACACCGAAGCCGACTGCTGCAGCCACAGCAAAGCCGACGGCGACGGCGAAAGCGACAGCTACGGCAAAGCCTAAGAAAACGACAAAGCCAAAGACAACAACCAAACCGAAGACAACGGCAAAACCGAAAAATACAGAAACTGCGAAGCCGTCTGCCACAGAAAAGGCAGAAAAGGTGAAAGCACCCGGAAAGGTCAAGGATGTTGTTGTTAAGAATAATAAGAAAAAGACATTAACCATTACCTGGAAGAAGACGTCAGGAGCTAAGGGCTATCAGCTTCGTTTTGCAACAACGAAGAAGATTCCGGGGGGCGCTGCATCGGTGACACTCGCCGGGCGCAGAGCAGCACTGACCGATCTTTCCAAAGGCAGTGTCTTTTATGTGAAAGTGCGTGCATATAAACTAAACGGCAAAAAGAAAGTGTACGGTTCATATAGTGCCGTCAAAAAGGGAAAGGTCAAGAAGTAAAAGTGTTTAATATTGAGGAGGAGCTGAAAAAGCTGCCCGGAAAGCCCGGCGTATATCTGATGCATGACGCGAAGGATGCTATTATATATGTAGGAAAGGCAATCAGTCTGAAGAACAGAGTACGGCAGTATTTTCAGCCAAGCAGAAATGTTTCACCAAAGATTGAGAAAATGATCTCGCAGATCGATCATTTTGAATATATCATTACTGATTCCGAGGTGGAGGCACTGGTGTTGGAGAGTAATCTGATCAAAGAACACCGTCCCAAATATAACACCATGCTCAAGGATGACAAGAGTTATCCGTTTATCAAGGCGACTGTGGGAGAGACATACCCGCGCCTGATCTATTCCAGACAGGAGAAAAGGGATAAGTCAAAGTATTTTGGACCATACACAAGCGCAGGCTCCGCCAGAGACACGCTCGAGCTTCTGCGCAAGATTTACCATATCCGGAGCTGCAGACGTGTCCTGCCGAGGGATACCGGCAAGGAACGTCCGTGCTTAAATTACCATATCGGACAGTGTGATGCACCATGTCAGGGATATATTTCCCCGGAGGATTACAGAGAGCATTTCAAGGAAGCACTGAAGATCCTGGAGGGAGATTATTCCGGTGTGCTTTCGTATCTTCAGGACAAGATGACGGCGGCAGCCGAGGCGATGCAGTTTGAGGAAGCTGCACAGTACCGTGACCTGATCGAGAGCGTCCGCAAGTCCTCCGTCCACCAGAAGATCACTGATTTTGATGGGCTGGACAGGGATATCATTGCGCTTGCCAAGGATCAGAGCGAGGCAGTCGTGCAGGTCTTTTTTATCCGGGAGGGCAGGATGATCGGCAGGGATCATTTCCATCTGAACGGTGTGGACGGTTCCAACAGACAGGAGATCCTACAGGCATTTATCAAGCAGTTTTATGCGGGGACACCTTTTATTCCCAAGGAACTCATGTTAGAATATGAGATAGAGGATGAGGAAGTGATTGCACGCTGGCTCAGCGAGAGGCGCGGTGATAAGGTTCGTATCATTGTTCCCAAAAAGGGACAGAAGGAACGGCTTGTCGAGCTGGCGCATAAGAACGCGATGATGGTTCTGGAGCAGGATGCGCAGAAGATCCGCCGTGCGGAGGAGCGTACGACGGGAGCAATGCAGGAGATCTGTTCGTGGATCGGTCTCACCGATGTTCACCGTGTGGAATCCTATGATATTTCCAATATCAGCGGTTTTCAGTCGGTCGGATCCATGGTTGTTTTCGAGGATGGATCGCCGAGAAGGAGCGATTACCGCAAGTTCCGTATTAAGACCGTGCATGGACCCGACGATTATGCCAGCATGCGGGAGGTGCTGACCAGACGCTTTCAGCATGGACTGGACGAGGAGAAGAAGCTGGCGGACGAAGGGCTTTCCGGCGAGGAAGGCAGCTTTACGCGATACCCGGATCTGATCATGATGGATGGTGGTAAGGGACAGGTTCATATTGCCGAGGAGGTTCTTGACAAGCTGCAACTATCCATTCCGGTATGCGGTATGGTCAAGGATGACAGGCACCGGACCCGTGGTATTTACTTTCATGGGGAGGAGCTGCCGATCAATACCGGCAGCGAGGGCTTTCATCTGATGACCAGGATTCAGGATGAGGTTCACCGGTTTGCAATCGAGTATCACCGTTCCCTGCGCAGCAAGGTACAGGTCAAGTCGATCCTGGATGACATTCCGGGGATCGGAGAGAAGCGCCGCCGCGCACTGATGAAGAGATTTGGCTCCATAGAAGCAGTACGGAGCGCAGATATAGAGGAGTTAGCACAAACAGAAACAATGAACATGGGGGCAGCCACGAAGGTCTATGAGTTCTTTCATTCCACAGAGAACCGTCCGGAGGGCAGCTTGCAAGAAGGAGAATAGCATATGGCAGAGACTTACAGCGTATCACTGGAAAAGCTCATTGAGCAGATGGAACTGGAAAATGTCACATCCGATGTGGATGTATCGCGCATCGACATCGTACAGACCGATGTAAACCGTCCGGCACTGCAGTTAGCAGGCTTCTTTGATTATTTTGACTCCGGAAGGATTCAGATCATCGGTCATGTCGAGCATACCTACATGGAGCAGAAGGGATTGGATTACACACTGGAGATGATGGAGATCATCATGGCGGGCAGCGAGCGTCACACAAAGCCACCGTGCATCGTGTTTTGCCGTAATCTTCATATTGACGAGAAGCTGGTTCAGCTTGCCAGCAAATATCAGGTGCCTATTCTGCGCACCCCGAAGGAGACCAACGCATTTATGGCAGAGGTCATCCGCTGGCTGAATGTCGAACTGGCACCGCGCTGCAGCGTGCATGGCGTACTTCTCGATCTTTTCGGAGAGGGTGTACTGATCATGGGCGAGAGTGGCATCGGTAAGTCCGAGGTTGCGCTGGAGTTGATCCACAGAGGTCATCGTCTTGTATCGGATGATGTCGTAGAGATTAAGAAAGTAAGTGATGCTTCCCTGATCGGAAGCGCACCGGACATCACCCGTCATTTCATCGAGCTGCGTGGTATCGGTATCATCGATGCGAAGACATTATTTGGTGTAGAGAGTGTAAAGAACGAGCAGGAGATCAATCTTGTCATCAAGCTCGAGGAATATAATAAGAATCAGGAATATGACCGTCTCGGTCTGGAGGAGCAGTACATTGAGTTCCTTGGCAACAAGGTCGTATGCCATTCCATTCCGATCCGCCCGGGTCGTAACTGCGCGATCATCTGTGAGTCTGCGGCAGTCAACTACCGTCAGAAGAAAATGGGCTACAACGCGGCACTCGAGCTTTACAACCGTGTCACCAACAACATTGCAGAGAAGTCCCAGAAGAAATAAGTACAGACTGGGGATTTTAAATGGAGGGGTATTTATGAAATTTGTCAAATCAGATGATTTAAAACTGGGAATGCGTCTGGCAAAGCCAATCTACAACAGAGACGGTGTTATGCTGTATGAGCGCAATTCCAAGCTGACCAGACAGGGTATCGTCAGTATCCAGAATTTCGGATTAATCGGGGTGTACATTCTGGAGCCGGCAGAGCCTGTTCCGCCAATGTCACCGGACGACATCGAATTTGAACGCTTTCAGGCAATGGCGATCTTCACGATTCGTGAGATTCTCGATGCCGTCACAAAGCAGCAGGAAGCAAAGGGCATGTATCAGTTTGCCAACCAGATCATCCGCCGCTACGGAAGCCTGAACCATAAGATCAGCTTTGTACAGAATCTGCGGAGCAATGAGGACTATGTATATAAGCATTCCCTCAACACAGCCATTTTGTGTGCGCTGATCTCACACCGGATGGATATGGAGTTTAAGCAGCAGCTCGATATTGTTGTCGCTGCACTCCTGCATGATGTGGGAAGCCTGATGATCCCGGCGCATATCTACCGCAAGCGGAAGAATGAGATCACGCCGGAGGACGAGAAGAAGATCCGCACCTATCACTATGCGGCGATCCAGCTGATCGACAACGATTACGATTTGGATCCGGAGATCAAGCGCTGTGTCAGGGGTGTGATCAATGATCTGCATGATACCGGCAATGACGATGCGACTGCACATCATTCGCTCAATATAGACATATTAAAGACGGCGTATGCATACGATTCCATGACGGCAATGAACTTTGAGGAAGAGCCGACATCCGAGATCGAAGCGGTACGCACACTGCTGAACCCGGATAATGGCTACGATCAGGAGGTCGTTGCCGCACTGATCGAGAGTATCAATATTCTGCAGCCGGGAGTCTGCGTGGAGCTGTCCAATGGGGATAAGGGACTTGTCGTTGCCGGCAATGACAGTGATGTGCTTGCACCGGTGATCCTTTCCTTCCGGGACAATGTTCTGTACAATATGGCAGATCACTATGTGGCACAGCAGATTCAGATCCGGGATATCATGAAGACCATGGACAACCGTTATGTCATCGACAACGATCTGCTGATCAGTTATCACGGCAAACCGGTTCACATGGGGGAGAAACTGACACACAAGAATTTTTAAAGGACAAAGAACATGTATATTATAGTAGGATTAGGAAATCCCGAGCGCCGCTATGACGGAACCCGCCACAACATCGGGTTTTCTGCGGTGACGGCACTTGCCGATATCTACGGGATTTCCATGGACATGAAAAAGCACCGTGCGGTGTGCGGCAAGGGCGTGATCGATGGACAGAAGGTCATCCTTGCCATGCCGCAGACATATATGAACTTAAGCGGAGAGAGCGTTCGGGAACTGGTCGATTATTATAAGATCGATCCTGAGGAGGAGCTGATCGTCATTTATGATGACATCAATCTGGCACCCGGTAAGCTGCGGATTCGTCCAAAGGGAAGCGCAGGTGGTCACAATGGAATCAAAAACATCATTGCTCATCTGGGAACACAGGTATTTCCGCGTATCCGCATCGGCGTCGGTGAGAAGCCGAAGGGCTGGGATCTGGCAGATTATGTGCTGGGACGTTTCTCCAAGGAGGAAGAGCCGGTTGTCAGAGAGGCTCTGGAGAAGGCGGCGAAGGCATGCAGTGAGATCATTACGGAGGATGTCACTTCTGCCATGAACAAATATAACAACAAGTAATCATCCGTAGATTAACAACGGAACAGAACGAGAGGACAATCATCAATGGAAACCCTATGGAAACCTCTGGAGGAGTTAAACGCCTACGGCGGAGCCAGAGAATGCATTGAGCGCGGCAGGATGCCGGTACAGATATCCGGCTGCATCGATGGTCAGAAGAGCCATCTCATCAGCGGTCTGGCACAGTCCAAAAAGTGGACGGTGATCGTAGCTGCCAACGAGAGAAAGGCGAGAGAACTTCTGGCAGATTATCGGATGTACGACAAGGAAGCCGTGTTCTATCCGGCAAAGGACGTCATCTTCTACAGCGCCGATGTACACGGCAATGCAGTGGAGACCGAACGACTAAAGACAATCAAATCACTATTCGATCAAGAGGGCGGCACAGTGATCACCACCATGACGGCGGGGATGGAATATGTGCAGTCCTTATCTGTCTATAAGAAGTCCTGCAGGCGTCTGGAAGAAGGGGGACAGGTTGATCTCGAGGAACTCACCCGCAGCTTGGCGGATATGGGCTATGAGAGACAGGGGCAGGTTGACGGTCCCGGCGAATATTCCATTCGCGGCGGCATTCTGGATATCTATCCGCCGACCGGGGAATGTCCGTACCGTATTGAACTCTGGGGAGACGAGATCGACACGATTCGTTCCTTTGATGTGGAAAGCCAGCGCTCCATTGAGCGCGTATCAGAGCTTGTGATCTTTCCGGCGATGGAGATCATTCTGACGCAGGAACAGATGAGGCGGGGATTTGCAAAGATTGCCAAAGAACAGAAGAAGCTGCAGGAGAAGTTTAAGAAGGCAAAGAACTTCGAAGCCTTCAATCGTCTGGCCGACACGATGAAGGAATGGCGGGAGCGTGTAGAATATACCCGCAGCGGCACCGGTCTGGAAAGTTTTTTATTATACTTTGATTCAGAGGCAGGCTCCTTCTTTAATTTCTTTGATCCGGCGGAGACGTTATTTGTTGTGGATGAGCCGGTGCGATGCCGTGAGGCGATGGAGGCGGTCGAGGCAGAGTTTCGGGAAAGCATGGAAAGCCGTCTGGAAAAGGGACTTTTGCTGCCGGGACAGATGGAGGTTTTATACAGTGCCGAGGCAGTCAGCACGATGCTCAGCCGGAAAAGCACGTTGTATCTGACAATGCTGGACGGACTCCCGAAGGATCTTACCGTACGGGAAAACTATCATCTGCAGTGTCAGGCGATTGCTTCTTACAATAAGCATTTTGAATTGCTGGTCGAGGATATGAAGAAGTGGCGGCAGCAGGGCTATCGTATTCTGATGCTCTGCGGTTCGAGAACGAGAGCAAAACGTCTCGCCAGTGATTTTGGGGAGTACGATCTGCCGGCGTTTTACAGGGAGACGCTCGACAAGCCGCTGCAGCCGGGCGAGATCATGGTAAGCTACGGCAGGCTGTCGAAAGGCTTTTCCTATACACAGCTTCGCTTTGTGGTTGTGACGGAGAGCGATATCTTTGGCGCTAAAAACAGAACGACAAAGAAACGACAAAAGCAGTACAATGGAAAGGTCATTCAGAGCTTTAACGAGCTCAATGTCGGGGATTATGTCATCCATGAGAACCACGGACTCGGCATTTACCGCGGCATCGAGAAGATCAAGGTAGATAATGTTGCAAAGGACTTTGTAAAGATCGAGTACGGTGACGGAGGCAATCTTTATGTGCCGGCTTCATCACTGGATGTTCTTCAGAAATACGCCAGTCAGGATGCCGCCAGAAAGCCAAAGCTTAACAAGTTAAATACCGTCGAATGGAAAAAGACAAAGACGCGAGTCCGCGGAGCCGTAAAGGAGATCGCCAGAGAACTCGTCGAGCTTTATGCGAAGCGGCAGGAGCAGCCCGGTTACCGGTTCAGTCCGGACACTGTCTGGCAGACCGAGTTCGAGGAGATGTTTCCGTATGAGGAGACGGCGGATCAGCTCGATGCGATCGCTGCCACCAAGCGCGATATGGAGAGTGGCAAGGTTATGGATCGCCTGATCTGTGGCGATGTCGGTTACGGTAAGACGGAGGTTGCGATCCGTGCTGCCTTCAAAGCAGTCAACGACAACAAGCAGGTAGCCTTCCTGGTGCCGACCACGATCCTGGCACAGCAGCATTACAATACGATCAGGGAGCGTCTCGGTGATTATCCGATCAATGTGGAAATGATGTCGCGTTTCCGCACACCGAGCCAGCAGAAAAAGACGATCGAGAAGCTCAAACGCGGCGAGGTGGACATTGTGATCGGTACGCACCGCCTGCTGTCCAAGGATGTTGCATTTAAAGATTTAGGTCTTTTGATCGTGGACGAGGAACAGCGCTTCGGCGTCACCCACAAAGAGAAGATCAAGCAGATGAAGGGCGATGTGGATGTCCTCACACTCTCTGCAACACCAATCCCGCGGACACTTCATATGAGTCTCGTCGGGATCCGTGATATGAGCGTACTTGAGGAACCGCCGGTAGACCGGCTTCCGATCCAGACCTTCGTTATGGAGCACAGCAGCGAGATCATCCGCGAGGCGATCAACCGTGAGCTTGTGCGAGGCGGTCAGGTGTATTATGTTTATAACCGTGTACACAACATTGACGAGGTCGCATCGGAGATCTCCGGGCTTGTGCCGGATGCCAACGTGGCATTTGCGCACGGTCAGATGAGCGAACGCGAGCTGGAGCGGATCATGATGGGCTTTATCGAGGGCGAGATCGATGTGCTGATCGCCACCACCATCATTGAGACGGGACTTGATATTTCCAATGTAAATACGATCATCATAGATAATGCCGATCAGATGGGACTTTCCCAGCTCTATCAGCTTCGCGGCCGCGTCGGACGTTCCAACCGGACCGCATATGCCTTCTTAATGTACAAGAAGGACAAGATCCTGCGGGAGGTTGCAGAGAAGCGTCTGGCAGCGATCCGGGAATACACGGATCTTGGCTCCGGCATCAAGGTAGCGATGCGCGATCTCGAGATCCGCGGTGCCGGCAATCTGCTCGGTGCGGCGCAGTCCGGTCATATGGAGGCGGTCGGTTATGAGCTTTATTGTAAAATGCTCAGCGAAGCTGTTCGTACCATGAAGGGAGAGCAGCCGGAAAAGGAAGATTTAGACACAAATATCGATCTGCAGGTTGACGCATTCATTCCGGCATCGTATATTAAGAGTGAATATCAGAAGTTAGATATGTATAAGCGCATCGCTGCTCTGGAGAATGAGGGTGAACGCTCCGACATGGAAGACGAACTGATCGACCGGTTTGGAGACATTCCACATGCGGCGCAGAATCTGCTGCGGATTGCCGTGCTCAAAGCGGCAGCCCATCGCAGCGGAATCTTGCAGATCGCACAGAAGCCGGATGGGATCCGGTTTTATATGCAGCCGGATGCCGTGCTTGACGTGGCAAAGATACCGGCAATGATCGAAGCCTTCGAGGGAAAGCTTCGTTATATCTCCGGGAATGACGCCCATTTCCTGTACCTTCAGAAAGCGCTGGAGACAGGGAAAAGTACGGCGGCAGTGACCGGTCGTACTGCGGCGAAGGAGAAACGTTTACAGGCAGAGAGAATCTTTGCGGCAGCAGAAAGTGTAGTGGAAGCAATCGCCGGAGTCGGCGGTGGCGAAAGGGAAACGAAAGGAACAGGCTTTGCCGCGGCAGAGCCGGCAGACGCATCAAATGCGAAGAAATGAGGGTAATATGATACAGAGAAAACAATGGATGTCAATCCTGTGCATCGCCATGGCAGTGATGGTATTATTCACCGGCTGCGGCAAAAAGAAAACATCAAAGCTGGAGAAGGGCGATATTTCTTCCGGCACCGTTGTCATGATGGTCGGGGATTATCAGGTACGCTACAGTGAAGTCATGGCATACTGCTACTTCCTGAAGTGTCAGTATGAGGACAGCTTCGGCAAGGAGCTCTGGAACTACAAGCTCAGTGAAAATGAAACAATCGGAGATCAGGCAAAGCAGGAGATCGTCAATATGATCACGCAGCTTAAGGTCATTTCCGGCGTGGCACAGGAGCAGGAGGTCAGCCTGTCTGCAGACGAGCAGGACGAGGCGCTTCGCCAGGCGGAAAGCCTTGTGCAGAATGCGACGGCAGCCGACAAGAAGACATATTCCCTTTCCGTACAGAAGATCAGCGAGATCTATCAGGAGAACTTTCTTGCCGAGAAGATGTTTTATGTGGCGACCGATGATGCGGACACCAACGTATCCGATGAGGAGGCACGGCAGGCAATCCTTGATGAGAAAGCAAAGACGGCGTCCGGTGCGGCAATTGGTACAGAGGAGGATGAGACTGCGATCACGCAGGATATGATCAGTCAACAGAAAGAGGTCATCATTCAGCAGCGTCAGTCAGACATGTTTGTTAAGAAATATAACCAGTGGCTGCAGGACAAGAAGGTTGATATCAATCAGAGTTTCTGGAATGATTTTTCCCTCTAGGAGAATGTCATTCCGGATCGTTTTGAAGGTGCAGCGTGCGGAGAAATTGTCTGCGGGAAAGGCTGTTTACAGCCGGGAGCAGATTTGTTATACTGAAAGTTAGGACAAAGAAAGCATAGGGACGAAAGAGAGGAATGTCAAATGGTGAAAGCAGAGCATGTTAATCCATTTATCTTATCCGTATGTAAGGTGGTCAAGGATGTGTGTATGATGGATCTGACCATCGGTAAGCCGGACGTGAAGAAGGAGGAGTATCCGGAGGATGCCTCTATCATTGAGCTTGGACTGGTCGGAGCACTGCAGGGCAAGGTGATCCTGAATATGGAGCATCCTACGGCATTGGAAATCATATCCAAAATGATGATGCAGCCGGTTGACACGATCGATGAGATCGGTCAGAGCGCGATCTCCGAGCTTGGTAATATGATCGCAGGCAACGCAGCGACCGTATTTGCCAGCAACAACATTCTGATCGACATCACGCCGCCGGATTATTATGAGGGAGGCCGGTATCAGGGCGAGGGGTGCCAGATGTTAAGCATTCCGTTCCGTTCGGATGCGGGAGCCATCTCGGTGGACATTTTTATAGCAGAATAACAGAACTGTCTGCGTACAGATCTGACACAGCATGTCAGTATTGCCGCGGCAGGATGATACAGGGATACAGCCGGCAGCAGATGCATGTCGGTTTTCTTCCGTTTCATAAGAGATAATAACAGATAAGAAAAGAGGATAAACATGGCAGGATTTAAACGATACCGCAAGGACGATCCGGTTTCGTATTCCCTCGGGATTACGTTGACTTTTGAACTCCTTCGTTACAAGACAGAATATGTCAATAAGGTCTACGTCCACTCTGCAATGAAGGAGGGAGAAACCTACGACAAGCTTCGCCGGATATGCGGGGAGGCAGGCATCCCGATCCAGCAGACGGACAAGATCTTTCATGTTCTTTCCCAGAAAGAAAACTGCTATGTGATCGGAGAGTTTCGCAAGTTTGAGGATGTGCTTGATCCCAGGGCATCCCACATTGTACTTGTCAATCCGTCCAATGCGGGCAACATGGGAACGATCATGCGAAGTGCACTTGGTTTTGAACTTAATCAGATGGCGATCATCCGCCCGGCAGTTGATGCGTTTGATCCGAAGGTGGTCCGCGCATCCATGGGAGCGATCTTCTCCACACAATTTCAGTATTTCGACAGCTTCGACGAATATCTGGAGCAGTTCGGGGAGAGAGAATTATATCCGTTTACGCTGCAGGCAAAGATCACTTTGCCGGAGATTAGTCCATCCGGAACATACTCGTTGATCTTTGGCAACGAGGCAACAGGACTTCCGAGAAAATTTCTCGATATCGGAACCTCTGTGATCATTCCGCATTCCGACCGGATCGACAGTCTCAATCTGCCAATTGCTGCAAGTATCGCCATGTATGCGGCACACAGTGCAGCCCGCCGGTAGGTGTTGACAACAAATGTATAATATATTATAGAAGAAAAGCAGTCCGGCATTTGCACAGTGAAGTGCCGATTCAATAAAAGAAATGGAGGATTATCATGGCAAAGATAGACATTATTTCAGGATTTTTAGGAGCAGGAAAGACCACACTGATCAAGAAGCTGATCGCGGAAGCATTTCCGGGCGAGAAGCTGGTACTCATAGAGAATGAATTTGGAGAGATCGGAATCGACGGCGGTTTCTTAAAGGAAGCCGGCATCCAGATCACCGAGATGAACTCTGGATGTATTTGCTGTTCTCTGGTAGGAGACTTCGGCGCCGCCTTAAAGGAAGTGCTTGAGAAGTATTCTCCGGATCGTGTTATCATTGAGCCGTCCGGTGTTGGTAAGCTTTCCGATGTCATCAAGGCAGTACAGAATATCGGTGATGGTGTAGTGATCAACAGCACCGCAGTCGTTGTTGATGCACAGAAATGCAAAATGTATATGAAGAATTACGGGGAGTTTTATAACAACCAGATCGAATATGCCGGCACAGTTATCTTAAGTCGTACCCAGAAGGTATCCGATGACAAACTTGACACCTGTGTCAAGATGATCCGCGAGAAGAACGATGAGGCATCCATCATCACAACACCATGGGATGATATTAATGGCAAGAATATTCTTGAGGCAATGGAGAAGGTAAACTCTCTCGAGAAGGAGCTTATGGAGGAGCATGAGCACCATCATCATGACGGAGAATGCTGCTGTGGACACCATCATGACCACGACGAACATCATCATGATCATGACGGAGAATGTGGCTGTGGACACCATCACGATCACGAGGAACATGAACATCACCATGACCATGACGGAGAATGTGGCTGCGGTCATCACCATGACCATCACGATGGCGAGTGTGGCTGCGGACATCATCACGACCATGAGGGCCATCATCATGCAGACGATGTGTTTACAAGCTGGGGCGTAGAAACAGCGCATAAGTTTACAGAGGACGAGCTGAAAGAGATCCTTGACAAGCTTGCAAAGGGCGGCGAGTACGGAGAAGTGCTTCGTGCCAAGGGTATCGTTACTCCTGCAGAGGGCGAGTGGTTCCACTTTGACCTGGTACCGGAGGAGACAGAGCTTCGCCGCGGCGCGGCTGATTATACCGGACGTATCTGTGTGATCGGTGCAAACCTGAACGAAGACAAGCTTAAAGAACTCTTCCACGTATAAAAGCTGCTTGACTAAGAAGAATAGAACGATGCAGATGCCGCAGAGCAGCACGATATGTGAAGCGTGAAAGATACACAGTGCATTTCATTGCGGCAGGTCATCTGCGGAATGGAGATTAATATGTTTGGAAAACAGAAACAGGAGATGATGGTATATGTCATCATGGGCTTTCTGGAGGCAGGAAAGACAAGCCTGATCAGAGACCTTCTGGTGGACGAGCTGTTTGATGACAAATCAAAAACACTGATCCTTGTATGTGAGGAAGGCGAGGAGGAATATCCGCAGGCATTGTTGGATCAGACACATGCGGCTTGTGAATACATTGAGGACGAAGAATCTTTCAATGGCAAAGTGATCGAGAAGTTCCTTAAAAAGCACCGCCCGGACCGCATCATTATCGAGTACAACGGAATGTGGCCGACCGTGCATATTCCGGAAATGTATGATTCTCTGGAGGAAATCTGCTTTGACAGAGAAGTATATTTCCAGACCATCGATGTGGTAAATGACGAAACATTCTTATTATATACCCGAAATATGCCGTCCATGATGGTAGAGCATTATAAGGTGTCCGAGATGGTCATCGTTAACCGCTGTACCGTGGAGAATACCAACAAGAATGCGATCCGCGGAAGCGTCAAGGCAGTCAATCCGCGAGCACAGATCGTGTATGAGTCAGAGGACGATGCCTTCTATGAGATGAAGGACGAGATGCCGTTCGATGTCAATGCGGACGTGATCGACATCAAAGAGGATGACTTCGGTCTCTGGTATGTCGATATGATCGATCATCAGTCCATATATGATGGCAAGACACTGCATCTGACCGGACGGATACAGAAGGCAAAAGGACTGGAAGCAGGTTATGTAATATTTGGACGCCATGCAATGACCTGCTGTGCCGATGATGTGCAGTTTATTGGTTTCCTTTGTAAAGCAGATGACTGGTCCGGTTTTGCTAATGGCAGCTATGTCACGATCACGGCAAGACTCGAATTTAAGTTCCGCAAAGAGTACGGAGAAGAGGGACCTGTATTCTATGCCGAAGAGGTTACAGCCGCTCAGAAACCGAAAGAAGAACTTGTATATTTCAATTAGAATAGTCATTTATTGCGCTGTGTTCGCCTGCAGGATGGACGCAGCGCTTTTTAGTAAATTTTTCTTGTGCAAAATATCCTATAAAAATAAAGGAAATGAAATAAAATTATGGAAAAAGTACAAAATATTTCAAAAATGTGGCGTTATTGGACATAAAATACAAAAATGACCGATTCGGATTGGTAAATTTGTATATATCTTATTTGTTGAAAAGTTGATATTATATTATGCGTAATGGAAGTGGTATAGCTGTCGGCAGTTGCGGATGCCGAAGGTTATGTTCACTTCTTAAAAATCAAACATACCCAAAACGATATTGGGGGAAATTTTAAGGAGGAAAAGAAATGAAGTTAACAAAAGGAATGAAGAAAGCTCTTTCCTTGCTTCTGTCTGCTGCTATGGTAGTGACAGGAGTAAACGTAACTACAAACGCAGCAAATGCTGCAGACGAAGTTCCATCATTCACATGGACAAATACCAACACAAATAGCTGGGACAATGAATCAGTTGATGTTAAATTGGTAAATGGTGATGGTGAGTACACAGCAGAGTTTAAGACAGCTAAGGGTGCTACAGGTCTTAGAAATCTGGGATATGTAGAGACAAATGCTGATTCTACACTTAAGATTACTGTTAAATCTGTAATCGTTAATGGTACTGAGTTCGAGACAAACAAAGTCATTGAAATTACATCTGATACCAAGAATGGTATGGCTAACATCTGGGATGGTAAGTCTCCAAAAAATGTTCTGTATACAAATGGTGACAAGGATCTCTATTGCAGCGCAGATGAGATTTCTTACCGTGAGAACGGAGAGGCTAAGAAGATTGAGACTCTTTCATATGTATTTGATGTAACTAACACTGGTTACACACCTGTAGAGTCTACAGAGCCATCTAAGAATCCGGCTACAGAGACACCGGCTGTAACAGAACCTGCTAAGGTTACAACAACACCGGCTGTAACAGCAGAGCCAACTGTAGAGCCGACAGAAGCACCTACAGATCCTCCTGCAAAGCCTGCACCGGCTGATCTTGATAAGGGTCATCAGGCATACCTGATGTTCACAGATGATAACTATGGTTGGGGTTGCTGGAATGAGAACAAGGGTGAAGATGCCGTTGTAACCGGAAACGGTACATACACAGTATCTATCAATAAGTCTGATTTCAAGTCTACCGATGTAGCAAACGCTGCTAAGGGTGCTAAGGTATTCTGCGTAGATATTCTTGGACTTTGCACATCTGATAAGATGGATGCATCTAAGGCTGCTATCTCCAACGTAATCATCAAGTGTGATGGTAAGGAGTTCAAGGCTGACGAGTCTAAGATGTACGAAGGTCTTATTGAGAAGGATAAAGGAAACTATCGTCTCGAGATCCGCAATGAGTGGGGATGGGGCAATGGCGACTTTGCTACAAAGGATGAGTTCGATCCTAACAGCGAGTTCGGCTTCGAGGAGTCTCTTTCTGTAACATTTACTGTAACTGGTATCCAGGAAGGTAAGACACCTGAGAAGGCATTTTTGACAACAGATGCAGAGGGCAATGAAGTATCTGTAGTATCTGCAGTAGGCGTTAGAGCAGCTGAGGCAGCTAAGATCACTCCGGCTCCTAAGGCTACAGCTACAGCTCCTGTTGCTAAGACAGCAACACCAGCAGGCGTTAAGACAGCTACACCAGCAGCTGTTTCTACAAAGTCTGTACTTGGTACAAGCAAGCTTACAACAGCTAAGAAGATGGTAGTAGTAGCTCCTGGCAAGTCTGTAAAGGTTGGATTCAAGGCTACAGCAGCTAAGAATACATCCGGTGCAGCAATCGTTAAGGCTACAACAGCTTCTAAGAAGGTTGCAACTGTAAAGGTTAAAGGTAAGAAGGTAACAATCAAGGTTCCTAAGAAGGCTGTAAAGGGTGCTTCTACAACAGTTACTCTGAAGTCTACAAAGGCAAATGGTAAGGCTATCTCTGCTAAGATCAAGGTTTATGTCCGCAACTCAGCCAAGAAGGTTAAAGCAGCTAAGAAGGCTATCACCGTTAAGAAGGGTAAGACAGCTAAGTTAGTTATCAAGGCATCTAAGGTTCAGAATAAGAAGAAAGCTTTCGTTGATACAATCACCGTTAAGGGCAAAGTTCTTAAGCTGACAAACGTTAAGTATGCTAAGGGTAAAGCAACTCTTACTCTGAAGGGTGCAAAGAAGGCTAAGAAGAAAGCCGTTACTATTAAGGTTGGTAGCAAGAAGGTTAAAGTTAAAGCTACTGTAAAATAATAGTTCACTTCTATTACAAATAAAAGAGCTTTCAAAAGGAAAGGGGATGCCCGTCGGGTGTCCTCTTTTTCTGTTCTGTAAACTGTACCGGATCCCTCTTAATGCTGTCGGATTACTGACTAAGACTTCCCATACCTCAAATTGATGTATGCCCATAATATTTCATATGTCTGGTTATTTAGAAATCATATTTTGTCTGCCAATATATCAAAAATCCGTGAGCTATGACTAAAAATTGTCTTGTCACTTACGGATTTCGAAAACTCTAATTGCTTTGCTGCTTTGATTTTTGTTTTTACAAATCTAGTAAATATTTACATATAAAATTATTATATATAAATTGAATGGTACCTTCTTTTATATTTTTTACGCTATTCAAAGTGCATATTTCATTTTCTAAGGTAAATACTGCTTTTTTCCATTCCGCGGAAATCAAATATTCTCTCCTTTTTTCTATCTGCTCCGCAGTAATAATACCATCTATATTATAACCGATTCCTTTATATAATTTATCTGAGAGATCATATATCTTGGCATATTTTGTGTACAAATATTTATCTAAGTTTTGAGATTCGATTTTATACTTTTCAACTTTTTCTTCTTTAGTACCATAGAATGCATTGACATAGGGGTAGTAATAATAAAGCGCATTATATATATCAACAAAAACATGAATAATATACCCCAACAAAAAACTTGAATTAATATTTTCTTTGTTTTTCTCATAAAACTCCAACACTGAATCCATCCATAGATTTGCCTTGGTACATGTATCAACCTTTCCCCAAGTTAAACTTTCGGGAAAAAAATGACTTTTTTCCTTCAATTTGTAACTAAATTCTTCACATGAATGTACTGCATCTGGCGCAATTGTTCCTATCAAAAAATCATTTTCATTTATATTTAAAGAAAATTTCGAAAATATTTCCTCTGCGATAATTATGTGAATCATTGTGTATGCCATATCTTTTCTCCTTCTCGTTATATTATCAATAGCATTTTTACAGATAATGATGTCGAGCATCATTTATTTTTAGCTGTGCATCCAACAATATAAAAGCATAAATTCTAATATCTTATTTTTGATTATATCATGAATTCACAACTCTTCGGCAAAAAGTTAAAAAAACTCCAAGCCCTTATAAATAAAGGCTTGGAAGCTTATCATGCGGATGACAGGGTGCCAGACGTCCGGTGGACGTCTGACCGGCACCGACCGGAGCGGCAGCGGAGACCTTGAATCCCGGGATTCAAGGTCTCCATCCGCAAAAAACCCCGGAACCTTCGTTCCGGGGTTTGATGCGGATGACAGGACTTGAACCTGCACGCCTCGCGGCACAAGAACCTAAATCTTGCATGTCTGCCAATTCCATCACATCCGCAGTTATATAAAAGGAATCTGCCACATCTATGACAAATCCTGTTTATTCTATCATTCCCATAGAGGGTTGTCAAACATAAACCGCACCGATCGCGCCTCCGTACCATTCCTATTTTCCCTGGAACGCCCAGAACTTATTGAGTACAAAGTTGATCGGCACGCCGATGATCGAGTTGATCAGCGGGGCAATGTATTTGGAGATGTGGAGCACATCGATCCACAGATATGACAGCACGTTGCTCAGAATAATTCCGGTGAATGCGTAGGACAGATACATCTTGATCAGTGCCTGCAAAAGCTCCTTCCAGGAGGTTCCCTCCATGTTAAATACCAGCTTGTTGTTCCAGTAAAATGACCACAGCACACTGAGAATAAACGCCACGGTGTTGGCTATGATGTAATCCCAGCGCTGGAATATGTGCGCATGTCCCAGCAGGAACAGGGTTGCAACATTGATCACATAGGATACGACTGTATTGGTGACACCTACGATCCCGAATTTAATAAACTGGATCAGCAGCTCCATCTTCGTCTGTTTCTTTTCTGTCATCTCTTTTCCCCCGTATTGTTGTATTCTACTTCTCATTACTCTGCAGAATTTCTATTCTTATTCTTGTCTAATCCCCGCAGGGTCTATTTCTTATAAATGCTGTCGGTCAGGAATGTAATTTTCATCTTCTCCTGCAACCGGTTCAGCTCTGCGGCGATCAGCTCGTTGCGCTCCTTGAGCTGCTCTGCGGAGAAGTCATATTCCAGACCGCTGTTGACGTAGTTGCCGTGGTTTCGGATATCGTAGCCATCCAGCCCGGCAATGACAACCTGCGGCATCCCGATGTGCAGCAGGAAATGCAGGCACATCAGACCGGAGTTTTCCATGATCGCCGGTTCCTGGGAAGAATAGCTTGCGAAGTTTAACATGTATTCGTAGTCCTTTGCCTCGCGCAGATTGGAGGTGATGATCTTTCTGACGGAATCATCGGTAATGTTTTTGTAGCGGCGCATATGGCAGATGAACGCATAATCACAGGCAAAGTCAGCCGGAACGAAGTTCAGCCCGATCACGACCGGATTCTTTTCACGGATGTATTCCTCGACCTGCGCTTTCTGCTGCATCAGGCTCTTGCCCGATCCCAGAAGAAGCACCTCTCTGCCCGAAAGCTCCTGCTCCAGCTTCTCGACAGCCTCACGGTCATCGATATAATTTTCCTGATACTGCTTGTAAATCGCCTCAGCCTTGTCCTTATTATAAAGAGCCTTGTCCTCCTTCGGGATCGACTTTAAGATCTCATTGTAGGATTTGACGGTCAGCGTTCCCTTGGACGCGAAGTAGATCGCATAGTTCGGGTGGCAGCCGTTGGCGGCAGACAGATACAGCGGCAGGGAATATCCCCAGAAATGCTCCCGGTAAATGTCGTTGAGATACTCGTCAATGATCTCAAGCATCGGCTCAATGCGGTACTGCTTGTCGAAGTTCTCGTTCATGTACTCGGCGAAAAGCTCCAGATTCAGATTGCCGGCGCCACGTCCCATACCAAACACGCAGGCGTCCAGAATGATGTCGCGGTGCAGATGCATTTCCGTAAAGGCGGAGGCATTGCCCATCGCCTGCTGCATGTTGTTGTGGGAATGATACCCGAGCATAATGTCCTCCCGCAGATTATGATCGGCAATCTGCGCCAGACGGACAAAGTCCTTTTTCTTGATCAGACCGAAGCTGTCCACAATATAAAATGCCTTGATCGGGAGCCGGTTGAACTTCTCGATCAGCGCGATAAATTCACTGTCGGTATAATTGTCGGTTCCCACTGCCTGCGCAAAGACATCGTAGCCCAGCTTTTCCAGCTCCTGAATGTAATTGTACGCCTCCTCGATCTTGCTTTTCTTGAAGATCACACGGAATACATCAAAGCCGTCCGGCACGCGTTTTCCAAGCTTCTCTAACGGGATCGGCCGCCCCATATCGATCATGCCGACATAATGGGTGTCGGGATTCTTCGGTGCGATCATATCCCGCACGCTGTCGTTGCCGTCAAACAGTGAATAATCCTTGCTGTATTCGCATTCTCTGACGAAACCGATCTCAAAGTATTCAATCCCCGCGAGAACAATCTTCTTGCCAATATTGAAAATGGCATCTCTTCCAAAATGCCAGTCATTGACATAACCGCCGTCACGCAGTGTACAATCCAGTAAATTTATCCTGCTCATCTAAAATGCCCCCTTTGCATCTATTGTAGCAATTCGCTGATCTTCCGGACACAGTTGGTGTCCTCATGGGATTCCTCCCCGATATAAACCGCCCGGCTCCCGTACTTATGTGCCATGACGATATCACTCGCATAGGTGTCTCCGACCACAATGATCTCCTCCGGCTTTAAGCCCTTGTCCTGACAGATAATGTCCATCAGCAGCGGATTAGGCTTTCCGACCGAGTAGTCCACCTTTCGTCCAAGGCTTCCCTCCAGCGCGCCGACCATCGCACCACAGCCCGGCATACGCTTCGCATTCTCGCCCGGATAATGATGCTCGAGATTACAGGCAATGATCTTGTCCGCCCGCAATGCTACCTGCAGCGCATCCGTCAGCTTCTGATAATTGAAATCCATATCATAGCCCACGATCACAACCTCCGCATGATCGGAAACCGTAACACCGAGCCCTGCAAACTCCTCTGCCAGCGCATCGCTTCCCATAATGTATACGGTCTTGTAGCCCATCTGATGTGCATAAAGCGCTGCGGCATAGCTGCCGGTATAAACCTCCTCATAGCTGCAGGCAAGCCCCATGCCGGTCAGCTTCTCCCAGATTTGTTTTCTTGTTTTGGTCGAATTGTTTGTCATGAAGTAAACCTGCTTGCCAAGCTCACGGCACCGGCGTACTACCTCATCCGCCCCCGGTATCAGCTTACTTCCATAGTAGATCGTGCCGTCCAGATCAAACAAAACGGCACGAATATTTTTATCTTCTATATATTTCATTATTTATTTCCTGTCTTATCCTTGTCAAAGTTAATGCGCTCCTCCTCAATTACAAGCGGACGCTTCATCATACGCTTATTGATACTGAGCACATACTCGCCCAGAAAGCCGATAAAGAACAGCTGAACCGAACCAAGGATGCACACGGCTAACAGGATCGGTGTCATACCGGCCACAAAGCGATCCCAGTAAAGAAGCTTTAAAATCAGATATACAAAGGCGACCACAAGGCTGATCGCGGACATGATAAAGCCCACGATCGTTGCCAGACGAAGACCCGCCTTCGTGTATGAAGTAAAGCTGAGCATCGCTGCATCGTAAAGAGTGAACCAGTTGTTGTGCGTCTTGCCGGCGCGGCGCTTCTGCTGCTCATACGGCACGTCCACACGCTTATAGCCAAGCTCTGCGACGATTCCGCGCAGGAACGGTGTCGCATCGTCCAGATTGCGCAGTACATCCACAAAGCCCTTGTCGTAAAGACCAAAGCCGGTGAAATGCTCAATCTGCTCCACATCAGACATCTTCTTGATCATCTTGTAATAACAGGTGCGAAGGAAACGCATGATCTTATTTTCCTTGCTGGTCGTCTTGATCGCACAGACGATTTTGGCACCCTTCTCCCACTCCTCAACAAGACGCGGGATCATTTCCACCGGATCCTGGAAATCACAACACAGGCAGATCGTGCAGTCACCGCTCGTCTGGCAGATTCCGTAATACGGAGAGTTGAACTGTCCGAAATTCTTTGCATTAAAGATTGCTCTGATCTTTGAATTGTCGGCACAGATCTCCCGCAGATACTCTCTGGTACGGTCTGTGGAATCGTTATCAATAAACAAAATCTCATAATCATAGGACGGCAGATTCGTTGTGATCTCACGGATCACCGCCTCACTGATCGCTTTTACATTTTCTTCCTCATTATAACAAGGTATCATTACACTAATTGTTTTCATGCTGCCTCCATTCCGACTTCATCCACGCGATCGTCTCGGTCATGCCGGTACGAAAATCTGTCTGTGGTACAAATCCGGTATCCTTTGTGAGCTCAGAGATATCGGCACACAGATACATAACCTGTCTCGCGCCATACGGGATCTCACCGAAGCCAAGCCCTGCCTCCGGGTCGATCAGATCTCTGATCTGCTCAATATATTCTTTGAGTGGGCGTGCTGTTCCGCTGCCGATGCAGTACACCTTTCCATGCTGTCCCTTCTCGCCAAGTGCGATCATAGCTCTCGCTGCATCCCTGCTGTACAGATAATCCCACTGCTGTTCTCCTTTGGTCAGGGCAGGTATCTGCCCGTCAAGAAGCTTTCGGATCGTGGTCGTGACCATGGTCTTATCGCTGTCGCATGGTCCGTAAATGCTTAAGATACGCGTCCACACATGGCGCAGCCCAAGCTTTTCGCATTCGATACGGCTCATCTGACCGGCACAAAGCTTCGCCATGCCGTAACCGTTCTCCGGAAATGCCGGTGTCTGCGGTGTCAGATTTCCCTCTACTCTGCCATACTCTGCCTGGGAGCCGGAGCCGACAAACGCCTCGCAGCCCATTCTCGCCGCCAGTCCTGCCGCCTCGATCGTATAACGGATATTATCCGTTTGCAGCCTCATATCATTGCGGGCATCGCCAATCGTTGCCGCCCACCCGAAATGATAGAACACATCGCAGGGCGGAATGTCGGACACGTCCAGATCGCCAAGTCCCGAAAGATCACACTCCACAAGATGGACATGTGCATCCTCCGGAATCCGTGCCGCTCTCGCCGAATGCGGACGGACAATGGCATAGACTTCAATATCCTTTGCAATACATTCCCGGATCAATGCGGTGCCGATGGCTCCGGTCGGTCCGGTCACTACAATCCTTTTCATCTTCTTTCTGCCTTTCTGTTGTTTATCGTCCTACTCTACCGGCGGGATCAGAAGGTTGGCAAGCACTTCCTCCCTTGGAAGGAACGGTGCCAGATCCTCCAGCGGCGGACTCACAAGACTGCCATCCTCCAGACGCTTTGTTGCGCTCTTCGGCTCGAAGTTCTGTGTCGGTGAAACGAAGATCTCACAGAATACAGGTCCCTCCTCTGCCAGCGTCTTATCAACTACTTTCTTCATTTCTTCGTTGCTGTGTGCCTGATAATATGTGTATCCAAATGCCTGAGAAAGCTTCTCAAACTCCGGGAATGACAGATCGCCGCTCTCCGGTCCGATTCCGACCTTGCAATGATTGCTGAACAGATTGTTCTGCGTCTGACGGATGGAATGATAGCCCTGATTGTTGATCAGGAACAGCTTGATCGGAAGCTTGTTTGTCAGTACCGTCTGCAGCTCCTGCAGATTCATCATGATACTTCCATCGCCCTCAATACAGATCGTGTCCTTACGATCATTTGCCACACAGGCACCGATAGCTGCCGGCAAACCGTAGCCCATGCTGGCGATCGCACTGTTAATGATAAAACGTGCATCCTTCTGGATCACATAGTTATGGCTTCCCACCACGCAGGCACTTCCGTTTGAAACAACGGTCAGATTGCCCTCCGGCAAGCTTTCACTCAGATAATTGATAAATGCATATACATTGGCGTAGCTGCCATCCTCTTCCCAATGCTTCGGCAGCGTAACCGGATAATCTTTCTTCCAGTTCTGACAGCGGCTTACCCAGTCCTGTCCGGTAAATACAGGCGTCTCGCCGGATAAGGTCTGATCCATTTTCTCGAAGAAATCCTTTGCGTCCGCACAGACCGGCATGTCCACATGGATCGTGGTCTTCTTAAGCTCTGCCGGATCCACATCAACGTCGATCACATACGCCTCTCTCGCCCAGGTCTTCCAATTGTAGCCGACCTGACGAATGGACAGACGGTTTCCGACAGCAAGCACAAGATCTGCATTCTGCACGGCAAAGTTGCCGGCACGGTCACCCATGATGCCACCACGGCCTACATAAAGCGGATGTGCCGTCTCGATCGCATCGATCGAATCCCAGCAGGTTGCCACCGGAATGCCAAGCTTCTCCACAACACTTCGGAATGCCTCATAGCCCTCGGAAAGCCGGATGCCATTGCCCGCATAAAGTACCGGACGTTTCGCCTGACGTACCTTTTCGATGACCTGATCGATCACACTCTGTGCTACCGAAACCGGCATCTTTGCGGAATCCTCCGCCGGATCGTAGCCTCTCAGATCGTCCGTCTCAATATAACAGCCCTGATAATTCACCGGAATGTCGATCCATACCGGACCTCTTCTGCCGGTCATTGCCAGATGATATGCCTTCTCCAACGCATAACGGATCTGCATCGGATCCTCGATCATCACGGCATATTTGCACATGCTGTCGACAGATTTTGTAATATCAAACTCCTGATCGCCCACGGCACGAAGCGGCAATCCATCCGTAAACCGGCTCATATAACGTGCTGTCGTGTCATAGCGGACCTGTCCGGAGATCACGAACATCGGCACGGAATCAAGCCATCCGCCAACCACGCCGGTAATTGCATTCGTTCCGCCCGGTCCGGTGGTCACACAGAGTGCCGCCATCCTGTTATGAATGCGGGAATACGCCTCTGCCGCAATGGCACAGCCCTGCTCATGATGATTGTAAAGACAGTGCATGCCTTCCTTGTGTCCAAGTGCATCATTCAGATGCATGGCACCGCCGCCTGTCACCATAAAACAGTCTGTAATTCCATGATCTACCAAAAAATCTGCTACATAATCTGCTAATCGTTGTTTCATGCTGCCTCCATCTGACGCTCACGCTCCCGCTTCTGCTTCTGCGGGATGCCGGTCAAAATATATTCCTTCGGCTCTTTCTGTCATATGCTCCTTCGCCGGACAGTCCGGCTGCCGGTGCATACGATCGCTTCGCCGTATTTACTGCTCTACTGCTTCCTTGATCTTACGAATCATATAGTCGATCATCTCATCGGTCATGCCCGGATAAACACCGATCCAGAATGTGTCCGTCATGATCTGGTCTGTCACCGGCAGATCGCCGATCACACGATAGCCTTCACCGGACTTCTTCAGCTCGCTAAAGCAAGGCTGCTTTAACATATTACCGCCAAACAGCATACGTGTCTGCACGCCTTCCTTCTCCAGATACTGTACCACGGTATTCTTCTCAACACCCTCACGGCAGGTCAGCAGGAAGCCGAACCAGCTGGGGTCTGAATTCTCACATGGCTCCGGAAGGATCAGCTTGTCCTCCACGCACTTAAGTCCCTCCTTCAAACGGCTGAAGTTATGCTTTCTGCGCTCCACAAAGGAAGGGAACTTCTCGAGCTGCGCACAGCCGACAGCCGCCTGCATATCGGTTGCCTTGAGATTATATCCAAAATGAGAATATACATACTTATGATCATAACCGAACGGAAGCTCTCCGTGCTGTCCGTCAAAGCGGTGACCACACATATTGTCACGACCGGACGCACAGATGCAGTCACGCCCCCAGTCACGCATGGAGCGGATGATCTTGTTTAATAACGGATCATCGGTATAAACGGCACCGCCCTCTCCCATCGTCATATGATGTGGCGGATAGAAGCTTGATGTTCCGATGTCTCCGATGGTTCCTGTCTGCTTTGTGACACCGTCGATCGTGTAGGTAGAACCCAGCGCGTCACAGTTGTCCTCAACAAGCCAGAGATTATGCTTATCACAAAATGCTTTGACTGCGGCAAGATCAAACGGATTGCCAAGTGTATGTGCGATCATGACTGCCTTCGTCTTGTCGGAAAGTGCTGCCTCAAGCTGTGTCACATCAATGTTGTACTGTGGGATCGTCATATCCACAAATACCGGAACAGCACCGTACTGGATCATTGCTGCGATCGTTGTCGGGAAGCCTGCAGCCACCGTGATCACCTCATCCCCGCGGTTGATCTTGCGGTCACCAAGAAGCGGTGAGGTCAGTGTCATAAAAGCAACTAAATTTGCAGATGATCCGGAGTTGACCAGCGCACAGTAGCGCACGCCCAGATATTCTGCGAACTTCTTCTCAAATTCATCGGTATAACGTCCGGCGGTCAGCCAGAACTCTAATGCGGAATCCACAAGATTGCACATCTCTGCGTGATCGTACACGCGGGATGCATACGGGATCCGGTCTCCCTCATGATACTCCTTCTTGTTGTGGTATGTGTCACAGTATTCTGCGACCATTTTCAGGATTTCTTCCTTTGCCTGCTGCTCTGTCTTATTTTCGAACATACTGCCTCCATTCTATATATTCACATACATATCTCTCTAAAATTCTGTCGAAGTCAATCTCTTTGCCCCAACAGGTGTCATGTATTACCGTCTGCTCTTCGTACTATAAAACTCGTCGATCTCCCGGTCCATCTCTGCCGGAATATCACCGCCTGCCAGCCATACCTTGCTGAAGCGGCATGTCATTTCCATGCACTCCTCAATGTGCCACCGCGGTGTCCATCCAAAGACACGCTTTACCTTGCTGCAGTCTAACTTGAGGAAATTCGCCTCATGCGGTGCATTCTCCTCCGCCTGGTTCTCCCATGCAGCACCATCGCCCCAGCACTTGCAGAACAGGTCGGTCAGCTCGCCGGTCGTCACGCAGTCGCACTCATCCGGTCCCACGTTATAAAATCCTGCATAGCTCTTATCCTCATACTGCTTCTGTGCGATCAAAAGATAAACGCCAAGCGGTTCCAGTACATGCTGGAATGGTCTGGTGGAATACGGATTTCTTACGCCGATGGTATCGCCGCGCTGCATCGCACGCACGCAGTCCGGGATGATCCTATCGTTGGCAAAGTCGCCTCCGCCGATCACATTGCCTGCTCTCGCTGTGGAGACTGCCAGATCACGGTCTGCAAAAAACGAGTTGATGTAGCTGTGTGTGACAAGCTCGGAACAGGATTTGCTGTTGGAATACGGATCAAAGCCATCGAGCGGCTCATTCTCGCGGTAGCCCCACTCCCATTCTTTATTCTCATAGACCTTATCGGTCGTGACATTCAGGAAACTCTTTACGCACGGATTCTGTCTGACACATTCACAGATATTGACGGTTCCCATCACATTGGTCTCGTAGGTATAGACCGGATCCTTATAGGAATCCCGCACGATCGGCTGTGCCGCGAGATGAAGCACGATCTCCGGCTGTGTCTTTTCAAAGACCTCCTTTAAATGGTTCAGATCACGGATATCTCCGATCACTGAATTCATATGCGGTGCCAGATCCGCCAATGAGAACAGATCCGGGTCCGTCAGTGGCTCCAGTGAGTAGCCGGTCACCTCTGCGCCCGCCTTGATCAGGATCCTGCAGAGCCAGCTTCCCTTAAAGCCTGTGTGTCCTGTTACCAGCACACGTTTTCCTTTATAAAATGATACGTCCATTTCTATATATCCTTTCCGGTTAATCGTTCCATTTCTTCCATGGTGCATTGCCGGTGCGCAGGTACTGCTCCAGCATGTCCATCTCACGCTTGTTGTCCATGCACTGCCAGAAACCGCGATGCATATAAGACATCAGCTCACCCTCCGCAGCAAGACGTTCCAACGGCTCCCTCTCCAGAATGGTATCATCTCCGTCAATGTAATCAAAGATATCCGGCTCTAATACCATATATCCTGCATTGATCGGTGCTCCGTCCGAAATATTCTTCTCACGGAACGACTTCACGGCATTGTCGCCGCCAATATTTAATACGCCCTTCTGCTGCTCCTGCATAACGGCAGTCAGCGTTGCCTTCTTGCCGTGGTTTCGATGGAACTCTAACAACTTGGCAATATCGACATCACACACGCCATCCCCGTAGGTCAGCATAAATGTCTCATCCCCCACATACGGCTGAATGCGCTTCACTCTGCCACCGGTCATCGTCTCCAGTCCGGTGTCCACCACCGTCACCTTCCACGGCTCGCAGCGGTGGTCGTGTACCATCACTGTCTTCTGTCCGTTCGTATAATCAAAGGTCACATCGCTGTGATACAGGAAATAGTTTGAGAACCACTCCTTGATCATGTGCTGCTTATAGCCTACGCAGATAATAAATTCATTAAATCCGTAGTAGGAATATTCCTTCATAATATGCCAGAGGATCGGATTGCCTCCGATCTCCACCATCGGCTTCGGCTTATACTGGGACTCCTCTGAGATACGGGTTCCCTTTCCCCCTGCTAAAAGTACAACTTTCAAATCATCACCATACCTTTCCGTTTCTATGATTGTATGAGTACCAGAATCTGCCTCAGATAACAGAGTATTGGTACAATAAACAGCAGTGCGATAAACAGCGCATACACAACCCCATATATGTCATACGCAATGCTTCCAAGCACGCCTTCTGTCTTCTGATCCTGCTTTACGATTCCCTTCTTGAACAGATACCGGCCTGCCACGCAGATAAGCAGCGTGATCAGCGAAATGATCAGCCCCGGCGTTCTGCCGCTTGGGCGGTATTTTAACACGATATTGTCACTTCCCTGTTCTACAGGAATAGAAAGCATTCCATCGATCGAACCGATCTCGACCTTCTTGCCGTTAACCTTACAGCTCCATCCTTTATCGTAAGAAATCGGAAGGAAAACATTGCTCTTCGTCACATTGTCCAGCTTAAGCTTCACGCCGCTGTTCTTCTGTTTCAGCGTTGTGATCTTCGGATTCTGATCCTGAATCTGCTTTACCGCCTTGGTCAGAAGATCATAGTCAAGCCAGCCGATATGAAGCTGGGAAAGATCCGCCTCGCCGTTAAATTCAACCGAAACGTTCTCATTTTCAAAGCTTCCAAGGCAGATCAGACCGTTGCCAAAGTCCACCGGATAACTGGTATTTTCGGAAGAATCAGAATTTGGAATATATACTTCCTGACCGTTGACTGTGACGGTCTCCTGCAGATCCGTGTTATTGGTGCCATAGAAATATAACACCTTACGCCCACCGGTCACATTCGTCTCATAAGTAAGATCCGTCGTATCAAGTTCGCCGGTCACATCCCGGATCAATGTCTCATTGCTTCCTGTGATTGCTGAGAACAGACTGTTCTGAGTACTGAACAGATCGCTGCCCGCAGATAATTCATAGGTATCCGTACCAATGGCAAACGGCAGCTCCAGATTATTCTTGTAAAGTCCGATCTGATCTCCGTTATAGCCCTCCACGTTCTCGCACAGAGAATACATGCTCTCCGGGAGATTACGGTAGCTTAGATCATATTGGATATGTAACAACGTATCGGAAAAGATCGTTCCGCCGGCATCCAAAAGCTGTGTCCAGTTAATGGAATAGCCGAGTGCCGCAAAGTTCGGCTGCAGATCCGGATTGATCACATGCCAGTAATTTGAAATCGCTTCCTGTCCCATGACAAGTGCATAATCAATATGATCGATCTTATAATCGGTATTCTTGATTCGTTCAAAGTCTTTGATATCTGTCGTAACGCTCTTGCCTGCGTTATTGGCAGCCTCCAGATATTCGGAGGAAAATACGGTTGCATTCTCCTTGTTGGTTGCAAAGCAGATGACAGAGGTGGCAACAAGCTGCGCACACATCAGCACCAGCACTGCCGTCTTGCGTTTGTGACTCTTTAAGATCAACAGGTACAGACCTGCAAAAACTGCCTCGATCACGAGACACAAAAATCCATCGCCAAGTGTCGCATAGGAAGAATGACCGCAATATGCCGCGTATGCTTTGTAGATAACTCTGCCCGCAATCAGCGCTGCAGCGAGGCAGACACAGGCAATACAAAAGCTGCGGAACACATCCTCCTTCTGCTTCTCGTCCTTCTCGCGATGATCCTGATATAACAATGCCGCAAAATCGATCAACACAAAGGATACCACATAGATAAAGCGAACCGGCCAGCTTGCTCTGCTGCCACCATGCCACAAAAGCTCCACCGAAGGAATGATCATGGATACAAGCATCAACACAGTCAGGATCATATGACCCTTATACTTCCGGCGCTCCCCCTTCTGTCCGTCCCCCACAACAAAGAAGCCAATAATACATGCAAACGGCAGTGCCATGTTGACACACATGCGGCGGACCATACTCCACTCGTAGCCGCTCCACTGTGCCTGCAGTGCCGTTGCATAAGTTGCCAGATAATCTCCGTCACCGCTTCGTGGTGCCTCAGCAATACTGCGAAGTGCCGGGATCACGACCACTGCGCTTAAAAGCAGGGAGACGAGTACGGATACGCCGAGCCGGAGAATCCACCGCTTCTTCTCTTCCTTCTCTTTTGCAGAATCGACAAAGGTGCGGATTCCTGAGGATAACAGAATAAAAAGCAATGTAATACAGCCTGTATAAACATCCACCATCATCGCCAGCGTAAATACAATGATAAAGTAAAGACAGCCCTTATTCTCATAAAGCCGGTCAATTCCGATCATGATCAGCGGCAGCAGAAACGCCACGTCCATTACGAGCATGATCTGGAAATGCACTAAGGATGCCGCCCCGAATGCATAAACAGCTGCACCTGCCACATATGCCATGCGCTCCATGTCATATTTGCGCAGATAGAAATACATCGCATATGCGATCGCGATCATTTTCAATATCATCAGAATATTGGCAAAATAATACAGATACGCTCTCGTTGAAAAATATAAAAAGAGATTGAGGGGGCTGAACAGCGCTCCCAGAGAAACCGCTCCGGAAATGTTCATGCCAAGACCTGAATTCCATGTGAAAAACGGGCTTGCCTTTCCGTGCAGCACATCCCATACATAATACATTCCTGCCGGGATCGTCTGCTGAACCATGTCACCGCGGGCGATCGACTTGCTTCCAAACGGGTAAATGCCATTGACGCCATACGCAATGCACGCCACTATCGTAACCAGAAACAGCAGGATTCCCAGATCCATCACGGTCTTCCGGTTCTCCGGACGTTTTAACTTATTTTTTATTGTTTCCGCCTTCATGAAACGCTCCTTTTCTCAATCGTGAATCGTCAAAAAACTCCAATTTTCATTATACCATCACGGCTTGAATCTGACAACCGATAACGCAAAACGATCCGACTGTTTTCAGGCACACGACAGACGCAGTATTTCCGCCTTTTCCCGCAACAGGGGAGTCAACGGATGATTCGGCTGTTTCTGCCTATTGCATATCGCTCCGGTCTCAGTTAAAATAGAGGTATATGGGTATATTTTATTGGGGTTTTACAAGAAAGGATAATACAAATGAATCAGGAAATTTCTGCAAATACAACAGCGGCTCCGGCGAAGAAGCGCCAGTCCAATATCGAGCTTTTGCGCATCATCACGATGATCATGATCGTTGCGCATCATTTTTCCGTACATGGGAATTTTGATTTTCCGATCAATACGGTCACAATAAACCGGCTTTGGATCCAGTTTATCCAGATCGGCGGCAAGATCGGTGTCGATGTTTTCGTACTGATCTCGGGATATTTTCTGATCACGACAGATTCTCTGAAGATCAATAAGGTGATCAAGATGTGGATCCAGATCTTTACTTATTCCGTTCTGATCTATGTATTATTTGTCATTTTAAGACCGACACCGTTTAGTGCAAAAGATTTGGTCAAGAACGCACTTCCGATCACCTATGACCGCTGGTGGTTCGCAAGCGGCTACTTTGTACTCTATCTGCTGTCACCTTTTATCAATAAGGCGATCCGCTCCTTTGACAGAACAACCTATCTGCAGATGCTTGCACTGATGACCTTCTGCTGGTGCATTATCCCGACCTTTCTCTACGAGACATGGGAATGCAACGACCTGCTCTGGTTCATTTACCTGTATCTGATCAGTGGCTACATCCGGCTTCACGCCAAGGAATCAACGATCACGGGACGTACCTATCTGCTGGTGTCCGGCTTCCTGATCCTGCTGACCTTCGGCTCCGCTGTCGTTTTCGACTTTCTCGGACTGAGGCTGCCGTTCTTCGGCATGAATGCCACCTTCTTCTATGAGATGCATCAGATTCCGATCGTGCTGATCTCGATCACAATGTTTCTGGGATTTTCCAAGATCAAAATGCCGTACATTCCGGCGATCAATCTGATCTCCGCAACAACCTTCGGCGTTTACCTCATCCACGATAACCGCTATGTACGTCCGTTCCTCTGGCGTCATATTTTCCGAAACGCCGCATTTGCGGAAGACAGGCTTCTGATCCCTTATTCGATCGTGGTGGTCCTGCTTGTCTTTATCGTCTGCTCCCTGATCGAGCTGATCCGCATCCATGTACTCGAAAAGCAGTACATGAAGCTTATTGACTGGCTTTGCGTGACTTTATCACGCGAAGGATCATCCCAAACTCCGGGTTATGTGAAATCCATGACAGCACTATATAACAGATTCCACCGGCAATAACCTGCACGAAAAGCTCCAGCACAAGATTGTGCCAGGACAGCAGGGAAATACCATAGACAGCAGCTCCCATGAGAGCTGACAGTGTAAATGCAGGAAACGCATCCGCCAGGATCTCTCCGATGTGATAGCGGATCGTTTTCCCGGTCATATAGCTGTTGATCACAAGCTCGATCAGCGCATTGACCGGCAGCGTCAGTGCCACTGCCATGATCCCGAAATGAAGTGCCACAAATATAGAAATTAAAAAGATTGGTTTCTTGATAAATTCTGAATAAAGCATCATATCGCTGCGTCCGACCGCTTTGACGCACTGGAGTGCCACGGTTCCGGGCACCGAGATCACCGCCTCCAGACATACCACCCAGACGAACGGCACCATCGCGATCCATTTGCCGGTGTAAAGCACGATCGTCAGCGGTCTTGCCACAACCATCATCCCCGCCATCAGCGGAAAGATAATGTAACTTAGCATACGCACACTCTGTCTGGACAAAATCTTCACCTTTTCATTCTCATCATTCACCTGAGACATCCCCGGGAAAAGTACACTGATCAGTGCCGTACTGATATTTGTCTTGAGCAGCATCGGAAGCTGCTTTCCTTTGGTATAATATGCCAGATCTGCCGTCGTATAACGCAGTCCCACGATAAAATCACCCAGATTGTTAAAGATCGTTCCGATCAGGTCGGTCATCATAACCTTGCTTCCATAGGCGATCAGAGGCTTCGCACGCTTCCATGAAAACATGAGCCTCGGATGCCAGCGCACCGTCACAAACAGGAACAGCGTATCGATGATCGTGTTTGTCAGATACTGTGCGATCAGCGCCCATACACCTGCACCTTTCAGTGCCATCACGATTCCAACCACTGCAGAGACCAGCGTTCCGATGATCGTTGAGAAAAAGAACCGCTTAAAGTCCATTTTACGGGAAATATATGCTGTCTGGATCGACTGGAAGGAAGAAATCGGCAGACGGATCGCAAAAACGCGGATCGCCTGCTTTAATAACGGCATCTTATATGCAGTGGCAAGAAACGGAGCCCCCACGAAAAGGATCGCATAAAGTCCCATTCCAAGGATAAAGTTGCAGTAAAATATCGTGGAAAAATCAAGCTCGTCCACGTCCTGCTTCTGGATCAGCGCCGTATTCAGACCGCTGGTCAGCAGCACATCGGCGATCGTGATAAACACATTGATGATCGCGATAATTCCGTAGTCCGATGGCATCAGGATGCGCGCCAGCACCAGCGATACCACAAAGGAAACGCCCTGTGCAATAAAACGCTCTGCAAACTTCCACACCATTCCGGACATGATCTGTTTCTTTAAACTTGTCTCAGCCATGCTTGTCCCCCTTCTTTGTCTCTCTTCCGTATAAATATCAAACAGTGCTTCTCCGGCATATCTGCTGCCATCGAAGCACTTATCGTTCTGTTATTTGCGGTTCATCTGCTGTTTCAATTGGATCAGATACTTGTATGCAGAATGATCCTGAGCCGTGCAGAGATTTTCATGAAAATAAAAGTATTCCTCATCGTGCGGATTCGTCTTAAAAAAGACATCTCCCTTTGACCGCTTCATCACATATTCCTGATAGGACTTCGTAAAATAGTGATTGAGCTGGATCGGAAAATCCCTGCTGTCCGCCTTGCTGAATGTACCGGTGCAGACATGGTCAAATGCATTGACCGGCGGAAGCTGTCTTCCCTTGTACATCGTCCAGAAGCTGTGATGCATCCCCGCATTCTGCGGCGAATCCGGGTTGACACCGAACGCCGTATTGTAGAAGCATTTGCCGACGTCGTAATACTTCGGCCAGCAGACGGTGAAATCCTCCGCCACAAGACCTTCGATATCGCGGTCCATTCTTCCGGAGGTTCCGAAAAGCTGCCAGTTGAGCTTTACCGCACCGCGCTTTGTCTCGAACGGCTTCAAAAAACCATAAATATCATTTGTACTTTTCGGCACGATAAATTCATCAATATCAATAAAGCCAAGCCACTTTGTCTCGCCGGCATATTTGTCAATGCAGTCCTTGTAGCACTTCATCTGCGCCTGCTCGTAAGGAAACTGGATCAGTGTGACGAGACCGCTCTGCACATACTCCTCCAGCACGCTCTGATAATCATCCTCGGAATTGTTGTTGTAGAGATAGAAATGCTCCACACCCACCAAATGATTAAACTCGATCCATTCCTTCAGATAAGGTGCCTCATTTTTAAAGATCGCGCAGACGGCAACGTTGTATTTCTTATCCTGCGGCTTTACATGCACAAACCGGTAACGCAGCTTATATAATGCAGCCTGCACCCGGAACGCAAACTTTAAAAACGTCCCCGGCGTCCCTGTCTCACTGTCCTCCACACGGATAAAATCCTTCTCAAATACTGCTCTCTTCATATCGACTCCTCATTTCATCCTCTTCTGCCAAAGATCTTGCCAAATCCGATCCGCACCATCATCCGCCACACTGCTCCATTGCTGAAAAAGACAGGGATGGATGATTTGTATCCACTAAGATCATAGGAACACGGCATCTTGCGAAGCACATAGCCAAAATAAAGCTCTGCCAGCAGACGGAGCATATCCTCCTTCACTGTCAGAAACGTCTCCTTAGAGATCTCGCCGCGGCGGCACAGATCTAACATCAATCCCGGGTACTCCACGCCAAAGGCATGGAACAGGTCGTATTTGCCCTTCTTGGTATCGTCCACCGGAATCTCCTCAAAAAGCACGCGATGGTCGATGATATACTCTGCTTTGTTCTTCTCGCTGAACACATAATCGGTATGCGGAAAGGTTGCATTGTAGGTCATGTCCGGATCAAGCCGGTCAAAGTCCTCCTTCCACATCGTTGTGCCTGCAGACCATGAGGAAAACCGACGCATGCCTGCCACATAGGCGTCAAAACTGTCAAACTTCTCCTCGCCGTTCTTCCCGGCGATCGCACCGTTCATAAAATAAATGCCCGGCTTTGTATCCTCATGGGAGGCCGCAAAGCGGATCAGCTCCTCAACCGTTCCCGGCAAAAGCTTCATCCGGTGATTGACAAACTTGATCAGCCGCCCGGAGGCAAGCTTGAATGCCTCGACCTGATTCAGAAACTGCTTCGCCTGTGTCTTGCGGTAGATCAGATTGTCATAACGCGCGCAGTACGACTCCATCTGACGCTGAAACTCTTCATTGTCGCCGTTGTCGGTCACGATCACCTCAAACCGGCCGTGATCCGGCTCGTCCTGATAAATACTGTCCAATACCGGAAATACCCACTCGATCACACCATTCGTGGGAACCACCAGTGAAACCATCAATTCTTCTTTGCTCATAATTCGTAATATTCCTTCATAAATTCTGCTGTTTTGCGGATGCCCTCGCCCAGAGAGATTGGATTTAAGCTTCCGTAATACTTCTCATAGCGGGAAATGTCCAGATAATTGACCGGCACATCCACCTTTCTGCTTTCTTTATACGTGATATTTAAAGAAATATCAAGTGATTTCTCAATTTCGACCAGCACGTCATGAATACTTGTGCCGTAGCCGCAGCCCAGATTAAAGATCCGATGCTCACTCTCCCCCTGCGCCACCGCAAGGATTCCACGCACGGCATCATCAATATAAATAAAGTCGCGCACAACGGAACCGTCCCCGTACACCACGATCTCTTCCTGACGCAGTGCCTTGTAAGTAAAGGTCACAACCGCTCCGAGCACGCCGTTTGGACGCTGGTAAGGTCCGTACGGATTGGCGAGACGGATCACACGGTAATCAAGTCCGTGCAGATAATGATACAGATACAAAAGCTTCTCGATCGTAATCTTCTGAATGCCGTAGGAGCTGATCGGATATGTCGGTGTATTCTCGTTGAGCGGACACTGCTGCTCCTTGCCGTACACGGTTCCACCGGAGGAAAGAAAGATCACCCTTCCCACGCCCACACGGACACAGCTCTCCAGAAATCTTGATGTGGCAACTATATTTGCCTCAAGCTCATGAGAAATTCCTTTGTTGGACGTGCTTGGATTCGTGGTACTCACCAGATGATAGACCACATCCATCCCCGCCAGCAGGCGGTCAAAATCCTGCTCCACCGGAAACTCCGACACGGCAAAATGCACGTCCGGCAGCTCCATCTGCTTTAACGGTGCAAAGAACTCTTCTCTGGCGTCGATCACGGTAATATCGTGTCCGCCCTGCTGTGCAAGGGCTCTGGTCAGGTTCACGCCGATGAAACCGGCTCCTCCAAATAACGCAATCTTCATACTAATCCCTACATTCCTTTCTTCGGCAGCTCATCAAGATGCTCTGCAAAATACCGGTTATCCTTCGTAAAGATATCGCGGTGTTCCTTTACAAACGCCCCGTCAATCTTTGAAAAATCAATGGAAAGCAGCTTATCCCGCAGCTCCTGTTCAAAACGGTATCCCATCACTTTCGCCGGAACTCCTGCCACAATCGCATACGGCGGCACATCCTTCGTAACGATCGCACCGGCTGCCACCACAGCGCCCTGATGAATGTGTACTCCCGAAAGCACCATCGCGCCACAGCCGATCCACACATCATCGTCCACCTGAATATCTCCCTTGGACTGTGCATCTATGCCGTCTCTTGTGATCAGCTCCTGCACCGGATACGTCAGCAGATGATCCATCGGATGCTCGGCACTTAGTATGAACTTCACACCGTTTGCGATGGAGCAGAAGCTTCCGATCCGAAGCATAACATCTCTTCTCGTCATTTCAATGTCAATCGGTCCGTATGTGTACCTGCCGACACTGACACAATCTATATCATAAACGTTTGTGCATCTCGCTCCGTTCTCCCTGTTGCGGAAACGCCAGACGATCTTTCGTTTGAAAACGAGATAGACAAACTCCAAAAATCCTTTCATGTAACGCTCTCCCTTCACCGGATCAGCTTATAATAAACCTTCGCCGCCTGCAAAATATTCTGCATCCGGAATTTTAACACGCGCTTCGGATCGCCGATGCTTTTCGTTGCTCTACCGTGATTGTGAAGCACCTGGATCCGTGGCTGAAACACAATGTCCACACCGTGCTTTGCGCACCACCAGCTTAATATATATTCCTCATAATAAAAATGTGTCTCCGGGTCAAAGATCACATCCTTGCGCTCCATCAGCCTCCCGGAAATGATCAGACACGCCCCCATCGGCACGACATCCGTGCGATAGGAAAGATCAACCGCCGCTGCCACCGTCTCCTTCATGCTCTTTCCAAAAAGCGCATAAAACAACGGATAAATCCACAGCGCAACCGTATTCAACAGAATCGTCTTTCGCACGCCTGACACCGGAAGCACCAGTCTTTCATCGATCGGACTCTGATGGATCTTTAGGGTCGTGTGGAAGATATCGGGGCTTAACACGCCAAAGCCGCTCGCTTCATATTCCTCCCGCACCTTACGGATGAATGCCTTGTCCTCAAATAACAGATCATTGTTCGCAAACACAACAAATTCGCAGTCCCAGTGCTGTTTCGCATAGGCATATGCTTTGTTGTTGCCTGCCGAGAAGCCCTCATTGCTTTCATTGTGCAGGATATGCACCTGCGGATTGTCTCCATAGGTCTGCTTAAGACGTGTCAGGGAATCGTTGACGGATGCATTGTCCATCACCACGATCTGCGTCTGCTCACTCTGCTCCAGCGCAAGGATCGAATCGACACACGCCTTCGTTTCCTCAAAGCAGTTATAATGAAGCACGATAAATGTAAAATATTGTTCTTTCTCCATATTCCTGATCAAATCCTCTCAAGACTCATTATTACACGGCACTAACGAAGCAGCGAGATCACCTGGAACATCAGACGTTCCAGATGCAGCCGGCTAAGAAGCATTGTCATGCCGACGCCCATGCGGATCTTTAATGTCTGTCCCTTCGGCTTTCGGAGTCCGACATAAGGATTGTGCCGGTAATCCGGAAATCTCCGCTCTCTGTCCTGCCGGAAATATTCGTATTTGTCCTTCATGCGTGCCGGTCCACAGCCATGTCCGTAAGTGATCAGCGCATTGATCATATTCGCAAGATAATCATACTCGATATGTCGTCGCTTCTCCTCCGAAATCTTCGTCAGATCGCAGCGCTTCATCAGCAGATCAAACATATCCGTTACCGTACGCTCAAAATTCAACTGATAATTCATTCTGCCCGTCGTCGAATTGCGGTTCAGATAATAATAGTAGCCGGCATACGGGATCACTTTATAATGCTCACAGTGATAATACACGCGCAGGCTGAAATAAACATCCTCGCCCTGCCGCTTATCGGAAAAGTCGATCGCATTCTCCACCAGAAAGCTCCGGCGAAACAGCTTGCCCCACGCCACGGTATACGTCAGAATGCTCCAGTCCGAATCAGAGACAAGACATTCCTGAAGCTTTCCCTCCACATCACGGATATAGCCGCCGATCACAAAATCAAAATCCCCCTTCTCCATCTCGGTCAGGTAGGTTTCCATGTAATCGCTTTTGATGTAATCGTCGCTGTCCACAAAGCAGATATACTCTCCCTCTGCCTCAAGGATCGCTCTGGCACGGCTCCTGCCCTGCCCCATATTCTCCTCATTCTGCAGAATACGAAGCTTGTCCGGATACTTTTCCCGGTACTCCTCAAGGATCGCCAGGCTGCCATCCGGCGAACAGTCGTTGACACATATGATCTCATAGTCCGTCATCGTCTGGGAAAGCAGACTGTCCAGACATCGCCTGAGATATTTTTCCACATTATAAACCGGTACGATACAACTCACCTTTGACATAATAATCTGACATTCCTTTCTCTGCCTGCACTCAAATGCCTGCAGGCACAAACTCTCAGAGATTATTCTCTAGTAATATTTCGCTGCTCCGGAATAAAACTTCATAAGCAGCTTTGCGATCCACTTCGGCCAGAAACGGCAGAAAATCTCATACTCATCATCGTATCTGGCATTCGTTGTCTTAAGCAGCTTCGCGGTCTGGTTTAAGTCGTTCATCCGATGGTATAAAAGGACATCCTTCACATATACAAAAGAACCCTTCTGTCTGGATAAACGCTCCCACAGATCCCAGTCCATAGATGCCTTGTACTTCTCCAAAAATACCGGCTCCGGCATCTTGTCCTTCACGCACACAACCGTCGGATGCGTGATCGGATTGCCGAGAAGCTGGATCCCTCGCTTGCCGATCCATGTGCCCTGCCATGCATGAACAAGAGACGGCCACAGAAGCATCCGCTTGATCCGCACCATCGTGGACGGCTTCTTGTCAACCTCATCGTTGTGCATCTCCAGATAATTGGTAAATGCGATGATCGGATCCTTCGCATGATTCAGTGCATCAAGCACCTTTTCGAGGAATGCCGGTGCCAGGATCTCGTCCTGATGCATCAGCATCATAAGCGGTGTCTCAGGCAGTGCCATCGCAAAATTGTAGTCCTTGATCTGTCCGCCGTCCCGATTGACACAGACCGGAATATCGTAGCGGTCCGCGATCCCCTGAATGAAATCATTCGGCGTGGAGGTCGAGATCAGGATCTTTGCGGAAATCGTCTGCTCCTTTACGGAACGGATGGCCTCCTCCAGATACTCGCACTCCTGATAAGCGCAGACAACAAAGGTAAAATCATCCGCGGTATAGTTATTGTACTGTTTCATGCTTATTTCGCTCCATTTCCCATGATTGCTTCAATCTTCGCTGCGTCTCCCCAGATGCCCGGAGAGTCATATGGTCTGTCCGGAAAAGCACCGTACTCCAGCCTGATATTCATGTTCTTTTCCTTGATATAGGACTCGATCTTATCCGCAAGGGACATCGGCTTGCCGGTACATACATTGATGATGCCGTCAACCTCGCCCTGAATACTCGCTTTCATGATCATCTGCGCGAGATCATCCACATGGATGAAATCGTAGAGATTCTTGCCGGTCGTAAACGGAAATGTCGTTTTGCCGTCCTCTGCCGCCTGATACAGCTTTGCAAAAATAGAGCTTCCTCTGGCGTCATCGCCGTAAATATAATAGGCCCTGAGCCAGTGCAGATGCACATCCTTGTTCTGTGTGTACAGAAGAAGCTGCTGTCTGAGCGCATTCTTGGCAATGCCGTACATCGACATCGGATTGCACGGTGTATTCTCATCCACAGCACCCTCCCAGTAGCCGACCTCATGCATGCTTCCCATAACGGTCAGATACTTCAGACCGCCATCGATCATATGATTCAGAAATGTCACATGAGAGGACAGATCCTTCATGTGTGCCTCCGAATTATGCACAAAGCCATCGCGCCATGCCATATGCACAAGCACGTCCGGGCTGCCGCACTGCTCATAGATATCTTTCTCCCCGTTAAAGATCTCCACGTCAATCCTCTTTGCCCGCTCGTCAACTCCCTTGTACGAAAAATCGGACACATATACATCATGCCCTGCGTTGCAGAATGCCTTGACCACATGATGACCAATATATCCTGCTGCTCCGGTAATCAATATCTTCATCGGATAACCCCCTTTATTTCTCCGTTGTATAATGTAATACAACGCCAACTGCTGTTGCGATCACTAACGCCAGTCCCATATGCAGATAAACATTCATCTGTCCACCGAACAGATGGATCAGAAGCTGCTGGATCGGGAAGGCACACAGATAGATCGTATATGAAAAACGTCCCCCAAAGGCAAGTCTGCTGCCACACTGTCTCGCCATAAATGCCGGATAAAGAAGCACATACGGATAAAAGATCCAGACAGCCGCCGTCGACCAGGACAGCGCAAAGCATACTGCTATGCCCGCCAGTGAGAGCACGAACAAACGCCAGTCCACCGGAACACGGTCCCGGTATACATATAAAACATGTCCCAGTAAGAAGAAATAGATCGGACGGAAGGCAGATATCAGCAAACCAATCCCAAGCATCGTGCAGATCCGGTAACCTGCCACTGCACACACCAGATAAAGTGCCATCACACCTATGATCCGTTTCTTTTTGAGAAGACCAAGCTTATATACAATAAAACATGCCACATAGCACGCCACCTCCACCGGAAGCGTCCACAGTGCCCCATTGACTGCACTGCCGTAAACGTTATGTTCAAATACACCCGGCAGCCCATGCTGAAGCACGAAGACTGCATTGAGCAGATAACGCCACGTTATAGAATTTGAAACATATGCCCCGGGCGACAATGTTGTGATAAATGCACCCATGATGACGGATAATACAACAACCGCTGCGAGAGGTGGCCAGACACGGCGAAATCTTGCCTTGAAAAACTTTCCGGCTGTCTGCACTCTCTCCACGCTCTTGGCAATAAAAAGACCACTTGCCAGGAAAAAAAGGCTGACTGCCATGGTTCCGAAATCGAGCTGTCCGCCCGTGATCACCTTGATCCACTCTCCATTGGAAACATTCAGGTCAAAGGAATGGTGTACAATGACGAGCCATGCGGCCAAAAACTTCATCAGATCCAGATTATTGCTTTTGTGGCTCATCTGGTCTTCCAGATAAAGCCGTTTTGTTTTCTTGTTCTCTGCTGCCATGGTTGATCTCCTATTTTGATGCATCGGTTGCCGCATATGACGCATACACACCGGATACGCTGTTTCTGTCAAGACATTCAAACTGATCAAAGAAATCTTTGTAATCTTTGTACAAGCCTGAACCATACACTATAACGAAATACGGCACCTTCTGCTGGGCAAGATTTAAAAACACATCATCCTTGTTGTTGCTCCAGGTGTAATACTCTGCGGAATTTTTCCCTGTGATTCCCTCATACCAGTAGCAGGTGCTATAGGACTCGAGTTCAAGCATGATTGGCACCGTATCCTTCTTCGGCAGTTTTTTCATCACATACTGACAGGTATCCATAAATTCTTTGGCACACTGGTTATGCGATGCCTGAAAAAGCGTCGTATTGTACTTGTACACGTCCATCTGTGCTGTTGTTTCGGGAAAAATATGCACAGACCAGAATACAAAAAATCCCGCCGCAACGACAACCGCATATCCACACACAACCTGCCATTTCCACTTCAAAATATGCAGCATTCCCTTGAACGCATCCACATAAAGTGCAAACCAGAGTACATTGAAATACTTACTATAATAATAGTATCCAATTCTGCCACGCAAATACAACACAGTAAGCACACCGACCACAAGAAGGGCACCAATACTGAAAAGCATTGTCTCATCCATTCTCTTCCGGCGGATGGAACAAATAACCTCCACCACGAACGGAATCAGCAGCCAGATGAAATGAACATATGCTTCCTGATAAGCTCCTCCGACAATGCTCATAACACTTCCAACAGAGAGCGACTGTGCCGCAAGGAACTGGAAATAACAATAATATACCGCCAGCGCTGTCGGCAGAAGGAAAATGCCAAAACACATTTTCAGCCATGCAAGATCCAGCTTACGCTTTGTAACCAGCCAATGATATGTCAGATATAATGCCAGCATCACAAACACATACGGTCCAAAAAGCATGTAGCACATCGTTATGGCATTACATAACAGCATCATGCTTACGATCGTAAACCCATAAGATATCTTCTCCTCCCGGTACTTTTTCAACAGCAGATAAACGGCACCGATCAGCATTACTCCCATGCCCCAATACAGAAATGTGTACAGATAACCAAGCATTGGATAGCCAAGCAGATACATGATCGTAAATACAACGGCTGCAACGGTTGCTTTCACATCATCCACATATTCTCTGAGGATTGCCACAAACATCCAGATCTCCAGCACAAAATACAGCCAGTCCATCAGAACATACACACGAACTGCATTGATCTCTCCGATAAACGGAATCACACAGCGGATCGCCATTGCATTCCAAAGCTCAGAAAAATACATGGTCGGAAGTGCTTCATCCCGCACAACGGACATTGCATTCTTAAAATGAACAGCTGCGTCACTGTTACAAAAAACAGGATCTAACCGGAATCCCTTAAACCAAAAAAGAAATATAATACCCGCCACAAATAAAATCACCGCATAGCAGATATCGTATTTTTTCCATTCATAGCTCTGTTTCTTCTGCTTTGTCTTAAAGCAGATTCCCCACGCGGTGAGTCCCATCACAAGATTGATCGCAGACACAGTCCACAGATTGACCGGAGCATGAAATGCATTGATAATACCAGCCACAAGTGCCTGTCCGCTCGCTTCAAGAAGAAGCGTCAGTAGAATCCATGTGACACCGTTTAATTTACGGTTTCCTTTCGGAAGTACAAACATCCGGTAATATGCAAATCCAAAGGTGATCACATAAATGACTGCTGCTATTTTATCGAGCATATATTTTTAATCCTCTCTTTCTTCTGATGAAAGCTTCTGATAGTTGTCATACATATCCTTGCGGAGAATTGCAATCTCCTGGGACAGCTTTTTCACGCGGTCGCTTAAGCTGCTGATCATCATGGACATCGAAAATACAAGGATCACAATAAAACAAAATCCAAAGAAAAACAGCATATTGATCGGAAGTGTAATTCCAAGAAAACCTGCCAGCATAGACAGCAGCTTCGGGCTTACAGTCAGGACCAATATACAAAATATAATAAGCAGCCAACCCAGTCCAAACCGGTAATCCAGTTTCTTTTTGCGCAGCTGATTTACAATGTATAACACAGCCAGCACAATAAATATAATCACCATAATCTGTAATCGTAATGTCATAATAAATTCCTCACTATTTCTTCATTCGCGCGATCAGAATTGCGAAGCTTACTTTGATCATATAGTATACACTGTTTCGCAGGGAAATGGAAGAAACCCCCTCCTCCCGCTCATTCATGATAACAGGAACTTCCTTTACCTTATAATTCTCTGACAAGATCGTAACGACACTCTCCGGCTCCGGATAATCCTTTGGATATTCGTTGGTAAACTTCTCTAACAGCTTCCGGTTGACCATACGCATTCCTGAAGTCGGATCTGTGATCGTCTTGCCGGTCAGAAGACGGATCAGCATCGTGAAATATCGGATCCCGACTCTGCGCAGCCCGGAAGACTGAAAGCCCTCCTTCTCGATAAAACGCGATCCGATCACCATATCTGCACCGGATTTCTCCAGAACCTTTGCCATATCCTCAAGATGTGCCGCACTGTGCTGACCGTCCCCGTCAAACTGAACTGCAAGGTCATACCCATGATAAAAAGCATACCGATATCCCGTCTGAACAGCTCCACCGATTCCCAGATTGACCGGCAGATTCAGATAATGAAACCCGTGATGTCTGCACATTTCCAGCGTATTATCCGTGGAACAGTCATTGATGATCACATAATCAAACCCCGGTGCATTCTCTGTAATATCATTGATGGTCTTTTCCAGATTTCCTTCCTCATTATAGGCAGGGATGATAACAAGTTTTTTCATTTTATTTCCTCAATCATTTCCTTTGTTATTTATTTCCTTCTGATAACGCAAGGGACAAAAAAGCCTTCTGACCCCTGCATTATATTATACAAATGCAGACATCATCGCTCCGGCAAGAATCATGGTCACACCGAACACGCCGGCATCAATCCACGGCTTTACCTTGTCAGGCTGCGGGATCACGGCAAACCGGATCCTTGATATCACAATCATAAGAGGGAACAATACCGGCATCAGATATCTGCCGCTGCAGCCATAGACTGTGCCGCATCCGACCGGTGTAAACATAACGTACATTGCCGTTGCCACACACCACACGGCGATCAGCACAAGCGGGATCACCGCGATCTTAACAAAGCAGTTGATCCGTTTGTTTTCTTCTTTATTACGGTCAACAAACGCAACGATCAGAAGCCAGATCATTACGACTGTTCCGAGCCATTCCTTTCGTGTAATATACGCGGTATCAGCAAGATCCAGCTGAATATTTTTCACTGAAAGATAATCCTTTAAGAAATTGAAGATCACAATACAATACTGTTTAAAATTGGAAGTAATGTACTGGATCTGTCCCGGTGCACTGACCTCGGTGCCGCCACGCATATCTCCTCCTCCCAGAAAACCACCGAAGATCAGCAAAGCAAATCCGGCTGCCGCTAATCCGACCATTGAAAGGAAGAAAATATGATAGCCGTTCCAAAAACGTTTGGAGGCAAATTTCGTGCGCGGCAGAAAAGCTGCCAGTCCCAACAGTGGGACATATACCGGCTTCACAATTCCACCTAACAGAAATGCACCGAATATGATCAGGATATCCTTCATGCGAATCGACTTGTCCGGTGTCTGATATTCTCCCATCAGATACGCGATTGCATAGATCGTAAAGCCCACCAGCCAGTAATCGTAATTGTAATTGGAAACTTCAAACAGGCAGATTGGGATCAGCGAACATGCTGCCATCACAAGCTTGCCTGATTTGAGATGACGCATTCCCAGATACACCAGCAGAAAGAAAAACCATGCACTCGCCATTCTTCCCAGTACGAGATATACTGACGCCGGAATACCAAGACCTCTCGCAATAAAAATGGTCAGAGCCATCGGTGTATAAACGACTGCCCCCTTACTCATACCATAGTCTGTCAAAACAGAGGTCTGTCGATCCTGCTTATCATTGAGGATCCGGCTCATCTCTTTGCGGTTGCTCTCTCCGTAGCTCTTTAACTGACGGCTGAAGCAGCTCTGCCAGAAATCCTGTTCATTTAAGGTAATCTCCTTGGAATCCATATGGGATACGACTGCCGTTCCCTGGAAATGAATCTGGTCATCCCAAGACAAATTCAGATGAAGCGGCAGGCTGAGCGCCAGAACCATACTCATCATCAACGTACATGCGATATAAAGCGTCTCAAACTTCATGTGTCTGCGCAGGGCATATGCCAGCACAAGCAGAGTGATCAGTCCGATCATGCTTCCAAATAATATATTGGTATAGGTCATACTCCACGCACTTTTCAGGCAGACCGGACGAAGCACTGCCCATATCACATTGCCCGCAGCCATTGCCACAACAAAGGCTCCGACCCGCTTCAGATAACGGATGCCATTCTTATGCAGCGTCTCCGGCAATCCTTTCACCGAAGCAATCATTCCGTCAATCCACGTATCCACTCTCTGTGTGCGTGCCAGCACAACTGCGAGAACCACAAGTACGATCCACCCCATCAGAACTAATTTGATCAGTCTCTGTTGCGACGCATTATCATCATTTTCATATAAAGTCTCGGCCGTGGCATTGTTATAGTCAAACATGCCCTCGATGGTCACCCACACCTGATCCACCTGCTCATTGCCGGTTACGATCGTACAGCTTGCCTCGGATGCCGGAATCACAGAATCAACCGTGCGAACCAGATTTCCTTCAAAGTACAGCTTTGCCTGAACTGCGGTATCTGCCTGCACACCACTATTTAGATAAATGGCATATGCGCGCGAAAACTGCTCCGGCGTCGAGAATTTCATGATGTGTTCCTCTCCCTCAACCGGTGCATAAACGGAGCCGTTGATGGTATAACCCACTGTCTCATCAAGATTCATATACTCCGATACCACAGTATTCCGATAAATATTCATGGAATTGTAACCCACAAACGTCAGAATACTTGCGATGAGTATCAGAATAACTGCGTTTCTCCCCATGTGCAGCTTCTTCTCTGACACCTTTCCCGCTGGTGTTTTCTTTTTCTGTACATTCCCCTTTTGTACATGTTTCTTTGCCATAATAACCATGCCTTCCTGTCTCCCGCCGACACCGGCTGCAGACATGCTCTGTAAACTACTCGATTACCTGAACCAATTCGTCCATCAGCTCATCCCAGCCGTCTGCGCCCTCAAAATAAGCGCCCTCCGTGACCGGTTTGTTGTTCAGATCCTTCCGGCTGCAAAGCTGTTCCAGCGTCTTTGCCACTGTTGCTGCAGAACAGTTATCCAGAGAGATCATATTATCATTAAAACCACTGAGATCTTTATTGTCGTACTTGTTGGTGATCACCTTCATACCGAAGGAAGACATCTCAAGTGGTGGGTAACTCGGATGCGGAGATACCATCAAGGAAATACCGATCTTGGATTCAAGCATAACCCTGGCATATTCCTGCAAAGATACCTTGCCGATCGACTTGACCTTCATTCCATTGACCAATTCGATCTCATCGAAGCTCTCGCCCGCAGATAATATCGTCCACTCGCCTGCCTTCTCATACTTTGCAGCCCATTCGTTTAAAGATGCAATGATCAGCTCAAATGCATTCCGGACGGTTCCCGGTCTGCCATATAATAAAATCTGATTTTTTCTTGTATATTTGTCTTTGCCGGCAATCAGCTCCTGCTTTAATGCATCGTTGAGCACCGGCTCAAAGTAAAATTCATTGGCAAACTGATAGCCCTTTCCCTTCATGAACTCATAGAGCAGTCCGGAGTTAAAGATACCGATCGTCGGAACATCGGACTTATAGGTACTGTCTGCCATCAGATATCTGGAAGACCATGCGTAAAAGCCCGGCTCATAATCCTGAATAAAATAAATCAGTTTGTGAAGTGGCGTCCGGTATGTCTCCTGCTGCCAGTGCATCACCGGAATGATCGTATATGCAGTCCACCATCCGGTTGCCATAAAGATATCTCCCTTTCCAACAGGGATCGTCTGACCATAACGATTAGCAAAGGAAATGATCTGATTCGGCGTTGTGACATCATCCTTGTCAGACAGCACTACCGTATATCCTTCCATATCGACCATCGCATCTTCCTTAAGTTCCGCATCAAGTGTGATCACACGCAAATCCACACCCAGCTTTGCTCCAAGCTTCTTATAGAACTTCAGCGCTGTTGCAATACCTCCAAATACATGCTCCACGTTGAGCGACGGGACAAGCAGATTAAGACGTGTCTTGTCATAACCATCCAGTCTGCGCGGTGTGATCGGCTGAACCTCAACCACATTGTAATCTGTGCTTGTATGATTGACTGCCGCTCTCAGCTTTGCGTATGCAGCAGACGCCAGTCTGTTTCTCTTTAATTGCTGCTTGATCTTCTGATAATCCATTTTCTCCCTGCTTTCTCTTGGTACTACTCGTTTCGAATCAAGATTGATGTTATAATACGGATCTCCTCCCTCGCGGAAAGGCGTATAACAATTATAGGACATCTTAAAATCAATCTCCGGTATATATGAATCACGGCTCTTTGATTCCAGATGATACAATCTTGCATACGGTGTATAAAGATTGTTAAAGCCCTTGGCATATGCGCGGATACAAAGCTCAACATCGCTGCCGCAAATGACAAAACGCTCATCAAAGCTTCCAATCTGTTCGATCGTCTTACGCGAAACTGCCATACATGCCCCCGTCACCGCAGTAACATTACGGCTGACAAGCGGAGAAACAAACGGAGTTCCCGTATGGGATACCTTTGTCCCCTTATAAACATGATCTGCCCATCCGCCCATGCCGACAATAATTCCGGCATGCTGTATCGTATCATCCTCATACAGCAGAAGCGGTCCAACCACACCGACATCCTCACGAAGTGCATTGCTGCACAGCGTCTCGATCCAGTCCGGCGATATGATCTCAATATCATTATTTAGGAAAATATAAACATCTCCCTGTGCAAACTGCATTCCATAATTGTTCAGCTTTGACCAGTTAAACTCAAAGTCTGCCTTGATGACACGGACATGACTGTCTGTTTTCTGGATCTTTTCAAACCATGCAAAGGTTCCCGGCTCCTCCGAGCGGTTGTCCAGAATAATGATCTCATAATTCTTATAAGTGCTCTTCTCGGCAATACTGCGCAGACACTGATCCGTCAACTCCCATTTGTCCTTCATCGGAATGATAATGGAAACCTTCGGCTCTGTCTGCATCGTATGAAATACGCTGTGATATACAAACGGATACTCGGTTTCGACCGCCTCCGCAGTCTCCCCATACCTCCGGTGCAGATGTGCGTTCAACGCTTTCAGCCCCGCCACATGTGCGTACGGCTTTGCATCCGCATTGCTCGCCGTTGACTCCTCGGACTCTCTCCATGAGTAGAGAACAAACGGAATATGACGGATATTCTCCGTAATCTCCGAGAAACGAAGCATCAAGTCATAGTCCTGTGCGCCGTCCATCTCTGCATCAAAACCGCCAATCTGATCATATAAAGACCGGCGGAAACAGAATGCATGACAGGTATACATCTGACTGTACAACAGGTCTCTTGACCAGTCCGGCTTGTATAAAGGCATCACATGCTTACCGCGTGCATTCAGATGATCCTCGTCCGTATAATAGACATCCGCATTCGAGCAGTGAATCGCATCTGCCATCATATACAACGCCTTCGGCAGAAGAACATCATCGTGGTCACACAGCACAATAAACTCTCCGGACGCCTTCTGAATCCCGTAATCCGTATTCTTGGAAATTCCCTGATTCTTCTCTACCGGAATATAGCGGATCCGCTCATCCTCCCGGCTGTACTCCTCACAAACCGCCCGGATCGCATCCTTATCCCTATCGCTGGCATCGATCAGACACAGCTCCCAGTTGCTGTATACCTGATCCTTAACACCCTGTATCAGCTCCCGCAGAAACGAAATCTGCGTGTTATACATCGGAACGACAATACTGAACCGGATATCCTCTGTGATCTCTTCCAGCTCCATCTTGCGCATCGCCCGCGGCTTCGACCAGAACAGCAGATCATACACCGCACCCATTCCATGATGTCTGGCAATATATATGATCTCGCATGGTACCTGAATAAACGGAATCTTTCGTTTTATTTTTTTAATGGATTCTATTACATTACCGGTTCCCATCGGATTCCTCTCTTTCCTGTTGCTTCCGTACTAATTCTCCTCTGTTGTCAGTTTCTCAACATCCCATTCATGTTCTAAATATATCATTCCTTCAGAGAAATACTCATTGGCCACCGAAAACGCCTTACAGCCATTACGGTAATCCAGATTGACAATCCCGTCACTGTTAAAGATTCCCACATCAATGACATAATCTCCACTCATCAATGCAAGCTTTGGAATCCTGTAGCGCATCTGGTATCTCCCCGCCTGCTGCGGCAACGGATACTTGTCAAGATTCGTATTCGGCCCGAAAACATAGATTTTACGGTCACTGCTGTAGATCGCAACGCCGATCTGCAGATCCTTCATCTCTTGATACACATCATAAACCACATCAACCTCGAGCGGTTCAAACGACTGAAAAAGTTTCTTGTTGAGCGTGACTCTCTGGATCGCTGCCAGGCAGGTCACATCCTCCGGTGTCCGAAACGGCTTGAGTTCATCGGAATCCGACTGCTCCTCACCCGGAAGCTCTCCATATTTGGTAAAGTTATCATACAGATCCACGATCCGACTTGCTTCGCCGTCCTCGATCACTGCCCCATCCTTGATCCAGATGGAACGCGTGCAGAAACGCTTGATCTGCTCCACCGCATGCGTCACAAACAAAATCGTCGTTCCCTGATCACGAAGCTGTGTCATCTTGTCGATACATTTCATCTGAAAACGGGTATCCCCCACAGACAATGCCTCATCAACGATCAGAATATCCGGCTCCACATTGATGGATACCGCAAACGCCAGTCTTGCAAACATACCGCTGGAGTATGATTTCACCGGCTGATAGATAAACTCTCCAATATCGGCAAATTCAATGATCTGAGGCACTCTCTTTTCCATTTCGCTTTTCTTGTACCCCATCATCGTTCCATTCAAATATATATTCTCAATGCCGGTATATTCCGGATTAAAGCCTGCGCCAAGCTCCAGAAGTGCGGCAATCTTACCATAACTTTGAATCTCACCTTCTGTCGGTGCGACCACGCCGGTGATCAGCTTTAACAGCGTTGATTTACCGGAACCGTTTGTTCCGACAATTCCTACAGACTCCCCCGGTTTGATCTGCAAATTGATGTCCCGCAGGGCGTAATGATCTCTGGAATACTTCTTCTTCGAAAATGTCTCCTTGATCCTGTCTGTATTCTTCTCATAAAGATGGTAAACCTTTGTTAAATTGGTTATATTTATAGTACCTTTTTCGTAGTCGGCAGCCATAATTCCCCTCATTTCTATAACACATCCGCAAAATGCGACTTCAACTTACTGAACACAGACGTACCTGCCAAAAAGATCAGTATCGTCAATCCCCAGAAATAACAGCTCCACAGCGGACGTTCCCAAAACCAGCAGCCATTAAACATAGCATCTCTGTATGTCTGGACAATATAAAAGACCGGATTGAGTCTCATCAGAGATGCCAGCCACGGATACTTGTCCAACATCGAAATATTCCACATGATCGGTGTCAACCACATCAACACCTGCAGTGCCACCCCCAGAAAATGGGATAGATCCCGCACAAATACGACCACTGCAGATGTCAGATAACTCAGTCCCCATGTCAACACCATAATACAGACGAGACTGTAAATGAGCTGCAGCATGTGCAGTGTCAATCCAAACCCGTTGAGCATAAAAAGTATCACGACAAACACGGTAAAAAAGATATTTACCATAAATGATGACACAATTTTGATTGCTGGAAGAATCTCAATATCAAACACAACCTTTTTGACCAGAAAGCTGTATTCCATCAGGCTGTTCGTGGCACCGTTCCATGCATCGGAAAAGAAAAACCACGGAACAAGTCCTGCCGTAAGCCACAGCACAAACGGATAGTCTCCCACCGGCTGTGAACGAAATCCGATCTGAAAGACAAACCAGTACAATAAGATCGTGACAATATGTGAAACAAATGCCCATGCAATGCCAAAATAGGATCCTGCGTATTTGGTCCTGAAATCATTTTTGGCAAGCTTCACGATCATTTCCCGGTTGCGAATGCTCTTCCCAATCATATGAATCGGTGCCGGCATTTTTTTATCTATAGACATCATCGATGTACTCCATTCTATTTCATGCAAAATGTTATGATTCATTTCCGGAAATCCCTGTATTCCCAGAATGCATACCTTTTTAAATTATAATACAATTCGATTGTTATTGCAAATACTCGATCTCTACCAGCCGCAGTCCTCTTGCCGGAGCGGTCGGTCCTGCTTTTGCCCGGTCTTTCGCGGCAATAATACCTGCAACCTCCTCGGGTTTGATGTGACCTCTGCCAACTTCTACCAGAGTGCCGGCGATGATCCGCACCATATTATATAAGAAACCGTTGCCTTTGACGCGGATCGTCAGAAGCTGATCGGCTGATCCGGCGTTTGCCCCGCCAGCCGCCGGGATAGCTGTTTCTCCTGATTCAGGCTGCGCCTGTTGCACCTGTTCGTCGCTCTTTCCGGCAGCTGCGTTGAGCATTTCTCCGGATGCAGACTGTGCCTGTTGCACCTGTTCACCGCGCTTTCCGTCAGCTGCGTTGACTGCTTCGCCGGATGCCGGCGGAACCGGTGTTCCTGCCTCCGTCAGCGGGCGGCATTCTACCTCAAGGCTGTAGATCTTCCGAACGGTTGTCTGCACCTGTGCTCCCGCCGCGCAGAAGGACGCGAAATCATGTTCTCCCAGAAATGCCTGACACGCCCGGCGCATTGCCTCGATATTCAGCGTTCCATACAGGAAATATGCGGTATTGCGGTATGCCGGCAGTGGAAATGTCCGGTTTAAGATATCGTATTCATAGGTTTTGCGGCAGTCGCAGTGGCGGGGATGAAAGTCATCCGCCACCTGTTTGGAGGACTGGATCACGATGTCCTCCGGCAGTCTCTGGTTCAGTGCATACGAAAACTTCTCCGCCGGGATCCTCGATGTCGTGTCAAACACGGCAACATTTCCAAGCGCATGCACGCCGGCATCCGTCCGGCTTGCCCCGGTCACAACAATCTCTTCGCCGGTCAGCGCACACAACGCACGGTTTAATTCTCCCTCGATCGTTGCCGCATTGGGCTGAAGCTGCCAGCCGTGGTAATTCGTTCCATCGTAAGCGACCCGCAGAAGTATTCTACGGGTCATTTTTGTCTGTGTGGTCATTTTCTGATTCATAGCTTCTATCCTGTTCCATCTAATAATCATTTATAGTGCCAATAATATCTCAGCGCAGATCTTTCCCAGAAATCCCAATATAATCCCGTCAAAAATCGTCAGATTGCAACTGTCCTTGTCACAAGGATCAGTACAATAACATACAGCACAAGCACTGCGTATCCCTTGTAATCTCTCGGATTATATTTTAACGGCTTCATCTTGGTACGTCCGGCGCCGCCGTTGTAGCAGCGGGCATCCATCGCATAGGCCAGCTCATTGGCGCGCCTTGTCGCCGAGATAAATAACGGCACCAGCAGCGGGATCATATTATGCAGACGGTGCATCAGATTGCCGGATTCAAAATCAGCGCCTCTGGACATCTGCGCCTTCATGATCTTGTCCGTCTCCTCGAGAAGGATCGGAATAAAACGCAGCGCAATGCTCATCATCATTGCGACCTCATGCACCGGTGCCCCAAAGCGTTTCAACGGTCCCAGCAGATGCTCCATGGCATCCGTAAGCTGATTCGGCGTTGTAGTCAGCGTCAGCAGTGATGAACCGATGATCAGAAGAATCAGACGAAGTGCCATAAAGATACACTTGTAAATTCCCTCGCGGGTCAGGTTCAGGATGCCAAACTTCCAGATTGTCTCTCCCGGCGTCCACAAAAGATTCAGCGCCGCTGTAAAGATCAGCAGAAACAGAATCGGCTTTAAACCCTTGATCACATAGCGAAACGGCACCTTCGACAAACGCAGCACCAGCACAAAAAACAATCCTGCCACCAGAAAACCAATCACATAGCGGAAGCAGAAAAGCGAGATCAAATAGACCAGTACACCGACTACCTTCAGGCGCGGATCCAGTCTGTGGATCAGGGAACTGCCCTGATAATACTGTCCGATTGTAATGTCTCTGATCATGACTGCCTCCTCAAACTATCTGCAATACACTCTGCTGCCTGTTCGGGCGTGATGCCCTCTGTTCCTACTGCCATTCCTCTGTCCCGTAATTCGTACAATATATTGGTTGACTGCGGAACATCCAAACCGATCTTGCGCAGCTCGTCCCGGTATTGAAATACCTTCTGCGGTTCTCCGTCAAGCACAAGCTCTCCCCGATTCATCACAAGGATTCTTCCGGCATAACGTGCTACATCATCCATGCTGTGAGAAACTAATATCACCGTAATATTATTTTCCTCATGCAGCTTCTTTAAAAGCTCGAGAATCTCCGTGCGTCCCGCCGGATCAAGTCCCGCTGTCGGCTCATCCAGGATCAGTACTTCCGGCTGCATCGCAAGCACACCGGCGATCGCCACGCGGCGTTTCTGTCCGCCGGATAATGCAAACGGCGCCACATCTAACAGATCATCACTGAGTCCGACCTGCTTTAATGCATCAAAGGAACGCTTCTCGACCTCCAGATTGGAAAGTCCCAGATTTCTCGGGCCAAACTCCACGTCCTTGATCACGGACACCTCAAAAAGCTGGTGCTCCGGGTACTGAAAGACAAGTCCTACCTTCTGGCGGAGCTTGCGTCGTTCATAGCCATCCGCCTGAATGTCCTCATCGTTATAGTAGATCGTACCGGATGACGGCTTCTCCAATCCATTCAAAAGCTGGGTCAGCGTTGATTTACCGGAGCCGGTGTGACCCACGATCCCGATAAATTCCCTGTCATGAATCGTCAGATTGATATTTTTTAATGCCCATTTCTCCTGTCCGGAGCCTTCCCCATAGATGTAATTCACATTTTCCAGTCGAATCGACATGTTCATTCACCTTTTATCCTTTCCATGCACAGTGATCCGTCCATGAACACACTCGTCCACCGACACCCAGCGTCTACATAATAGCTGTGTAGTCTCTCATGTCATTCACTGCATCGACACGCTCACATTGCTCCTGCAGCCTCATCGCAGCATTCATACAATCACATCACATCTGCAGCCTCGTCGCAGCATTCATACAATCGCATCACGCCTGCAGTCTCATCGCAGCAACAATACAATCACATCACACCTGCAGCCTCGTCGCAGCATTCATACAATCACTTCACGCCTGCAGCTTCATCACCGCATCGACAAGCTCCCCGGCATCGAGAATGTCCTTCGGAAGCTCGATGCCCTTCTCTCTCAAAAGCATCGCCACCCGGACAGCCTCCGGTACCGCAAGACGAAATTCTTCCAGCTCATCACTTCTGGCAAAAATATCACGCGGCATTCCTTCCATTACAACCTTTCCGGAATCCATCACATAAACATAATCCGCTCCGGTTACCTCTTCCATGTAATGTGTGATCAGAATGACCGTGATATTCTCCTCTTTATTGATGCGCGTGATCGTATCGATCACAGCCTTACGTCCACCGGGATCTAACATAGCTGTCGATTCATCCAGAATGATGCACTTCGGCTTCATCGCCAGGATTCCCGCAATGGCAACTCTCTGCTTCTGTCCACCGGAAAGCTTATTCGGCGAATTCAAGCGATACTCATACATGCCGACAGTCTTGAGCGCATCTGCAACACGCTCCCAGATCTCCTCCGTCGGAACACCGATATTTTCCGGTCCGAAGCCGACATCCTCCTCAACCACATTGGCGATGATCTGATTATCCGGATTCTGGAATACCATACCGACCGTCTTGCGGATGTCAAGATCCTTTGTATGATCTCCGCACTCCATTCCTCCGACATACAGCGTGCCCTCGGTCGGCGTCAGTAAAGCGTTCAGATGCTTTGCGAAGGTCGATTTACCGGAGCCGTTGGCTCCAAGCACCGCAATGAGATCCCCCTGCTTTACCTGCATAGAAACACCATCCAGCGCCCGGGTAATTCCGGTCACATTTCCCTCTTCATCGCGTCTGGAATATTCATGTACCAGATCCTTTGCGTCAATTATCGGCTGCATTGTTCTACCGCCTTTCCCGTATATACTATAAAAGGCGTGCACATATCATGCACGCCCTCTGTTTTCAAAAATTCAATTATACCAGCTCGATGAGTACCTGCATAGCAGCATCACCCTTACGCTGACCAATCTTTACGATACGGGTGTAACCACCATTACCGTTACGCTCTGCATACTTTGGTCCGAGCTCATCCAGTACGATGTTAGAAACATCAACTGTCTTTGTACCGCTCTTGCGACCCTGTGCATCTGCAGGAACCTCTGTGATCTTGTACAGAGTCTTCTGCATCTGACGTCTGGCATGAAGTCTTGAAGGCTGATCCTTCTTGATCTCCTTCTCAACTTCGTCGTATACGGTAACGGTAACACCGTTCTCGATCTTAACCAGCTTGCCATCCTTATCGCGATGGGACTCAGCCAGGACCTTACCGGTCTCCTTGTCAACGATCTGCTTTACGCGCTTGCCGTCCTTGTCCTTGCGGGCAACCTTGGTGGTAACCTTAACAGTTTCGAAGTTATCCTTCTCTTTTACTGCCAGAGCGATCAGTCCATCAACGATTTTCTGTACTTCCTTAGCCTTAGCTTCGGTGGTAACGATCTTGCCGTTGTTGATCACTGCAGTTACCTGATTTCTTAATAATGCCTTTCTCTGTGCAGATGTTCTGCCGAGTTTTCTGTACTTTGCCATGATAATTTTCCTTTCTCCATTCATGGTACATCCGGCCATGCACTTTGGACTTACTTACCGAATGCGTTATTTTTTGCCATTTAGAGATAAACCGCATCCGAACACTTTGGGCTTACCGGATACGGAAATCTTACTTTTTATGTTCAGCTGAAATTAGTTCTCATCGCTGGGGTTCAGCTGTAATCCCAGCTCTTTCAGTTTAGCCAGAACTTCTTCCAAAGATTTACGTCCGAGGTTACGAACCTTCATCATATCTTCTGAAGTCTTATTGGTTAACTCTTCTACAGTATTGATACCTGCTCTCTTCAAGCAGTTGTAAG